>CEPJ01284815.1_pt1 | contig 10850 bp, 11 predicted proteins | sample 530561 | NCBI WGS metagenome assembly CEPJ01 (sample SAMEA2620404, study PRJEB7988) | marine metagenome | biome: marine biome (ENVO:00000447); feature: surface water layer (ENVO:00002042); material: "saline water (ENVO:00002010), including plankton (ENVO:xxxxxxxx)" | depth 5 m
GCTTCAGCACAATCGAAACCTTTGTTTCCGAATTTACCTCCACTCCTTTCAATAGACTGTTGTATATTATCATCGGTAAGCAAGCATAATATAATAGGACATGTGGGAGTTAAATTTAAATCTTTAATTCCATTACAAACTGATTGAGAAATAAACTCAAAATGCATAGTCTCGCCTTTAATTATACTACCTACTGCAATTATTGCATCCAGGTCAAAATTTTTTTTCATGTTTGAGCATCCATATATTAACTCAAAGCTTCCAGGTACTTTAAAATGGATAATATCCTCTCTTTCTATTTCAATAGTTTTAAAAAAACCAAACACACCATCGAGCAGCCTATCAATAATTTTTGGATTCCACTCTGAGGAAACTATACCAAACTTTTTATTTTTAGCTTGTTTTAATAAAACTTTAGATGGGGTTGGTTTGAATTTTGAAGACATACTACTCAGATTCAGATATCTTCATTTCTATATTATCGGCTTGCTGTGATTTTGGAAAATCATCTTTAATTTGATTAAAATATTTATTTGCTTTTGATTTTTTACCAAGGAATAAGGATAGATCACCTGCTTTCATTAAAATTAAAGGCATAATAAAAGAATTGTCATTTGCCTTTGATAAAGCTTTTTCAAAATAATCAAGTCCATCATTTAATTGATTAAGTTGTATAAATGAATCACCAATTGTAGACAAGGCCAAAGAGCTGAGAATCTCATCATTTGATTGAAAGTCATTTAAATATTTAATAGCCAAGTCATATTTCTCCAAATTAAAGTATGCAATACCTGAATAATAGTAAGAAATATTGGCAGCTGGAGTTCCTTTGTAGTTGTCTATAATATCTAAAAAACCAAATTTACCCTCAGCTCCTTCAAGTGATAATTTATATAATGAGTCAGAATTATTTTCAATATTTGAGGCTTCATTAAAATATTTTTGAGCAGTAAAAATTTCAAGGTTAGCTTCTTCAACCTTTGGCTCAAAAAAAAGTTTACTGTAAGAAAAATATAATACGAAAATCAATACTAAAATCAATACAGCACTAGAAAGATATTTTTGATATTTATTTACAAAAATTTCAGTTTTAGATGCGCTTTCGTCTAAAGTTTCAAAAACTTGTTTAGTTGAGCTCAAATTAGCATTTGAATTAGACTTAGATATATTTTTTCTAGATCTTTTTTTATATGTAGCCATAACTCAGGCAAAAATAAAATTTTATTCTAATCAACAAGGATAATTAATTAATTATTTTATTTAATTTACAATAAGATTCTAAAGATTAATGATTTCTAATTTCATAAAAAAAATATCAATCATAAACTATAAAAATATAGAAGACAAAGAATTTTTGTTTGATAATAAAATTAATTGTTTAGTTGGTAATAACGGTGTTGGAAAGACAAATATTTTAGATTCGATTTTTAATTTGTGTGTGGGAAAAAGCTATTTTAACTTAAGAAATGATCAAATAATAAATAAAAAAAATGATTATATGTTGATTGAAGGCGATTTTGTATGTAATGATAAAAATGAAAAAATTGTTTGTAGTATTAAAAGAGGTGAAAAAAAAGTTTTAAAAAGAAACAACAAAGCTTATAAAAAGCTTTCTAGTCATGTAGGCCTTATCCCTGTAGTGTTAATATCTCCCTACGATACTGATCTAATTAATGACGGTAGTTTTGAAAGAAGAAAATTTATTGACAGTATAATTTCTCAAAACAATAAAACTTACTTGAATCAATTAATTGATTATAACAAAATTATACAGAATAGAAATAAATTATTAAAAAATTCAAATTACAATACTAAATCAAACCTGGAAATGATCGATGTGTATGATGATGAGTTGATTAAATTATCTAGTCCAATTCATGAAATTAGAAAGTCATTTATAGAAGAATTTGAACCTTACTTTATTGAAAAATATAAACAGATTTCATCAGAAACTGAAAATGTTTCAGTATCATATAAAAGTGATTTACATGAAAAGAGTATGAAAGAGCTTTTAAAAGATTCCTTAAAAAAAGATTTTATACTACAATATACAAGCTCAGGAATTCACAAAGATGATTTAATTTTTAATATTGATAGTTATAGTATTAAAAAATTTGGTAGTCAAGGGCAACAAAAATCATTTATTATAGCTCTAAAACTTGCACAATTTGAATATTTAAAAGAAAAAACAGGCAGCTCCCCTATTCTCTTAATGGATGATATATTTGATAAGTTAGATTTTAATAGGGTAAAAAATATTGTTAATATTGTTAATGATACGAGCTTTGGTCAATTATTTATATCTGATACTGATAGCGACAGGGTAGAAAAAATTTTAAATACTTTAAATTTATCTTCAAAAATTTTCAATCTATGAAAAGAACATTCAAAACGAATAAAATGGAAAGTATGATTGATAATTTTTTAAATCAGAAGAAGATTTCAGATGGAATTTTCAATGTTAAAATAAATAAAGCATGGAAAAATTCTGTTGGAAATAAAATATATAAACATACAAAATCAATTTACTTTAAAAATGGAAATCTATTTATACAAGTTGATAATCCAATATTAAAGCAAGAGATAGTTTATAGTAAAGGAGCTATTATAAAGCTCTTAAATAAAAAAATCAAACAAGAAATAATTGAAAAAATTATTCTAAAATAAAGTTTCTTACTTTGGAAAATGAAAAGTTGACTCAATTTCTGCATTTTCATCGCTATCAGATCCATGAATTGAGTTTTCCCCTTTTGATATAGCATACTTTGCTCTTATTGTACCATCTTTTGCATTTTTAGGATCTGTATCACCAATTAAATTTCTAAATTCTGAAACGGCACTTTCCTTTTTAAGAACAGCAGCAACTATGGGACTTCTACTCATATATTGAGTTAAATCGTTAAAGAATGGTCTATCTTTGTGGACAGAATAAAACAACCTGGCGTCATCAATACTTAAGTGAGTTAATTTTAAAGAAATAATTTCAAAACCAGCCTCTGAAATATCATTTAATATTTTTCCAATCAGTCCTCTCTCAACTGCGTCTGGTTTAATCATCATGAAAGTTTTATTTGACATTTTATTTTTTTTGCAAACGTAATAAAAACATTCAAATGAAATATTGTAATTTTCCATTTTTATGATTGATGAAGTAATTCTAATAGGAACTGGTAAGGTAGCTTATCACTTTGCAAAAGAGATAAACAATAACCCAAAATTAAAACTAATTCAAATTCTAGGCAGATCAAAAAGGATAAACTCTCACCTTAATGAGTTTTCAGATATTTATTCCAGTGATTTTTCTTATATAAAAAAAAGTAAGTTTTGTATCATTGCTGTCTCTGATAATTCGGTTAAATCCGTAAGTACAAATATTAAAAAATTTGAAGGAACAGTTTTACATACATCAGGAAGTATTAATATGTCAATTTTAAATACTCATTTGAAATTCGGTGTTATATACCCTCTTCAAACATTTAGTTTTGATAGAAATATTGATTTCAATAAAATCCCTCTTTTAATAGAAGCTTCAAATAATGAAACTCTGAATGAATTAATTGATTTTAGCAATAAACTTTCTAAAAAGACAGTTATAATGAATAGTGATAAAAGATTAATTTGTCACTTATCAGCTGTTTTTGCCAATAACTTTACAAATCATTTGATATATACCGGCGAAAAACTTCTTGAAAAATTTGACATTGATAAAGATCTAATTCATCCACTTTGTGAAGAAACAATTCTAAAGATTAAATCCATTTCTAGCTATGATGCTCAAACTGGACCAGCTTCTAGAAATGATTTAGAAACAATTAAGAATCATATAACTTTTTTAAAGAAAAATAATCTAACTTTCAATATGGATATGTACAAGTCTATAAGTGAATCAATTATAAAAACTAAATTTGATAAACAATGAGCTACAAAACAAAATTAAAAAGCATAAAAAACTTTGTTTTTGATGTTGATGGAGTATTTACTGATGGATCTATAACTGTCGATATCCATGGTAATGAATTAAGACAATTCAGCACTAGGGATGGAATTGCTGTAAAGCTTGCAACAGATTTAGGTTATAACATATGTGTAATAAGTGGGGGTAATAATGAAGGAGTAAGAAAGAGATTAAATAGACTTGGGGTCAAAGATGTTTTTTTAGGAGTCGATAATAAACAAATGATTTACAATGAGTTTTTAGATAAGTATAAATTAAATAACTCAGAAACTGTATTTATGGGGGATGATCTTCCTGACATTACTATCCTTCAAATTTGTGGTTTATCATCATGTCCAAATGATGCATGTCCAGAAGTAAGGTCAATTGTAGAATATATTTCGATAAAAAATGGTGGAATGGGATGTGTAAGAGATATAATTGAACAAACTCTAAAGGCACAAGGTAAGTGGAAATTAAAGGAAACTTCTAAAAATATTTAATGAATTTTTGGAAAAAAGAATATTCTATAGTTCTAGTTTTAAACCTGATATATTTAATTTTTTTCTATCTATTAATGCAATAAGATATGCATAATTTAGATTGGTTTATTTTAATATCAACAATCCTTTTCATAGTAATTTATGGTGCTATAAAAACAAGAAAAAATCGTAATATTAATTCTTTTCTTAAAGGAGATAATTCATCAAATTGGTTCACAATTGGTATCTCAGTAATGGCAACCCAAGCCAGTGCTATTACTTTTTTATCAACGCCAGGACAGGCTTACAACGATGGTATGGGGTTTCTCCAATTTTATCTAGGCCTTCCACTCGCAATGATTATTATATGTATTGTCTTTGTTCCAATTTACCATAAACTAAAAGTCTTCACTGCTTATGAATTTTTGGAAAAAAGATTTGATAAGAAAACAAGAATTCTTGGTGCTATACTATTTCTAATTCAACGTGGTCTTGCAGCTGGAATCACAATTTTTGCTCCATCTATAATACTTTCATCAGTATTAGATATAGATTTAAAATTGTTAAATATAATTATTGGGTTATTAGTTATAATTTATACTGTCTCTGGGGGAACTAAGGCTGTTAACATAACACAGAAGCAACAAATGTTTGTTATATTTTTTGGCTTATTCTTTGTTTTTTTCTTTATCATTAACAATCTACCAGAACAATTAACAACATCAAAACTCTTGGACTATGCTAAAGTTTCAGAAAAAATGAAAATTTTAGATTTTTCTTTTGAACCTAACAACAGATATACTTTTTGGAGTGGTATAACAGGTGGTCTATTTTTGGCTCTTTCATATTTTGGTACTGATCAAAGTCAAGTTCAAAGGTATATTTCAGGAAAATCTATAAGAGAAATTAGACTAGGTCTAATATTTAATGGAATATTTAAAATCCCAATGCAGTTTTTTATTTTATTAATTGGAGTTTTAGTTTTTATATTTTTTGAATTTAATCATTCGCCATTAAATTTTAATCCGCAGGCTGTTGATTATTTAGAAAAGAATCATAAACTTGATTTTGAATCTCTAAAAGAAGATTACAAAACTCTTAACCTAGAAAAAGATGAGATTCAAAGGTTATTTTTAGATGAAAAATTAAATAATCCTTTAATCTTAAATTCTTTACAACAAAAGGAAATGAAAATTAGAGATGATGTTAAAAATTTAATTGACGAAAAAAGTAAAATTGAAAAAAATGATAAAGATTATGTTTTTTTACACTTTATTTTAAATTATCTACCAAGAGGTCTTATTGGACTATTAATAGCAGTTATAATTTGTGCTGCAATGTCATCAACAGCATCAGAACTTAATGCTCTTGCAGCAACAACCACAGTAGACCTTTATAAAAGAAATCTTAATGTTAAAAAAAGTGAGAAACATTTTTTAAAAATGTCAAAGTTTTTTACGATTGCTTGGGGACTAATAGCAATTTGTTTTGCAAGTATTGGAAATCTTTTTGAAAATCTAATTCAATTAGTTAACATTATAGGATCTATTTTCTATGGTACTATTTTAGGAATATTTCTTGTTGCATTTTTTATAAAAAAAATAAATGCTAACTCAGTATTTTGGGCAGCTTGTATATCACAAATTTTAATTTTCTTTATATACTTTAATATCGAAATTAGTTATCTATGGCTTAATTTTATTGGTGCTGTTGTAACAATATTATTATCTACTATGTTTGAGAGCTTGAAATTATTTAGAAGATAATAATCTATCATTTAACCTCCTTAAAGTGTTTATTCCATCAGGACCACCAGTTTTAATAGCATCATCAAGACCTAATTTTGCATATTGGATAGCTTTTTTAATTTTACCAGCTTTTTCATAAATCAAAGATTTATATCTATACTGCCAATATCTATGTTCTTTATTATCAGGATAAGCCAGATTAATCCATTTCATAGCTTGCTTAATGTCTATATTTTCTTCCAGAAAAAATACTGCAGCAGAGCTTAAATCATTTTTTGTTGGATTATTTGACATTACATTGTCAATCTGTTTTTTCATTTTTTCAGTTGTCATAACATCCAAATTGTAAGAAATAAATTGATCATCCCAAGCAAAATCTAATGTAGCTCCGTTATTAGAAATATTGTTTATTGAAATGGTAAATGTTTCTATAGTAAACGGTAATGTAACAAAACTTGAAAAAACATTTAATAAAACCTTGTTTTCATCAATCTCTTTGAGAGCTCCCCAGTTTTTATTTTTCTCATAAAATATTAGACTTAATCCATTTTTTTCAGAATCAGGGATTGAATATAAAAAATACTCCCCAGCCTTTAACAATTTAGAATTCACTTTTACATCTTCAGAAAATGAAATTGCAGTTGCTTGATTAGCTCCTGTTCTCCATACTTCATTAAAGGGAACTATATTTCCGAAAATTTTTCTTTCTTTTTTTGAAGGTCTTGAATAATCAATTGAAATATCTACTAATCCAACCTTTTGAAAGATCTTGGATCTTGGACTTGCCTGTGGGGAAGAGATTTGTGCTAGTGAAAAATTACATATCAATAAAATTAAAAACGTGATAATATACTTTTGCATGTTTTTTGTTTTAATATGGTTTTTACAAATATTATGAAAATTTTTAAAATTCATACTAAACAAAACCTACCAATAACGATTGAGGAAGGTTGGAGTTTTCTGTCAAATCCAAAAAATTTATCAACTATAACACCTGATTATATGAAATTTAAGATTACTGACTGCGATCTTAAGCCTGTATATCAAGGTCAAATAATACAGTATATGGTAAGACCGATTATGAATATTCCCCTTAAATGGGTTACTGAAATAACCCATGTAGTGCATGAAAAATATTTTGTTGATGAACAAAGGTTTGGTCCATATTCATTATGGCATCATAAACATTTCATAAAAGAAATAGAAAATGGAATTGAAATGGAAGATGTTATTCATTACAAAATTCCTGGAGGAATTTTTGGTGAATTTTTAAACAGTCTTTTTATTAGTAAACAACTCAATGAAATCTTTGAGTACAGAAAAAACAAATTAATTAAAATATTCGGAGAAATATCATGAAAAAAAATATTCTTATGATAGGTGGTTCGTCTGGAATAGGATCATCTCTTTTAAATAAAATATCACATGAACACAATGTTTATGTTGCATGCAGATCAAACAATTCTATTCCTGAAAATGTAAATTATATCAAATACGATGTTCTGAATGATGAATTAGATACAACATCGATTCCAGAAACAATTGATGGTTTTGTTTATCTCCCTGGAAGTATTAATCTTAGACCTTTTAAAAGCTTAAGTATTGAGTCATTCAAAGAAGATTTAGAAGTTAATTTAATAGGACTTATTAAATCAATTAAAAGTGTATTAAAAAACTTGAACAACTCCGAATCAGCAAGTATTGTTTTATTTAGTACTGTTGCAGTCCAAAGAGGAATGTCTTTTCACTCAAGTATATCTGCTGCTAAAGGAGGTGTTGAAGGTCTTGCAAAATCATTAGCTGCTGAATTTTCACCTAAAATTAGAGTGAATGTAATAGCACCCTCACTAGTCAACACCCCTCTAGCAAATAGATTCTTGAATAACGACATAAAAATTGAAAAATCTTCCCAAAGACATCCTTTAAAGAGAATTGGGCACCCTGAAGACATATCTAACTTCATTGAATATTTGCTTTCTGAAAAATCAAGTTGGATGACAGGTCAAATTATTTCAATTGATGGTGGACTTTCAACTATTGAAACATATTAATGAGTACACAGTCTATATTTTGGTTTAGAAGAGATTTAAGATTTATCGATAATCATGGTTTATTTCAAGCTTTAACTCAAAGTAAAATAGTTAATCCAGTTTTCATATTTGATGAAAATATAACTAAGAAATTAGACACAAATGATCACAGATTAGCTTTTATTAAAAGTCAATTAAATAAACTTAATAAGGAATTAATAAAATTTAATTCATCATTAAATATATACTACGGAGCTCCATTCAAAATTTTTGAAAAAATTATAAGCGAAAACTCTATTGATGCAGTTTTCTGGAATAAAGACTATGAACCTTATGCGATTAAAAGAGATAAAGAAATAGAAAAATTACTAAAATCAAACAACATTAAATACTTTAGTTTTAAAGATCAAGTAATCTTTGAAGAAAGAGAAATAGTGAAAAATGATGGCACTCCTTACGTTGTTTATACCCCATACTCAAAAAAATGGATGGAAAAATTCTCAAATATAGATGTTAAACATTTTAAATCTGAGACTTTTCTTTCAAAGACTAAAACATTAAAAAAGTTAACTACTAATAGCAAAACATTTGAGATCAATGAATCAAATATAAAACCACCAAAAGTTAATTTCAATAACGATATAATTAAAAACTATGAAAGAGATAGAAATACACCCGAAATAAATGGAACAAGCAAGCTAGGACTTCATCTGAGATTTGGGACCAAAAGTATTCGATCATTAGTAAAAAAAAGTAACCTATCTCTAAACAAAACCTTTTTAAAAGAATTAATATGGAGAGAGTTCTTTATGCAAATTCTTTGGCATTTTCCTGAAACAACTACGCAATGCTTTAAATCTAAATATGAAAAGATTAAATGGAGAAACAATATGGATGAGTTTAATGCATGGTGTGAAGGTAAAACAGGATATCCAATAGTTGACGCTGGAATGAGAGAACTAAATGAAACAGGCTTTATGCACAACAGAGTCAGAATGATAACTGCAAGTTTTTTATGTAAACATCTTTTAATTGACTGGAGAATTGGTGAAAAATATTTTGCTTCAAAGCTGTTTGATTATGAACAATCAAGTAATATTGGAAATTGGCAATGGGTAGCTGGATGTGGTGTTGATGCTGCACCATACTTTCGAATATTTAATCCATACGAACAACAGAAAAAGTTTGATAAAGAAAAAGTGTATATAAAAAAATGGATTTCTGAGTATGATACTACTAAATATCCTCAAGAAATTGTTAATCACAAATTAGCCCGGGAAAGATGCTTAAAAGCATATAAAGAAGCAGTATCTTGAAAGAAGCCACAACTATTATATTTCCTAATCAATTATTTGAAAAATCTGAGTTGATTGATCAATGTAAAGATTTTATTATTATTGAGGAATATTTATTTTTTAAACAATTTAAGTTTCATAAACAAAAAATTCTATTTCATAGAATTTCAATGAAAAAATATGAAAGTTACCTTTTATCAAAAGCAAAAAATGTTTTATACATAGATTCTTTCAAAAAAGAATCTGATATAAGAATTCTAATTGATCAATTAAACAAGGTAAATGAAATTAATATATATGACCCTGTTGATGATTGGTTGTCACGAAGAATATTAAAGTATTCAAAAAAAAATAATATAAAATTAAATATTCATAAAAACCCATCTTTTATTACATCAGAAGACACCTTAAAATCATTTTTTAAAAGCGAGAAAAAAAAATTCTTTCAAACCTCATTTTACAAGAAACAAAGAACTGAATTAAATATATTAATAAATAATGGCCAACCAGCTGGTGGGAAGTGGACATATGATGATTTGAATCGAGAGAAATATCCTAATGATAAAGAAACACCAAAATTAAAAACATTTCAAAAAGATGAAATTAGAGTTAATAATGAATCATACGTTAATGATTATTTCAAAAACAATCCAGGAAAGATTGAAAAATTTATATATCCAACAGATTTTCAACAAGCTAAACAATGGTTTGATGATTTTTTAGTTAATAGATTTGATGAATTTGGACCTTATGAGGATGCTGTATTAAAAGAAAAGTCAATACTAAATCATAGTGTTCTTTCTCCATTATTAAACTCTGGATTAATTTGTTCAAATTATGTAATTGAAAAATCATTACATTTTTATGAAAAAAATAATATTAGATTAAATTCATGTGAAGGTTTTTTGAGACAAATAATAGGGTGGCGAGAGTTTATAAGAGGTGTCTACATTGCTGTAGGTAATAAAGAAAGAACAAGAAACTTTTGGAATTTCAACAGAAAAATACCGAATTCATTTTATAATGGTGATACAGGTATTGAACCAATTGATGATACCATAAAAAAAATAAATAATTCCGCATATGCAAATCATATTGAAAGATTAATGATTATTGGAAATTTTATGCTTTTATGTGAATTTGAACCAAACGAAGTTTATAAGTGGTTCATGGAAATGTTTATCGACTCATATGATTGGGTTATGGTTCCAAATGTTTATGGAATGAGTCAGTTCTCAGATTCCGGTATGATGTCTACAAAACCATACATAAGTAGTAGCAACTATATTTTAAAAATGAGTAATTATAAAAAAGGAGATTGGTGTAAAATATGGGATTCATTATTCTGGAATTTTATGGAT
>CEPJ01142823.1_pt1 | contig 10849 bp, 6 predicted proteins | sample 530561 | NCBI WGS metagenome assembly CEPJ01 (sample SAMEA2620404, study PRJEB7988) | marine metagenome | biome: marine biome (ENVO:00000447); feature: surface water layer (ENVO:00002042); material: "saline water (ENVO:00002010), including plankton (ENVO:xxxxxxxx)" | depth 5 m
ATCAACTAAGATTTATACTTGAATCTGAAAGAATCAAAAAAGAAATTCTTGATTTTGAATTAGATATGTGGGGATATTAGATATTCAAAATAAAATTAAAAATTAAATAAACTATAAATACTAAATTATGAAAAATTACTTATTATTATTCTTGGCAGCTTTATTCATTGGCTGCGCTCCAACTGGAGTTCAAGTTACATTTGATGATGAAAAGTCAGATGCTATTAGAACCCAATTTCAGAATTATCTAAACAATGATATGGAAGCTATAAAGACTTTATTATCACCTGATGTACAATTTTATTTAAATAGTACAGAACCTCTAAGCATGGACGAGTTCATACCTTTATTAGAAGCTCAACATGCTACTTTTAGTCCAATTACAATGTCTTGGAGTGGTAATGGCGAAGTAGATTTAGGTTCATGGGTACAAACTATAAATTATCCTGAAGGTCCTGCAAACAATGCTGCTACTGCAACTCAAGCTTGGTTTACTTGGAATGCAACCAGTAAATTAAGTGGTGAAACAATTAATTTACCAGGTCATATAGTTTTTCTTTGGGGCGATGATGGAAAAGTAATTGCTGAATACCATCATTATGACACAACTGAAATGACTGCTGCGATTAGTGCGGCACAAGCTGCAGCAATAGCAGAATAATAATTATTAATAAAATAATTTTAAAAAGGGGCTCTATGCCCCTTTTTTTATGAGATTTAATGCCGAACCCTCTCTGTACCAATCAATTTGTTGTGAGTTGTAGGTATGATTGGTTTTAATAATATCTTTAGAAGCATCAGAATGAATCAATTCAATTGTAATTTGATTTCCTGGGCTGAAATTTTCTAAATCAACAAAGTTGAAAGTATCATCCTCTTGGATTAAATCATAATCTGATTCATTTTCAAAAGTTAATGCTAGCATACCTTGCTTTTTTAAATTTGTTTCATGAATTCTTGCAAAGGATTTTACAAGAACAACTCTAACACCAAGATGCCTAGGTTCCATTGCAGCATGTTCTCTTGAGGATCCTTCACCATAATTATGGTCACCTACTACAACTGTAGGGATATTATTTTTTTTATACTCACGCTGAGTTTCTGGAACTCCACCATATTCACCATTCAGTTGACTTTTTATAAAGTTTGTTTTCTTATTGTATGCATTAACAGCACCAATCAAACAGTTGTTTGAAATATTATCTAAGTGTCCTCTGTACCTGAGCCAAGGACCTGCCATAGATATATGATCGGTTGTACATTTACCAAATGCTTTAATTAAAAGTTTTGCTCCAATTATATTTTTCCCATCCCAAGGACTAAAAGGTTCTAACTTCTCTAATCTTTTCGAATCAGGATTGATTATTACATTTACATTTGATCCATCATGATCAGGCTCTATATATCCTTTATCATCTACTTCAAAACCTTTTGGAGGCAATTCCCACCCAGTAGGTTCTTCTAATTTAACTTCCTCACCTAAGTTATTTACTAATGAATCGGTTTTAGGATTAAAACCTAAATCTCCAGAAATAGCAATGGCTGCTACAATTTCTGGTGAAGCAACAAAAGCGTGTGTATTTGGGTTCCCATCAGCTCTTTTAGCAAAATTTCTATTAAAAGAGTGAATGATAGAGTTTTTTTCTTGTTTATCAGCTCCATCTCTAGCCCATTGACCAATGCAAGGGCCACAAGCATTAGTAAAAACTTTTGCATCAAGCTTTTCAAAAATATCTAAAAAACCATCTCTTTCAGCTGTGAATCTGACTTGTTCAGATCCTGGATTGATTCCAAAAAAAGCTTTAGTAGACAATTTTTTATTTAATGCTTGATCAGCAATAGATGATGCACGTGATAAATCTTCATAAGAAGAATTTGTACACGATCCTATAAGCCCCCATTCAATTTTTCTGGGCCAATTATTCTTTTCCAAAGTCTCAGCCATTTTACTAATTGGAGTAGCTATATCAGGTGAAAAAGGACCATTAATGTGCGGTTCTAGCTCTGAAAGATTAATTTCAATTACTTGATCAAAATATTTTTCTGGATTTTGATATACCTCTGGATCACCGGTTAAATATTCTTTTATATTATTTGCCTCATCAGCTATTTCATCACGCCCCGTTGCTCTTAAATATTTTTCCATTGATTTATCATAACCAAATGTTGAAGTAGTTGCTCCGACTTCAGCTCCCATGTTACAAATCGTTCCTTTTCCTGTACAAGATAAATTTTCAGCACCAGGCCCAAAATATTCAATAATGGCTCCGGTTCCTCCTTTAACAGTTAGTATGCCAGCAACTTTTAAAATAACATCTTTTGCAGCAGTCCAGCCTGATAACTTTCCGGTTAATTTTACACCTATTAGTTTTGGGAATTTTAATTCCCACGCCATTCCAGCCATTACATCCACTGCATCAGCACCACCAACTCCTATGGCAACCATTCCTAGTCCACCGGCATTAACAGTGTGTGAATCCGTACCGATCATCATACCACCTGGAAACGCATAGTTTTCCAAAACAACTTGATGAATAATTCCTGCGCCTGGTTTCCAGAAACCAATCCCGTATTTATTTGAAACTGATTCTAAAAAATTAAAAACCTCATTACTGGTGTTTATAGCCTCCTGTAAATCAGGTCCAGCACCAATTTTGGCTTGTATTAAATGATCACAATGTACTGTAGTTGGGACAGCAACTTTATTTTTACCTGCTTGCATGAACTGAAGCAACGCCATTTGAGCTGTTGCATCTTGACATGCAATTCTATCAGGTGCAAAATCTACATAATCAATGCCCCTTCTAAAAGTAGATTCAGTTTTTTCCCACAGGTGAGAGTATAATATTTTTTCTGAAAGGGTTAGAGGATGATTACAAACTTTTTTTGCATGATCAACTTTGTCTTTCATTGAAGAATAAACATTTTTAATCATTTCAATATCAAAAACCATAGCTATGTTATTAATACTGTAAAATTAATAAAAGAAAAGATGTTTTAGTTGATATAATCCTCTTCTTTTTTATTGTTATGTCTGTTTAGTTCATTGCAGAGTATGAATTTGAAAGTTTCAATTACTATTTATTTTGTACTCATAATAACTGTGAATGAATATTATATTATCTAATCATTTTAAAATATTTTAAATTAAACAATAAAAAATTTGTATATTTTTTTAATGGAAATAACTAACAAAATCTTATTAATTCTATTTTTCATTTTTTCATGTAATTCAGAAAATAATTATAATCCTAATGAAAGATTGAATGTTTTATTTATTGTAGCTGATGACTTAAATTGTGCAATAGGTGCATATGGTGATAAGCAAGCTATTACCCCAAATATTGATAAGCTTGCAAGAAATGGATTAGTTTTTACAGATGCTCATAATCAATATCCACATTGTGGACCCTCCAGAGTGTCATTTATGACTGGATTATATCCAGATCAAACAAAATCAAAATCATTAAGACTTTACGTTAGACAAACTATACCTGATGTTGTAACATTAGGTGAGAAACTGATTTCTGAAAATTATCATTCAGCTAGGGTAGGTAAAATATATCATTACCACAATCCTAGAGACATAGGAACAGCTGGCCATGATGATCCTTTTACTTGGAACAGAACTGTTAATCCTTGGGGAAGAGATAAAAAAGAAGAGCATAAAATAAATACTTTACAAGAAGGTGAGTATGGGGGTACTTTAAGCTGGCTTGAAGCAGATGGAACCGACGAAGAACAAACAGATGGAATAGGTGCTAATGAAACAATTCGTTTTTTAGATGAGTTTGCCAAAAGCGGAGAAAATTTCTTTTTAGCGTTTGGTTTATTTAGACCACATACACCATATGTTGCTCCAAAAAAGTATTTTGATATGTATAATATTAATGATTTTGATATTCCAGAAAGTGATAAAGAATATTTAAAAACTATCCCCATGCCAGCAGCTAGATCTGTCAGAGAAAAAAAAGTACAAAATTATTTAGATAAAGAACTTGCAAAAGAGATTAAGCGCGCATACTATGCAACTACATCCTTTGTTGATGCTCAAATTGGAAGAGTTTTGGATAAGCTTGAAGAAACGGGACTTGATAAAAATACAATAGTTATATTAACATCTGACCATGGATATCATCTTGGTGAACACGGGCATTGGCAAAAAAGAACACTGTTTAATCATGCAACCAGAGTACCATTAATTTTTTCAGGTCCAGGTGTAAGTAATAATAAAGGAGATGTAAATGATCCAGTTGAACTTATTGATATTTACCCAACAATTATGGATGTGTTAAATATAGATGCTCCAAAATTTCTCAGTGGAAAAAGCTTAAAACCCTATCTAATCGGCGAGAGAAATCAAATTAGAAATGAGGCTCTCACTGAGCTTCGTGTTTGGACGCCGACTGGCCACGCACAAGGATATTCAATTAAAAGTAGAGATTATAGATTTACTAAGTGGATGCATAATGGATTTCTTGATTCTGAGCTTTATGATTTAAAATTTGATTCAGCAGAATTAAATAATTTATCAAAAGATATTTCATACCAAAAAATTAAAGATTCATTATTACAAGTTATAAATAAAAGGATTGTTGAAGCTAATTCATATCCTGAAATGTTGGGTAGACAAATTGAAAATGCAATTCCAATTAACTAAAATAAATTCACATGAAAAATTTCCTTAAAATTTTAATTTCGACATTAATTATTTTTTCTTGTGAAACAAGAAAACCAAATATTAATAATGATAATTTAAATGTTCTCTTTATTATGGCTGACGACTTAAATTGTGACCTTGGATCATATGGTCATCCACAAGTTATAAGTCCAAATATTGATAAACTAGCTAGTAGTGGAGTATTATTTGAAAATGCACACAACCAATTCCCATTATGTGGACCCTCCAGAGTTTCATTGATGACAGGTATGTACTCTGATCAAACTATGCATACTCAACTTGATATAGATTTGAGACAAACTATCCCAGATGTAGTAACATTAGGTCAGAGATATAGACAAAGAGGCTATAAATCTGTTAGAATAGGTAAGATTTACCATTATGGCAATCCCGGAACAATAGGATCTTCTGGTCAAGATGATATAACAACTTGGGATTACACTATAAATCCATACGGAAGAGATAAAGATGAAGAATATAAAATCAATACATTGAGACCAAGACAATATGGTGGAACTTTAAGTTGGTTATCAGCAGAGGGAACAGATGAGGAGCAAACGGATGGAATCGGAGCAACTGAAGCGATTGAACAATTAGAAAAATTTTCTAAGAATGGTCAAAATTTCTTCTTAGCCGTAGGAATGTTCAGGCCTCATACTCCTTTTGTAGCTCCAAAAAAATATTTTGATATGTATGAAATGGATGAAATGGAAATTCCCTATGATGGAAGTAGTGATGAGTACTTAAGTACAATTCCAATTCCTGCAGCAATTTCAGTTAGATGGAAAAAAGATCAAATTCTTTTGAATGATAAATCAAATCATAAACTCGCTCAGGAAATAAAAGAAGCATACTATGCAACGACTACATTTGTTGATGCTCAAATAGGAAGAATTTTAAAAAAATTAAAGGAAACAGGTCTTGATAAAAACACAATTGTTGTTTTTACATCAGATCATGGATATCATCTTGGTGAACATGGGCATTGGCAAAAACAAACTTTATTTGATGACTCTACAAGAGTACCTTTAATTTTTTCTGGCCCTGGTGTCTCCAAAGGGGTAAGATCAAATTCACCGGTTGAATTAATTGATATTTACCCTACTTTGATGGATTTAACTAAAATTGAAACTCCATCTAATGTCGTTGGAAAAAGTCTCACACCAATATTTCAAGACTCAACCCACAAAGTTAGAAGAAGTGCACTTACTAGATGGAGAGCATCACAACATGGTAATTTAAATTTTTCAGAATCAGGAATTCAAGGTTACTCTGTAAAAACAGAAAGATACAGATTGACTAAGTGGGGAGAAAAAGGTGAACATGGTTACGAATTTTATGATCATTCAATTGATGAAAATGAAATGAATAATCTCATAAATAATTCTAATTATATAAATATAATTGACTCTTTAAAAAATCATATTGATGAAAGAATAGCTGATGCTAGAACAAAACCTGCGGGATTAGGAAGACAATTCGAAGAGAAAAGACTTCGTAAAGTAACAATGACAACAGGTGACATTTATGAAATTAATGGTAAGAGAGTGAAAATGAAAACCGATGAATAAAGTAAAATTATTCCAGAATTAGTTCTTTTATTTCAATTGACTCGTTACCAATTATTTCATTATATAAATTAATCATTTCCTGTAGTTTCTCAGGATTAGATTTGGCAAGATTATTTTTTTGAGATAAGTCATTCTCCAGATTATATAGTTTATATTCTTTAGAATTACCTAATTCAATATTAACATTAGTATTTTTTTCGGGTCCGTTATAGGGCGGTATCATAGCCCAATTACCACTTCTCAATGCTGTTCGTTTAACAGCCTCAATTACAAGATTATCACGTCCATTACCAATATTGTTAAAAAAAACACCGGAAAGATCGACTCCATCTCTAGATTTAATATCTGAACCCAATAATGAAGAAAACGAGTTAAGAAAATCTATCTGTGATACAATTTCATCAGAAACTTGTGGTTTTGTTTTCCCTTTCCAATACGTAATAAATGGTACTCTTGTGCCCGCTTCAAATAAACTGTATTTTCCTCCTCTAAGTCGACCAGCAGGTGTGTGGTCACCCAATTTTTCTACGGCATCATCATAGTAGCCATCATTTAAAACTGGCCCGTTATCACTCGAGATAATTATAATAGTATTTTCAAGTAGATTATTTTTTTCCAAATGACTATATAACTCTCCAATACACCAATCAGCTTCTTTGATTACGTCACCTCTAGGTCCCATTCCTGAGGATCCCTCAAATCTTGGATGAGGGGTTCTTGGAACATGTGGTTGTTGTAGAGTATAAAATAAAAAGAAAGGACTGTCTTTAACTTTATCAATATATTTTTTTGCTTCATCTAAAAATTTATCAGCCATATCAATATCACTCCATTTAGCTTTTTCACCACCTTTCATGTAACCAATTCTTGGAACACCATTTACAATTGCACTATTGTGTCCATGATGCCACATCATACTTAATAATTCAGGGTTCTTTTTTCCGCTTGGTAATCCGTAGTCATTGTTTCCAAAATTTACTTCAATAGGATCATTTGGATCAAGATTTACCACATATCCATTTTCAATATATACAGTAGGAACTCGGTCTTGAGTATCTGCCATTATAAAACTATGATCAAAACCAACTTCATTAGGACCAGGAGTTATTTTTTCATTATAATTAATTTTTGAATCTCCAAGTCCAAGGTGCCACTTTCCAACAATACCAGTTTCATATCCTTTAGTTTTTAGCATCTTAGGAATAGTCATTTCAAGGGTATCAATAATTAAATTTGCACCAGTTAAAATTTTTGCTTTTTTATTTCTCCATGGGTATATACCAGTCATCAAAGCGTATCTACTAGGGCTACAAGTTGCAGAACTTGCATAACCATTTGTAAATCTAATTCCATTATTAGCAATTTTATCAATATTTGGGGTTTCCAATGTTCCAACACCATAAGAACTCACATCACCGTATCCTAAATCATCTGCATATATAATTATAATGTTTGGTTTAGTTTGATCAGAATTATTATTGCAAGAAAATAGGATACAAATTAGCAGTGAAAGAATTTTGTATTTCATCGATGATTTAATTTTTAAAGTTAGTTTAATCTAAATTTAACGGAATATTGATTAAAATACAATTTTTTAAATATTTAGGTAAAAATTGATTTTAATAAGTTAATATATGTCTATTCAAATATTATTCTTATTAAATCAACTAATTAAATTTTATAGTTTTGCTCAAAGACTAATTAACTTAAGATGAAAAAAATATTTTTTACTCTCCTGATTTTTTGTTTTTCTTGTAATAGCAATAATCAACTCCCCAATGTAATATTGATTTTGACAGATGATTTGGGATATGATGATGTTGGGTTTAATGGTTCAACTGAGATTTTCACTCCAAATATTGACGGCATTGCTGATAATGGTGTTTTATTTAGTGAAGGTTATGTCTCATATCCAGTTTGTGGACCAAGTAGAGCGGGTTTAATTACTGGTCGTTACCAAGATACATTTGGTTTTGGTAAAAATCCTTTATTTACACCAAAGGATCCAAATATGGGTTTACCACTAACTGAACAAACAATGGCAGACATGCTTAAATTGTCTAATTACAGAACCTTTGCAGTTGGCAAATGGCATTTAGGGGCACATGAAAGTTTAAGACCGTTAAAAAGAGGTTTTGATGAGTTTTTTGGGTTTTTAACTGGGGGTCACAGATATTTTCCAGAAGAGTGGACATTGGCCGATGAGACAGAGGTTAAAAGTCAAAATCAAGCATACAGAACTAAACTCCTAAGAAATGATGAAAGAATTGAAGAAAAAGAATATTTAACAGATGCACTCTCAAGAGAAAGTGTTGATTTTATTGATAGAAATTCAGACAAACCATTTTTTATTTACTTAGCATATAATGCACCTCATGGTCCGCTTCAAGCTACAAAAGAATATTTAGACAGGTACGACCATATTGAAGATAAAACCAGAAAAACTTATGCAGCAATGGTTAGCGCTGTTGACGATGGAGTAGGAGATATCATTTCGAAGTTAAAAGAAAAAGGAATTTATGATAATACAATTATATATTTTCTCTCAGATAACGGAGGAAGGTTAAGAGGAGATTCTGATAATGGAGAATTAAGAGGTAAAAAAGGTAATTTATTTGAGGGTGGTATTAGGGTTCCTTTTGCTATGCAATGGCCAAAGGAAATCAATGGTGGGCAAATTTTTGATAGTCCAATAATTTCGCTTGATATCTTTGCAACTCTTAAAGAATTAACATCACCTGAAATCAAGTCTAAAAATGAACTACATGGTGTAAATCTTATACCATATCTTAAGGGTGAAAACAATAATGATCCACATGAGTTTTTGTTTTGGAGAAATAATTTTATGCAAAATGATCCCAAACTAAGAATTGAAGGATCTGCTGTTAGATATGGTGATTTTAAGTTTATTAAAAATAAAGAAACAGATGCATTGTATAATTTGAAAAAAGAAATTTCAGAGCAAACTAATCTAAAATCTGAAAAAAATAATATTTATGATAGTCTAAATATTAAATTTAAAAAATGGTCTAAAACTTTAATGGATCCAATCTTCTTAGGTTTAATGGCTAATGATGAATACAATAAATTAAACCCGGATAGATTTACTTATTAGTTAATTGGAAGTAAATTTTTGTTTAATCTTCCGCTTATTTTTTTTTCTTTGATTAAAACATTCAAGCTATCAACAAATTTTTGATTGTATTTTGGATTTTTATCACTTGGAATTGGTGCATTATTGGATGTTCTCCAAAAGTCTAGATCATTATAAAGTCTAGTTGTAATTTCTTTATTTATTTTGCTTAAATTTTTGGATTCACTCATGTCATCAGAAAGGTTATATAACTCTAATTCATTATCTTCAAAATAATGATGAAGTTTCCAATCTCCTTTAATTATTACAGATCCTGGTCTGGTTCTGAATAAAGGATCTTTACCATCGTCTTTTTGAACATTGTATGCTTCAAGGTATACAGGAAAATGAAAAAATAAAGCCCTTTCTTTCAATTTTTTACCTCTGAAAATTGGATTAAGGTCTAATCCGTCTAGTTTTAAGTTTTTATTTTTATGACCAATGATATTTTTAATTGTTGGATAAAAATCAATATTACTTATTCTTTCAAATGATTTTTTGTTAGTCTCTAACTTTCCTTTCCATGAAAAAATCATTGGAACTCTAATTCCACCTTCATAATAAGAACCTTTTCCAGCTCTAAGTGGATTTTGATTAGAAATAGATCTTATTCCACCATTATCTGAAGTAAAAATAATCAGAGTCTCTTCTGACAAATTTAATTCTTCAATTTTAGACAAAACTTTTCCGATATTTTCATCTAGAGAACGAATCATTCCAGCGTAATCAGGTCTGTTATGGTTTTCATCTGAAGATTTATTTTTAAAATAATTTGAATATTCTCTTTTTGATTGTATTGGAGTGTGAACTGAATAGTATGCTAAGTGCAGAAAAAATCTTTCTTCTTTATTATTATCAATAAAATTTATTGCTTCGTTTGTTAATCTGTCTGTAAGGTATTCACCCTCAGGACCATTTTTCAAATTAGGATTTGAATAAGGAGAGAAATAGCCTCCTTTAGGTCCTCCAGATTCCCATCCACCAATGTTAACATCAAAACCTTGATCCATTGGGTAGTTTCCTTTTTCACCCAAATGCCATTTACCAACATGGGCGTTTATATAGCCTTCACTTTTAAGCATTTCAGCTATTGTAAAAAATTTAAGGTCTAAATTCTCAGTATTTTCTATAGGAATAATTTTTCTTGTAATATCTAATCCTCTGGCAGATGGACTCACAGTATATATTCCGTGACTAGGGTGATATTTTCCAGACATCATAGTTGCTCGACTTGGAGCACAATTAGCTGAAGAAGCATAACCATTAAAAAATGTTATTCCACTTTGAGATAGTTTATCAATATTTGGTGTTTCATAATATTTTGAACCCATGTAGGACAGGTCAGTCCAACCCAAATCATCAGCAACAATTAAAATTATGTTTGGTTTCTCACGAGATTGTTTATTAAATGATAAACCAAATATTATCAAAAGAACTATGTAAATGAATTTTTTCATTTTACTT
>CEPJ01142860.1_pt1 | contig 10835 bp, 10 predicted proteins | sample 530561 | NCBI WGS metagenome assembly CEPJ01 (sample SAMEA2620404, study PRJEB7988) | marine metagenome | biome: marine biome (ENVO:00000447); feature: surface water layer (ENVO:00002042); material: "saline water (ENVO:00002010), including plankton (ENVO:xxxxxxxx)" | depth 5 m
ATTGTATCTTGCGTGCTAATTAATAATATAAATTTGAAGCCTATTTTTAGACTAAGTTCCATATTCATATTTTTTATTTTAATTTTCTGTTCTTGTAAAAAAGATGAGTCTAGTCAATCAACTGTTCCATTAAATGATTTAACTGAACAATATATAATTGAAAATGATTCAATAGTTCAGTTTATGAAATCTCATTTTTATAATTATCAGGATTTTGAAAATATAACTTCTTATGATTCTCATAATATTATTTTTGATTCAATTGTTGGTGATAATATTGATAAAACCCCAATTTTTGACCAAGTTTCAACTATTCAAATTGGAATTAAAGATGAAAATGATCAAATTGTTAATCATAATCTTTATTATCACATTATAAGGAATGGGAAAGGTGAGAATCCCTCTGTTGCTGATTCAGTTTTTGTAAGTTATCAAGGATTATTGTTTGATGGTAAAAGTTTTGATTCAAGAGAAAATCCAATATGGATGGAGGGTAAAAACTTAATAAGAGGTTTTCAAGAATTTCTACCTCTTTTAAAAAAAGGAGATGTTACAATTAATAACAATGGCACTTACAATTTTTTTGATTTTGGAATTGGATTTGTTATTTTTCCCTCTGGATTAGGCTATTTTCAAAATGGTAGTATTTCAATACCACCTTATTCACCATTAATTTTTAAAGTTGATATGATGACATTTAGTAGAACAGATCATGACAACGATACCGTTCTTACAATTGATGAAGATATTGACGGTGATCATAACTTTAATAATGATGATACAGACTCAGATAATATACCTAATTATGTAGATAACGATGATGATAATGATGGTGTTTTAACTAGAAACGAATATGATACAAATAATGATGGTATTCCTGATGATAGTGATGGTGATGGTATCCCAGACTATTTAGATAGTAATTAGATCAGCTTTTTTCTTGAAATTACCTTTAGACACTTATCAACAATATTCTCTGAATTTAATTTATATTTGTTCATAAGCTGTTCTGGTGTACCAGATTCACCAAAAGAATCATTTACACCAACAAACTCCATTGGGCACAATCTATTATTTTGAACTATTAATCTTGATATTGACTCACCTAATCCTCCTAATATATTGTGTTCTTCGCAGGAAACTAAGGAATTGGTTTTTTTAATGGATTTTAAAATAATATCCTTATCTAATGGTTTTATAGTATGGATATTAATTACTTCTGCATTAATTCCTTGACTTAATAAATCTTTAGCAGCAGAAATAGATTCCCAAACTAAATGACCTGTAGACACAATAGTAACATCACTTCCTTCAATCAATTTGATACCCTTACCAATAACAAAATTTTGATTTTCGTCAGTAAAATTCGGGACTTTTGGTCTTCCAAATCTTAGATAAACAGGACCATTATGTTTAGAAATTTCAATTGTTGCAGCTTTAGTTTGATTATAATCACAAGTATTTATTACAGTCATTCCTGGCAACATTTTCATCAAACCAATATCTTCAAGTATTTGATGAGTTGCTCCATCTTCACCAAGGGTGATACCAGCATGTGAGGCACAAATTTTTACATTTTTATTTGAATAAGCAATTGATTGTCTAATTTGATCATAAACACGACCTGTTGAAAAATTTGCAAATGTTCCAGTATAAGGGATTTTTTCTCCAATTGTCATACCAGCAGCTATTCCCATCATATTTGCTTCAGCAATACCAACCTGAATAAATCTTTCAGGAAATTCATTTTTAAATTCATTCATTTTTAATGAACCAGTTAGATCTGCACATAAAGCCACAACATTAGGATTGGTTCTGCCCAATTCTAAAAGACCAACCCCAAATCCAGATCTAGTATCTATATTTCCTCTATTTATATATTCATCCATATCAATAATCTTTTAATGTCTCTGGATTTTGATCCAATGCAATTCTTAATTCTTCATCATTTGGAGCAACACCGTGCCACTTATGAGTACCCATCATGTAATCAACGCCATTTCCCATTATGGTGTTCATAATTATTACAATGGGTTTGTTTTTACCAGATTCATTCTTCGCTTTTAAAAATATATTTTCGACTTCTTCAATATTATTACCATTTTTTATTTCAAAAACAGTCCATCCAAAGGACGAAAACTTAGACTTTAAATCACCTAAGTCTAAAACATCTTTAATATCTCCATCAATTTGTTTTTGATTGTAGTCGATTGTACAAATAATATTATCAATTTTATTTGCTGATGCAAACATAATTGCTTCCCAATTCTGACCTTCTTGAAGTTCACCATCTCCGTGAAGAGTGTATACAATGCTCTTGTCATTATTTAATTTCTTAGTTATGGCAGCTCCAATCGCAACAGACATTCCTTGACCTAATGAACCACTGGCAATTCTAACACCAGGAAGACCTTCGTGAGTTGTTGGGTGTCCTTGTAATCTTGAATTAATTTTTCTAAAAGTGTTTAGTTCTTCTACAGGAAAGTAACCAGCTCTGGCTAGTGTACTGTAATAAACCGGAGAAATATGACCGTTAGAAAGAAAAAATAAATCTTCATTTTTTCCATTCATTTCAAATTTCTCTTTTCTTTTCATTATTTTAAAAAACAAAACAACAAAAAATTCAGTACATCCAAGTGACCCACCAGGATGACCAGATTTAACATTATTTACCATTCTGAGAATATCTCTTCTAATTTGAATAACTAAATTTTCTAATTCATTCATTTAACAAAAATATAACCTTTTGACTCATGTTATGTAAAAAATTAGCTAAACTTTTAATTCAATTATGTTTTACTTGCAATCATATTGTAATTCAATTACTTATTGAATTATATTTGAAAAAATGAAGTTTAGTATTTTAAAAAAGGATATTGATACTGAAGCACGAATTGGAAAAATATCAACTCATCATGGTGAATTTGAAACTCCAATTTTTATGCCTGTTGCAACTTCAGCTGCTATAAAAGGAATTCATAATAAAGACTTGAAAGAAAGTATTTCACCAGATGTTATTCTATCTAATACATATCATCTTTACCTAAGACCTGGAAAAGAAATAATTGAAAATGCTGGAGGATTACACCAATTTATGAAATGGGATAAAAGTATCTTAACTGACAGTGGTGGTTATCAAGTTTATTCTTTATCTAACAATAGAAAAATTAATTATGATGGAGTCAAATTCAAATCACATATAGACGGATCTTATCATTTTTTTACACCAGAAAAATCAATAGATATTCAAAGATCTATCGGAGCTGATATTATAATGGCGTTTGATGAGTGTACTCCATTTCCATGTGAAAAAATATATGCAAGAAAATCAATGGAGCTAACCCACAATTGGCTTGATAGGTGTATAAAAAGATTTAATTCAACAAAATCTAAATACCTTCATAATCAAGTTCTCTTCCCAATCGTACAAGGCGGAATGTACAAAGATCTTAGAAAAATATCTGCTGAACATATTTCTTCAATGGATTTTGATGGTAATGCTATTGGAGGACTGTCCGTTGGTGAGCCTCATGATATTATGTATGAAATATCAGAAATTGTATGTGAAATATTACCAGAAAGAAAACCCAGATATTTGATGGGTGTTGGTACCCCATTAAATATTATTGAAAATATTTCTTTAGGAATTGACATGTTTGATTGTGTTATGCCAACCAGAAATGCAAGAAACGGAATGTTATTTACATCTGAAGGCACAATAAACATTAAAAATAAAAAATGGGAAAATGATCACTCTGCGATTGATTTAAATGGAAATACGTTTGTGGATAATTTGTATTCAAAAGCTTATTTAAGACATCTATTTAGTATAAATGAAAATCTAGGAAAGCAAATTGCTACAATTCATAACTTAGGTTTTTATAAATGGATTATTGAAACAACAAAAAATAAAATTCGTGAAGGGAAATTTTTATCTTGGAAAAAAAATATGACTAAAAAATTGGATATTAGATTGTGATGAAGATTTTAGATTTATATATAGTTAAAAATTTTTTTTCAACATTTTTGATGATGTTTTTACTGTTCATTCCAATTGGAATTTTGGTTGATATTTCTGAAAAGATTGATAAATTTAAAGAACATGATTTAACTCTTTATCAAATCTTAGATTATTATTTAGATTTTGTTTGGTATTATGGTTATTTCTTGATTCCTATTTTTGTTTTCCTGTCAGTTATTTGGTTTACATCAAAGCTTTCTAATAATTCTGAGATTGTTGCAATATTAAGTTCCGGAGTTTCATATAATCGTTATTTAAAGCCATTTATTTTGTGCGGAATAACTGTCTCATTTATTACATTTATTTCTGGTATGTTTATTGTCCCAAAAAAGAATAAGAGTTTTAATGAATTTCAATATAAATATCTTTCAAAAAATAAAAAAGATAGAAATATTTCAAAGCTTTACAAACAAATTAATGAAAATGATTTTATTTATGTTAGTTCCTATAATCCAACGAGGAATCAAGCTTATAATTTTTCATATGAAGTTTTTGAAAAAAATAAATTAACACAAAAAATATTTTCAAGAAATATTCGTTGGATTGAAGAAGACAGCATATATAGATTAACAGATTATTTTAGTAGGAAATATAAAGATGAAAATGAAATTATTGAAACAAAAAGAATTTTTGATACAATTTTTAATTTTTCTATTAGTGACCTTTCACCTGTTACATACCAAGCAAAAACATTAAATATGTTTGAGTTAAATGACTTTATTAGGGAAGAAAAAGCTAGTGGCTCTCCAATTCTTTCCAGTCATTTGCTAGAACGAAACAAAAGATATACTATTCCTATCACAATTTTGATTTTAACCGTCTTAGCAGTTACTGTCACTTCAAATAAAAAAAGAGGAGGTATTGGAGTTAACTTAGCTTTCGGAATAGTCCTGGCTTTTGTTTTTATTTTTTTTGATAAACTTTTCTCTGTTTTAGTTTCAAAATCTGATTGGAATCCCAATATTGGAGCTTGGCTACCGAATTTTGTTTTTTTAATAGTTACATTTTACATACTTAAACTTGTAAAAAAATGATTTTTAACTCTATAATTTCGATTATATTTGAAAAATATTTATGGAGTATTTAGATTTTGAATTACCTCTTAAAGAGCTTGAAGATCAATTAGAAAAGTGTAATATCATAGGTGATGAAAGTAAAGTGGACGTAAGAGATACATGCAAGAAATTAAAATTAAAAATTGAAAAAACTAAAAAAAAAATATATTCAAACATAACTCCATGGCAAAGAGTACAGTTATCTAGACATCCATCAAGACCTTATACTTTAGACTATATAAATGCTTTGACTGAAGGAACTTTTTTAGAACTACATGGAGATAGAAACATATCTGATGATAAAGCTATGATTGGTGGTCTAGGAAAAATAGACAATCAATCTTTCATGTTTATTGGTCAACAAAAAGGATATAATATAAAGACCAGACAGTACAGGAATTTTGGAATGGCAAGTCCTGAAGGTTACAGAAAAGCCTTACGTCTGATGAAACTTGCAGAAAAATTTTCAATACCTGTGGTAACTATGATCGACACACCTGGCGCTTACCCTGGTATTGAGGCTGAAGAAAAGGGTCAAGCAGAAGCTATTGCTAGAAATCTTTTTGAAATGTTTAATTTAAAAACTCAGATAATTTGTCTAGTAATAGGTGAGGGGGCCTCAGGTGGAGCATTAGGAATTGGAATTGGAGATAAAATTATGATGTTAGAAAACACATGGTATTCTGTTATTTCACCTGAATCTTGTTCTTCAATTCTATGGAGAAGTTGGGATTACAAGGAAAAAGCAGCTGAAGTATTAAAACTAACACCTGATGATATGAAAAAAAATAAATTGATTGACAAAATAATTAAGGAACCTTTGGGTGGAGCTCATCAAAATAGAAATAAAGTTTTCAACACTGTGAAAAAAGAAATTTTAGTTTCATTTAACGATCTTAAAAAGCTTTCAATTACAAAACTTCTTGAGAAAAGGTCAAATAGATTTACTTCGATGGGCGTTTTTAATGAGTAAAGTTAATACTATCAACATTATCCATGTAGTTATTAACATATTCTTGTTTGCTTTAATTAGTTTTAATTAGCATTAATTAATTAATCATTTTTTAAGTTTAAAAAGTGAAAAGTATTAGAAATATAAGTTCAGCATCCAGTTCAGATCCTGGTTCTGTTTTTTCGATTCAAAAGGGTAAAATCCCTCCTCAAGCTGTTGATTTAGAAGAGGTTGTTTTAGGTGCAATGATGATTGATAAAAAAGGGGTTGATGAAGTTATTGATATTTTGCATCCTGAAGTTTTTTATAAGGAAAGTCATAAGATTATTTACTCTGCTATTATTAATCTTTTTGAACAACAAGAACCTATTGATATCAAAACTGTTTCTCATCAATTAAAAAAAGAAGCTAAGCTAAATTTAATTGGTGGAGATATATATCTAGTTGAACTTACTCAAAAAGTTTCTTCTTCTGCTCACATAGAGTTTCATTCCAGAATTATACTACAAAAGTTTATACAAAGAAAACTCATTGAAATATCCAGTGAAATAATTGAAAGTTCATATGATGAAACAACAGACGTCTTTGATTTATTAGATAAAGCAGAATCAAAAATTTATGACATATCTCAAGGTAATCTTAAGAAAAACTCTCAGACAGCTGAAAATTTAGTAATTGCTGCGAAAAGAAAAATTGAAGAGATATCTAAGAAAGAGGGGCTCAGTGGAATACCATCAGGATTTAATGAAATTGATAAGTTAACATCTGGATGGCAACAAAGTGATCTAATAATTATTGCGGCTAGACCTGGAATGGGTAAGACGGCTTTTACTCTTTCAATGGCTCGTAATATCTCTGTAGAAAACAATATTCCGGTTGCATTTTTCTCATTAGAAATGTCTGCTCTTCAATTAATTACTAGATTAATTTCATCGGAAACTGGCTTGAACTCTGAGAAATTGAGAACTGGAAAATTAGAAAAATTTGAATGGGAACAGTTGAATGTAAAAGTATCGAATCTTGAAAATGCTCCTTTATATATTGATGATACTCCATCATTGTCTGTTTTTGAACTTCGAGCTAAAGCTAGAAGATTATCTTCTCAGTATGGTATAAAATTAATTATTCTTGATTATTTACAATTAATGACTATCGGATCTTCTCAAAAATCTGGAAATAGAGAACAAGAAATATCAACTATCTCTAGAAATTTAAAAGCACTTGCAAAAGAACTAGATATTCCAATTATAGCTCTATCACAATTATCACGTGCTGTTGAATTAAGAGGTGGAACTAAAAGACCAATTCTCTCAGATTTGAGAGAATCTGGAGCTATTGAGCAAGATGCTGATATAGTTTCATTTTTATACAGACCTGAATACTATAAAATTGATGAATGGGATGATGAGGACAGATCTCCTGCACTTGGCCAAGCAGAATTTATTGTATCTAAACATAGAAATGGTGGATTAAACTCGATAAAGCTCAAGTTTATAAGCTCACTTGGAAAGTTTGAAAATTTAAACACATTTGATAATCCTTTTGAATATCAATCTAAATTGAACGAAGAGTCTAAAATTAATCCAGATCAAGCCTTTGAAAGTGGAAGCTATAGATCAGAAGAAGATGAGGATCCCTTCTGAGCTATTCATTTAACTTTTTTCACAATTTCCTCAAATTTTTTAGGTTCGTTCATAGCTAAATCTGCTAAAACTTTTCTGTTTATTGAGATATTGTTTGATTTCAGTTTATTTATTAATTCTGAATAAGAAAGACCATGTTCTCTGGCAGCAGCATTTATTCTTGTTATCCATAATGATCTAAAAACTCTCTTTTTAGTTTTTCTGTCTCTGTATGAGTAAGAAAGTGCTTTTTCAACAGCATTTTTTGCTACTGTATAAACATTTTTTCTTCTACCAAAGTAGCCTTTGGCTTTTTTTAAAATTTTTTTTCTTTTTTGTCTTGATGCTACTGTATTTACTGATCTTGGCATTATATATAATTTTGGTTGAGGTGTAATTAAAACTTTAAAACCTTTTTCCTGTTTTGCAAATTATTTTAATCTTAGTTGTTTTTTAATATTAGTCAAATCACTATCATGAACTAAACCATCGTGAGTAAGTTTTAATTTTCGTTTTTTTGATTTTTTTGTGAGGATGTGATTTTTGAAAGCATGCTTTCTTTTTATTTTTCCTGAACCAGTTACTTTAAACCTTTTCTTAGCACTGGACTTAGTCTTTAATTTACTCATTTCCTACTTTTTTAATTTTTTTGGATTCACAAACATAATCATTTTTTTCCCTTCTAGCGTTGGTAATTGCTCAACTTTCCCATATTCTTCTAATTCCTGGGCTAATTTCAAAAGTAATATTTGACCTTGTTCTTTGAAAATAATAGATCTACCTTTAAAAAAAACAAAAGCTTTTAACTTAGCTCCATCTTGTAAAAATTTAATTGCATGCTTTTTTTTGAATTCATAATCGTGCTCGTCGGTCTGTGGACCAAATCTAATTTCTTTAACAATAACTTTTTGAGTCTTTGCTTTTAAAAATTTCTCTCTCTTTTTTTGATCATATAAAAACTTTTTATAATCTAAAGCTTTACACACAGGTGGAGAAGCTTTTGGAGAAATTTCAACCAAGTCAGTCTCGAGCGATTTTGCTATATTTAAGGCTTCTAATTTAGAGTAAATACCAATTTCTACATTATCACCTACAAGTCTAACCTCACTTGCATCAATTTCCTCATTAATTTTATGGGGATTTTTTTTAATTATTCTTCCAGGTCTTTTACCTCTTTTCCTTCTAAGTGCTATAACTTTAATTTTTAATTATATGATTTTAATTCTTCTTCTTTAATAAAGTTAATTAATTTATTTATATCCATTTCTCCAATTTCTTCACCTCCTTTTACTCTAATTGATATTGTTTGTTTATCAACTTCATTATCACCAATTATTCCCATAAATGGAATCTTTGATTTTTCTGCATCTCTGATCTTTTTTCCTACAGTTTCATTTCTTAAATCATAGGCTGCGCGAATTTCGGACTTTTCTAATAAATTTGAAACTTTTTGTGTGTAATTTTTATGTTTATCTCCTACTGCAATTAATTTGATGTGATTAGTAGCTAACCATAAAGGAAAAATACCACCAGTATGCTCAATTAATATTGCTATAAACCTTTCAAGACTTCCAAAAGGTGCTCTATGAATCATTACAGGTCTTACAAGCTCATTATTTTGATTTTTATACGACAGATCAAATCTTTCAGGAAGATTGTAATCTACTTGTATCGTTCCTAGCTGCCATTCACGATTTAATGCGTCTTTTACCATAAAATCTAGTTTTGGGCCGTAAAATGCAGCTTCTCCATACTCAATTCTATAATTTAACTCTTTCTCTTCAGTTGCTTCAATAATTGCTTCCTCAGCAATTTTCCAAACTTCATCTGATCCAATATATTTTTCTTTATTTTCTTTATCTCTAAGTGAAATTTGAGCAGTAAAATCTTCAAAACCTAATGATTTAAATACGTGGAGAACTAAATCAATAACATTTTTAAACTCCTGCACTAGTTGATCTTCAGCACAAAAGATATGCGCATCATCTTGAGTAAAACCTCTAACTCTAGTTAAACCATGTAATTCACCACTTTGTTCATATCGGTACACAGTTCCAAATTCAGCAAATCTTTTTGGTAAATCTCTGTAACTCCATTGCTGAGAATTATAAATTTCACAATGATGAGGACAATTCATCGGCTTAAGTAAAAATTCTTCATCAATATTTGGAGTTTTAATGGGGTGAAAACTACTCTCACCATATTTTTCATAATGACCAGAAATTTCATACAATTTTTTACTTCCAATATGTGGTGAAATTACCATTTCATATCCAGCATTTTTTTGAGCTTTTTTTAAGAAATTTTCTAGTCTTTCTCTTAGTTCAGCTCCAGCTGGAAGCCAGAGTGGTAAACCTTGACCGACTTTGCTTGAGAAAGTAAAAAGATTCATTTTCTTTCCAATAACTCTATGATCTCTTTTTTTTGCTTCTTCAATTAATTGAAGATATTCATTTAATAGTTTTTCTTTCGGAAATGAGATACCATAGATTCTAGTTAGTTGCTTATTGTTTTCGTTGCCTCTCCAGTAAGCACCAGCTACATTTAAAAGTTTTACACTTTTAATAAGCTTTGTGTTTGAAATATGACCACCACGACATAAATCTGAAAAATTAGAGTGATCACAAAAAGTTATTATATCATCAATACCTTCAATTAGCTCCAATTTATATTCATTTTTTTCAGATTTATAATACTTTATAGCTTCATCTTTAGAACATTCTCGCATTTTAAAATAATGACCTTCACGAGAAACTTCAACCATCCTCTTCTCAATTTTTAAAAAATCGTTTTCAGAGAAAACATCTTCACCAAAATCGATATCATAGTAAAATCCTGAATCAATTGCAGGTCCGATGGTTAATTTAGATTTTGGATAAAACTCTAATATCACCTGAGCTAAGACATGAGCAGTTGAATGCCAAAAAGCTTTCTTTCCTTCATGATCATCCCATGAATAAAATTTAATATTTCCATTTTCATTTAATTTTGTGGATAGTTCAATAGTTGATTCGTTAAAAGAAGCACTTAAAATATTTTTTGCTAGAGAATTACTAATAGATTTTGCTATTTCAAAAGGTGTAGTACCATTTTCAAATTGTTTAACTGAACCATCTGGAAATTTAATATCAAGCATTTTTTATAAATCTTTTTCAAAAATATGTTTAATAATGGACATAATACCT
>CEPJ01139700.1_pt1 | contig 10817 bp, 7 predicted proteins | sample 530561 | NCBI WGS metagenome assembly CEPJ01 (sample SAMEA2620404, study PRJEB7988) | marine metagenome | biome: marine biome (ENVO:00000447); feature: surface water layer (ENVO:00002042); material: "saline water (ENVO:00002010), including plankton (ENVO:xxxxxxxx)" | depth 5 m
ATTCCTTCATTTAAACTGAGAAAAATTATATTTTTGAAATCTAGCGCTCTTGTTTCCAAAAGTCCCAATATTTGAAGGCAATTCTCAGGTTGATTTTGTAGATAAATTTTTTTATCTCTAATGTTTTGTTTTAAAAGAGTTATTAAAAGCCTGTAGGTTGGATTGATCTTTAAATTTGATATTGTATCCTCAATTTCATTAGCTGCCTTAAGTAAATAATCAATTACTTCTATCTCTACATCGGTTCTTTTGGGCTTATTCATCTTGAGTGAGAGGAGCATTTTAGAAATGTTCTTAAAAACTTCGTTTGTCTTTATTTTGTCATCAAAAATTGATTTGATAAAATTTTTTGAGTTATCTATTGCATGATTTACGATATAGCTTGTCTTAAAAAAACTCCTGTTTTCATCTATTATGTTATTAATAATTTTTTTTGATAATTGTCCCCTAGAGTCCTTTGAAAGCTCATTAAAATAATCGGTGTCTAATATGTTTTGAATATCTGGCGCATAAAATCCATAATTCGATTTTTTTAAATGTGCGTTCAAATAATCAATAATTAGTCTCGTGATGGAATGTTCATCAATCTTAATTCCAACGCTCACATTAAAGTCTTTAACCTTTTCAGGGATTGAGTTTAGGATTGAATTAATTATGGATTCATCAGAAACAATTATTGCTGTTTTAGATATATTATCATAATTCATGTTTTCCAAAATGTACCCTAGCTCTTTAACCTGCCCATACTGAAGATTACATTCTACCTCATTTATGTTTTTTTCTGATAAAAATTCACTATGAATAAAATTGGAGGGGGTTGTTTTGAAGTATTCCCATGTTTTTAAATATTTTTTTATAAAGAATCCTGTCTTGTTAAAGTTTTCTTTTAAAAACTCCTTGTCAATATCCCAGAAAATTTTTGAATTATTATGTTCTAATAAGCTTAATATTATTTTTTCCTCAGACTTACTAAGTGCATTAAATCCACAAAACACAAATGACTTTTTTTTATGTTCATTTTTATAGATATCAAGTTTTTTCGTCGCTGCTCTGTAACACATTCCTTTGGTTGACAATTTTCGTTTTTTTAATGAATTGGAAAATGAGCTGTAAACTTCTAATAGGTTGCTCCAAAACTTATCGTATCTTTTAATAATTGAGTTTTCTTCTTCAAAGGTCGACCTAAGTTTATGCAGAGAAGATAAGTATGAAAAAAAGTCTGAGTGACTTAAAAGATTTTGATCGATTTTATTAAAGTCTTCAATTAGTGTGTTAGACCAAGACAAAAAGTTTTCATAGTTGTCTTTGTTTTCATTTGTAACTTTTGCGTAGCTTTTATAAAGTTCGTTTTGAATTATCAGTGAGGGTGCAATATTAAGCTGCGTTATTGACAAAATTAAGTCGTTAATGCTTATAGTCTTTGGACGGTTTTGATGTTTTATTTTTTTTTGGAGAAACACCTTTGTAAACATCCTTTGAGACCTTTTATTTGGAAAAACCATTATGATTTCGTCCCAGTTTGCTTTGGAGTCTTTTAGTTTTTCTATTAGAGAACTTATAAAAGATGTGTTCATTTCGATTTATTAAAATAAAAAAAAGCGCGGTGTTATATACCGCGCTTTCCAAAATATATTTCAAAAAGAAAATTATTCTACAACTACAAACTCAACTCTTCTGTTTATAGCTCTTCCTTCTGCAGTTTCATTAGTAGCTTTAGGCATTGACTCTCCAAAAGCTTTTGTACTAAGATTATCTGCGCTAATACCAACATTCACTAGATAATCATAAATAGATTTTGCTCTGTTCGTAGAAAGCGGGTTGTTGTAAGACTCTTCTCCTGTGTTATCAGCATGTCCTTCAATGCTAATTTTTGCATCTTTATTAGCAAGTAATACTTTTATGACTGTAGAAAGTTTTTGAACATCCTCAGAGTCAATGTTGTATTTCTCTAATTCAAAGTTGATGTCATAATCCTCCAGCATAGATAATGGGAACAATGGGCATCCGTTGTTTGATTTTGGGCCTGCTTCAGTCGGGCATTTATCGTCTTTGTCAGCTACGCCATCTCCGTCTGCATCAGGACAACCTCTCATTTTTCGGTCTCCTGGTTCGTTAGGGCATGCGTCCATGTCGTCTTGAATACCATCTCCATCTGCGTCAGGACAACCGTTTAAGGCTGCTAAACCGGCTACATCGGGGCACTTATCATCGCTGTCTTTTACACCATCTCCATCTGCGTCAGGACAACCGTTTAAGGCTGCTATTCCGGCAGTAAGTGGACAGTCGTCAGCGCTGTTTTTTATCCCATCTCCATCATCATCAGGACAGCCGTTTAAACTTTCTAACCCGGGAACGTTAGGACATTCGTCTACACTGTCTTTGACACCGTCTCCATCAGTGTCGCCATCTCCAAAAGAGAAGGTTAATCCCGCAAGGGCTTGAAAGTGATTTAAATCATAACCATCATTTCCTTCAGAACGGTAAGCCTCGCCATCAAGTAATAATTTATCTAGCTCTTTTGCAATAGTTTTATACTTAAGCTTAACAGAAACACCAAGGTTGCTTGTAAAGTTGTACTTTAACCCAGCCCCGAGGTAAGCAAATAACCAATCGTCGTTCTCGATATCAGCATAACCTATACCAGCGCTTAAACTAGGGTCAATATTCCACAAGTTATGTTTTTGTGGAGTGAGTGTTGTTCCTAAGTCTATTGCAGTGTAAAGCTCTTTTGCTCCTGATTCTCTTGAAAGCTCGTTAAAAGTTCCCGCTAAATCAACAGAAAACCCAGCTCCAAGATATTTTGAAAGCTGTAGGTATGAAAAAGCTGTTGCAAAGCTGTATTCGTCGTCGCTTCCTTGTCCTTCAATGCTGAGATTTACAGCGTTTGTTCCAACCGTAATGGCTAGAGGATCTGAAGCGTTTTGTGCGTTAAGACTCCATAATAAAGTAAATGAAAAAAACGCAGCTATCAAATAATTTTTCATATTAGTTGTTTAATAGTTTTTGCAAATTTACTAAACTTCTTGATATAAAGCCTTTTTTCCGTTAATTAGATTAAAAGTCCAAGCATAAGAATTTGTTTTTACAACTTTTTTTATAGGTTTCAAATAGGTCCTGTTGCCAAATTCTTTTTTGTTATCCATTAGGTCAGGGTAAATGGAAAAAAAGACATGTGCTAAATTGTTTTGCTTGTTAGCTTTTTCTTTATCAACGAAAAGATGTAGTTCTTTGCTTGGTCTTGTTGTTGCTACATACAATAAGTTGATTGCGTCTAAAACCGCTTTTGATTCAAAGTCTACATACTGATTTTTTATTTTCGACCCAAAGTTCTCTAGGTTTTTTGATACGCCTAGTGGTATTTTACCAAGTTTATTGGTTTCCTCAAAATCTACTCTAGCCCAAATTTTGTTGTTTCTTCCTTCTATATAGTCGTTGTCAATAAAAGGAATTATTACCGCCTCAAACTCTAGTCCCTTTGCTTTGTGAACAGTCATAACTTTTACTGCGTTTGAGTTTGCTGGAGTTTTAATTGATGCTTTGTCTTTGATTTGCTTCCAATGCCTTAAAAATTGAGCTTCTGTTAGTTGATTTTTGTTTTTTAATCCCAATAGAGTCTCAAAAAAAGAGTTTAAATATATGTCGGGGGTTTTGTTAATTTCAAAAGCATTCAATGCATATTCTAAGCCGGTTAATATGTTTAATTTTAAAAATTTTTTGTACACAAATCGTCCGTTTGAAAACTTTAACAGTAAGTCTTGTATCGATAAGCATAGGTTTTCTTTAATCCATGAAAAATCATTTTCAACAGGCTTTAAAAAGTACTCTATTAATCTGTACTTCAATTCGTCGGTAAATATTTTTGTTCTAAGCTTTATTAGATTGACTAAAAAAAGGATTTTCTCTGACTGAGATAAAAGTAGTGACTCTGTAGAATTAACTAAAATATTATTCTTGCTCAGCTCCTGGTAGACCATTGAAGCCTGTTTGTTTTTTCTGACCAAAACACATATTTCATTTGGTGATACTCCAGAATTTAAAATGTCTTTAATTTTTTTAGTTGTTTCTTTTAGAAATGGTGCTTCGTCTTTGCTTTCTTTTTCGCTTATTGCTTTAATTGTAACATATCCTGTTTCATTTGAATGAGTTTGTTGTTCTAGGTCTTCTAAGTAAGTTTTTGTGTGTTGAGAATCCTTTAAAAACTTTGATGCTTTCCTGAAAAAAAAGTTGTTAAAATCAACAATACTCTTTGCGCTTCTGTAGTTTGTTTTTAATCTAACAACCCTTGGCTCAATAGTAAACGGTGTGCTATGGTTGTACAAAGATATAAACTGTTCAGGGTTGCCGCCTCTCCAGCGGTAAATAGATTGTTTAGCGTCGCCAACTATTACTATTGAGTTGTTTTTTTGCTCATTCTCAATAGCGAATGATAATAAAGGGGCTAAGTTAGACCATTGTATTTTTGAAGTATCTTGAAATTCGTCAATAAAAATATTTTTGAACCTAACTCCTAGCTTTTCATAAATAAAAGGGGTAGACGATCCTGAGACTGCTTGATTTATTAGTTTATTAAAAAAGGCTATGTGCAGGATGTTTTGCTCTTTTTGTATTTCAATGATTTCCCTTGCCAAAATTCCTGTCACAGCTAATGGTGTAAGGCTTTTTCTCACTTCAATGAGTGCCCCAATTCTTTCCCAATTATTAATATAGCTTTGCAGGATTTCAACGACCTGATCCCTGATCTCTTCAAATTTTTTTATTTTCTCTTTTGGTGAGTCTTTTTTTATGAAAACTCCGGTTTCTAATGATTTTTCTATTGTTTTTCCTGCTTTTTTATTCCAATCACTATTTGCTATTAGTCTAATAAGTTTTGGTGTTTGTTCAAGCGGAAAAAGAGAATCAAAGAGCTCTGACTTGTGAAAATATTGTAAAAGTTTTTTTGCTTTTTGTTTTAAAGTGGTTTTTGCAAACTCAACAGTATTTGAAATATTTTTTTCAACTTCAAAAAAAAGAGACAATGATTTTTTAGAAACTTCTTCTAGACTGTACATGTGGTTTTCACTAAACATCATTGTTGCCAGTTTGTTAAGTTCAGGGGATATGTCCCATGATGCTTGTTGGTCAGCCTTTTGAATTACGTGTTTTTGTAAAAGCTTTATAATCTGCTTGTTTTCTGTTGCTTTGGTTAAAACTCTGCTTACAATTAAGCTCACAAACTCTTTTGTGTCAATTTCGACCTGAAAATTAGATTGTAGTCCTAAGTCGCTTGAAAAGTTTCTTATAATATTATGGCTCAGTCTATCAATCGTTATTACATTAAAATAATTGTAATTATTTATCATAAACTCAAGAAAAAGCTTTGCTTTTGTTTGTAATGTCCTGTCCGTAACACGAAGTTGTTTTTTTACAAAACAAAAAACGGGGTCTTTATCAAGTTCTGATGTTTCAGAAGCGAAAAGCTGAAGCTTTTTTATAATTCTTTCTTTCATTTCAGATGTTGCTTTATTGGTGAATGTTACAGCCAACATCCGCCTAATATTTTCAGGTTTATTATTCCTTAACAGCTGAGTTAAAAAAAGTGATACGATTGTGTGGGTTTTTCCAGATCCAGCTGAGGCGCTGTAAATCAAAAAAGCATCTGATTTTTTCAATTGTGGGTTTTATGCATTAAATGTAATAATATATACATAAATTTACACTCAAATAAATCTACTAAAAATGACATTTGAACTACCTGAACTTCCATACCCCGCAGATTCCTTAGAGCCTCATATTGACTCAAAGACTATGAATATCCACCACGGCAAACACCATGCTGGCTATACAAGCAAACTTAATGTTGCTGTTGAAGGGACTCCTAATGATAACAAAAGCATTGAAGAAATTTTATCCACCCTGGACATGAGCAACAATGCGTTGAGAAATAACGGTGGCGGTTTTTTTAATCATTGTTTGTTTTGGGAAATATTGTCGCCTAATAAAAGTGAGATGTCAGAAGGTTTGAAATCTGCTATTAATGATTCCTTTGGAAGTTTTAGTTCTTTTAAAGATTCTTTTTCTGTCGCTGCTTCGTCGCAATTTGGGTCTGGATGGGCCTGGTTGTGTAAACACCCTGACGGCTCATTGGAAGTTTGCTCAACCCCAAATCAAGATAACCCTCTAATGCCCGAAATTGGTTGTGGCGGGGTGCCTATACTTTGCTTGGATGTTTGGGAGCATGCATATTATTTAAATTATCAGAACCGTAGACCGGACTACATCACTAACTTTTTTGAGATTATAAATTGGGAAAAGGTAAGCGAGTTATATGCTTCTTCTTAATTAAATGCTTAGTAAGCTCTTGATTTCTTTCCTTCGTAAAAGTTGATAAAAGCCCTGCTTACAACTTTGTTTCCACCAGCCGTGGGGTAATTTCCTGTAAAATACCAGTCTCCTCTGTGGTTTGGGCATGATTTATGTAAATCTTCTACAGACTGAAAAATTACTTCAACTTTACTTTTAATTCCATCAGACTTTAAAATTTCTGCAATTTTTTTTGAAATTTCTTCATCTGTAAACTGATTATAAAGTATTTTTACATAGTTCTTTTTATTAGTTATTTTGTTTTCTAAAGCGTTTTTTGATTTCTCATAAACTTCCCTCAACAAATAATTTTTTTTGTTTTCATTTAGTAATGCAAGCATTGCTCTAAAGGCAATAAAGTCTTCTATTCTGGCCATGTCTATTCCATAACAGTCTGGATATCTTATTTGGGGAGCGCTTGACACGACAATAATTTTTTTTGGTTCTAGTCTGTCTAAAATTTTCAAGATGCTTTTCTGTAAGGTTGTCCCTCTTACAATGCTGTCGTCTATAACAACTAGAGTGTCTGTAGGTTTTACAGTTCCATATGTAATGTCATAAACATGCGCAACTAGATCATCTCTGCTTGTGTCTTCAGTGATGAAGGTTCTTAACTTAACGTCCTTAATTGTAACTTTTTCTATTCTTAGTCTTGAAGACAATATTGGCTTTAAGTTTTTATCTGAAAGTTTATTGAGTTTAAGAATTTTTTTTCTGGATTCATCTAAAATATACTCTTGAGCCTTTTCGATTAATCCATAAAAAGAAGTTTCTGCTGTATTTGGTATAAATGAAAAAACGGTGTTTTCAAAATTTGAAGAAATAGATTTTAAAATTTTTGGGAACAATCTTCTTCCCAGCTCTTTTCTCTCTTTATAAATATCATAATCACTTCCCCTTGAAAAATATATTCTTTCAAATGAACAAGATGCTTTTTGTGTTGGGTTGTTAATAGTTTCTTTTATTAGTCTTCCGGACTTTTTAATAATTAGTGCTTCGCCTGCTTGTATCTCATTTACTTGGTCGTGCTTCACATTAAAAACTGTTTGTATTGCTGGCCTTTCTGAAGCAACAACAATAACCTCTTCGTTTTTATAAAAAAATGCTGGTCTAATACCTGCTGGGTCTCTCAAAACAAATGAATCTCCATGGCCTATAAGGCCTGCTATTACATACCCTCCGTCCCAGTTCCTAGATGCTTTTCTGAGCACTTTTCCAATATCAAGTCTTTGTGCAATTTCTGGTGACATGGCTTTTTTATCTAATCCTTTCTTTTTAAGTTTCTTGTAGATTTTAGCAACCTCGTCGTCTAAAAAGTGTCCTATTTTTTCCATAATTGTTATTGTGTCTGCTTTTTCTTTAGGGTGCTGGCCTAAGTCTACAAGATTGTCAAAAAGCTCATTTACGTTTGTTAAATTGAAATTTCCTGCCACAATAAGATTTCTATGCATCCAGTTGTTTTGTCTTAAAAAAGGATGAACGTTTTGAATATTATTCTTGCCAAATGTTCCGTACCTTAGATGTCCTATCATAAGCTCTCCTAAAAAAGGGAAGGTTTTTTTTAACTCTTTTGAATCTAGGTTTTTTGCAGTTATTGCGTTTTCAATTTCATTAATTTCAAGGTTGATTTTTTTAAATATGTCTTTAATAGGCTGTGATTTAGCTGACCTAACCCTGCTCATAAACCTGTGGCCTGGCGGCATGTCCAATTTTATGCTAGCAAATCCGGCGCCGTCTTGTCCTCTATTATGCTGTTTTTCTAACATTAGATACATTTTTTGAAGACCGTAGAAAGGGGTTCCATACTTTTTTTTATAAAATTCCAAGGGCTTGAGCAATCGGATTAGTGATATACCGCATTCGTGTTTAATAGCGTCGCTCATTCAGTAAAATTAATTAAAATAACAATGGGTTTTACTGGTTAAAAGTTTGAATATTTTTTATTTTGTCAACTCTACTAAAAAACTCTTCTTTTGTTGCGCTTTGTAGTGCTTTAGTGCCAAATGATTCAATGCATATTGAAGCGGCAGCCGTTGCAAAGTATAATGCTTCTTTAATTGAATCGAAACGAATTTCTCGAACGTTTGATAAATGGCCTGCCAGCCCACCCGCAAAACTATCCCCTGCTCCTGTTGTATCAACTACTTTTTCTTGTTTTAAGGCTTTTATTGAAAAGTTTTTTTTTCTTGAATACGCGGTCGCCCCTTGATTTCCTTTTTTTATAATAACATACCTTGGTCCTTTTTTGATAAGAGCTTGGGCTGCTTGATCCAAGTCCTTGGTTGATGTAAGCTGCTCCGCCTCTTCACTATTAATGACCATTAAATCAGCGTTTTCAATTACATTATTTAGTTCAGCCAAATTATTGTTTATCCAATAATTCATAGTATCTAAAATAACAAAGGGCTTGGTTGTTGCTCTCAGTTTATTTAATAGCATTAGTTGGGCTGTGGGACTAATATTCCCTAAAACTATGATTTTGGGTGATATGTGTTTTTCTTTTAAATCGGGAGTAAATCCTAAAAGTGCGTTTACGTTCGTTTGTAGTGTTTCTCTCTCATTAACATTCTCTCCATAAAGTCCCTTCCAATAAAATGTCTTTTCATTTTTATGAACTTGAACTCCAGAGATATCAATGTCTTTTGCTTCAAACATTTTAAGGTGTTTTTCTGGAAAATCATTGCCAACAATAGAAATTATTGATTTAATTTTTTTAAAAAAAATAGACATTGATATATATGACGCTGATCCTCCAAGGATTTTTCCAGATATTGCCGTTGGTGTGATTATTTCATCAAACGCAATCGTTCCTAAAACCAAAATCTCGCTTTTTTTACTCATGATAGTTTTATTTTTTTTAGTGTTTTTGATGAGACAAACCACAACAAAAACCCGCTTAAAACAGTAATTAACCCTAAAAGAGAAAAAAGTCTAAGTATAGATGTGTTAAAATTGTCTCTTCCTTCGTAATCCATAGTGTGAGTCATCCATAAAAAATCAAACCATCTCCAGCTTCTTTGTCTAACAGCCTGGAAACTGGCGTCTCTGGCAGAAACATAGGCTTTAATATTATTCCCCGAGTTGTAGGTTATTACATAAGCAGGAAGAGGCTTGTTTCGATATTCATGATGATTGTTCACTTTTTTTATTTTTTTAATTGATACAATTTTAAGCTCGTCTTTCATAAAGCTGTTTGCTACAAACTTTGCTTCTTCTTTTGTAATCTCATTTTTTGGCTCCCCTGTCCACGCATCAAAGAGTTTTTTTTTGTTAATGAAATAGTATGGGCGGTTGTTAATGTTTCTAATCTCTAATGATTCTATAAATTCTATATTGTCAATGTTAGTTGGGCTTATTAGTTTAGTAAATTTTTCTTTTGTTATTCTCTTTTTTAAATAGTCTCCTCTTATTTCATTAATATCTGTCCAACTAAAATATAGTCCGCTAAGTGTCCAAAAAATAAATTGTATTCCGAGGAAAATTCCTAAATATCTGTGAGCTTTTCTAATCTTTAAAGCCCATTTTTGTTTGAACGTTTTTTTCATATTCGTGGTCTGTTTTTTTATTTGTTTTTTTTGATGCGCTTAATGCCAAAAAATCACATCTTTCATTTTGACGATGGTTGTTGTGTCCTTTTACCCATGTAATTCTTATTTTATGTTTATTAAAGTGAATTAAAAACCTCTTCCATAAGTCTTTATTTTTCTTATTTTTAAAGCCTTTTGATTCCCATTTAAACAACCATTTTTTTTCTACTGCATCACAAACATATCTGGAGTCTGTAATTATCTCTACATCGACGGGTGAAATATTTAGTTTTTCTAATCCTGCTATTACTGCCATTAATTCCATCCTATTATTCGTTGTTAGCTTATAGCCTTCTGAGCATTCTCTTATAACACCGCTTTTTATATCTTCAAGTATAACCCCATAACCTCCTGGCCCTGGGTTTCCTCTAGATGAACCATCAGTATATAGCTTAACTTTTTTCATCTAATGAGTTTGTGTATTTGAGCTGAGAAAAACTTATGCTCCAATTGTCTGGTTTTGTTTGCAATTTCTGTAACATCATCATTCGGCAGGAGCTTAACTTGGGCTTGAAAAATGATAGGGCCTGTGTCAAATTTTTCATCAATGTAGTGAATGGTTATGCCGGTTACCTCTTCTTTGTTTTTAAAAACCTCTTTAAACACATTTTTGCCATACATCCCGTTGCCCCCATACTTTGGTAACAGTGAAGGGTGGATGTTTATAATTTTATTAGGAAAATTATCAATATAGTTTTTAGGGATTTTCCATAAAAACCCGGCTAATACTATAATAGCCGGATTTATTGATAAAAGCTCTTTTAAAACTTCTTTTTGGTATTCTTGAGCTGAAAAAACTCTTGTCTTTACACCGTGGTTTTTTGTCTTTTTTAAAACACCTGCTGCTGGGTTGTTTGTATAAACAACAGAAATGCACACATCAGAAACCTT
>CEPJ01066508.1_pt1 | contig 10789 bp, 7 predicted proteins | sample 530561 | NCBI WGS metagenome assembly CEPJ01 (sample SAMEA2620404, study PRJEB7988) | marine metagenome | biome: marine biome (ENVO:00000447); feature: surface water layer (ENVO:00002042); material: "saline water (ENVO:00002010), including plankton (ENVO:xxxxxxxx)" | depth 5 m
TTTCTGATGTGAATTAAAAGCAAAAATATCTTGATCTTCTCTTTTGATATTGTAATCTTTAGCTACTTGTTCAGCAGTCAATCCCATACCCCAATAATAATCTTCATTTCCTTTAGAAACTATATTGTAGCCCGGAACTGGTTTGTATCCACCCATAGGAATAAAACTCATACTTTCTACGCCACCTGCTATAATACAGTCAGCCATTCCAGATTTAATTTTTGCAGCTGCAATTGCAATTGTTTCTAATCCTGATGCACAATATCGATTCACGGTAACACCTGGGACGTCATCGATTTTTAGTCCCATGAGGGAGATAAGTCTACCAACATTTAATCCTTGCTCAGCTTCAGGCATAGCATTACCTACGATAACATCATCAATGGTGCTCTTATCAAAACCATCAATTTGGTTAATCATAAATTCAATTGTTTCAGCTGCTAATTCATCGGGTCTTTTAAATCTGAAAAAACCTCTTGGAGCTTTTCCTACTGCTGTTCTGTATCCTTTAATTATATAAGCATCGTTCATACTAGTTTCTTAAGGGTTTACCGTTTTTTAACATATATTGTATTCTTTCAAGTGTTTTTCTTTCTCCACAAAGAGATAAAAAAGCCTCTCTTTCTAATTCAAGCAAGTATTGTTCTGAAACAAAACTTTGTTGAGAAAGATTACCTCCAGATATAACATTAGCAATTTTTTTTGCAATGTTTTTATCATGATCTGAAATATATCCACCTGCTAACATTGAATCAGCACCGACATAAAACATTCCTAAAGCTTGTTGACCTAAAACCTTTATATCAGTTCTCTCTATTGGTTTTGTATATCCAGCTTCATGTAAATTGAGAGCAGTTTGTTTAGCAAAATTTATCTGATTTTTTTTATTTAAAATAACTTGGTCTTTGTCTTTTTTGAAATAATTTAAATCAAATCCTTCATATCCGGATGTTGAAACTTTACCCATCCCAATATTGAGAAAATACTCTTGCAATAAATTCACTTCAACATCATTTTTTCTAAATTGATCGGAAGCTCTTAAAGTCATTTCTTTTGTGCCTCCTCCGCCAGGTATTAATCCAACTCCAACTTCAACTAAACCAACATAGGTTTCTGCATAAGCTATAACTCGATCACAATGAAGACATAGTTCACATGCTCCACCAAAAGTATATCCATGTGGTGCAGCTACAACAGGGATAGAAGAATACCTCATTCTCATCATAGTATCTTGGAATAATTTCATTGCATAATGTAATTCATCATACTCTTGTTCAACTGCCATTAAAAAGATCATACTAATATCTGCTCCTGCCGAAAAATGTTGTCCTTCATTACCAATTACAACCCCATTATATTTTTCTTCAGCTAAATCAATTCCTTTATTCAAACCCTGTAAAATATTTTGATTTATTGAGTTCATTTTAGATTTAAATTCAATATTAATTATACCATCACCTAAGTCATTAATACTGCATTCTTCATTTGACCAAATACTTTTTTCCGAAGGTAAATTCTTGAGATATATATATCTTTCTTGACCTGGTTTCTGTACGTATTTTTTAGTTGATTTATCATAGTAAGTAATAAATCCTCTTTCATTTTTGTAAAATGAATCATTTCCATTACTTATCATGTCTTCAATCCAATCGGCCACATCTAATCCAGCAGATTTCATTAATTCAACACCTTTTGAAATCCCAACATAATCCCATATTTCAAATGGTCCGTCACTCCATCCAAATCCTGTTTTAACAGCATCATCAATTTGATAAATATGATCAGCTATCTCTGGAATTCTATGTTGTATGTATGAGAACATTTTAGAAAAATTGGATCTATAAAAATTAGATGCTTTATCATCTCCAGAAATTAAAACTGAGTATTTCTCTATTTTATTTTTAGATTTTTTTGCTTTTTCGAGTGTTTCAAACTTAACTTTCTCTTGATCTTTATATTCAAGTGTTTTTAGATCTATAGATAATATCTTAGATTTTCCGTCATCACCTGTAATTTTCTTGTAAAAACCTTTTTTTGTCTTACTGCCTAAAAGATTTTTTGAAATCATATTATTAACAAATTCAGGTAATTTGAAAATTTCTCTATTTTCATCTTTTTTACAATTATCGTAAATCCCCTGGGCAACATGAACCATTGTGTCTAATCCTACAACATCAGCTGTTCTAAAAGTTGCTGATTTTGGTCTACCTATTACAGGTCCTGTGAGCTTGTCAATTTCCTCAATTGAATAATTTCCTTTATCCACTTCATGTAAAATACTTTGTATTCCAAAAACTCCAATTCGATTTCCTATAAAAGCTGGTGTATCTTTGGCTAATACGGATGTTTTACCAAGAAACTTCTCACCATAATTCATCAAGAATTCAGTAATTTCTTTTTTACAATTTGGACCAGGTACAACTTCAAACAGATTTAAATATCTAGGTGGGTTAAAAAAATGAGTTACTGCAAAATGTTTTTGAAAATCATCGGATCTTCCTTCATTCATCATTTTTATTGGGATTCCAGAGGTATTTGAACTAACAATCGTACCTTCTCTTCTAAACTTATCAACTTTTTCAAAAATTAACTTTTTTATATCTAGTCTTTCAACAACAACTTCAATTATCCAATCATAGTCTTCTATCTTGGCAAAATCATCATCAAAATTTCCTAATGTAACTCTATTGGTGAACTTCTTAGAAAAAATTGGTGATGGTTTGGATTTTATACACCTATTAAACATTTCGGTAACAATTCTGTTTTTTACAATATTGTCACTCAGAGCTAAACCCTGTTTAATTTCTTTATCATTAAGTTCCTCAGGAGCAATATCTAGTAGTAACACTTCTACACCAATATTGGCAAAGTGACATGCAATTCCAGATCCCATAATTCCAGAACCAAGCACAGCAACTTTTGATATATTTCTGTTCATTAAAATATTTTTTTATTCTTAATTAATTTATTAATTCGATCTATTACATGGTAAAAGTTCTTCACAGAGTTTTCTCCAACTTCATTTGTTATAGACTTATTAAACTTCATTACTAGTTCCTTAGCATAGTTTCTAAACTCTATACCCCTTTCTGTTAATTTAATTAAAATACCTCTTCCATCTTCGGGGTTTGGAATTCTTTGAATTAACTTTTCATCCTCCATAAACCTTAAAGTCCTTGACAAACTAGTTGATTCCATCCCCATTTTTGGACCAAGAGAGGTTGATGGAGTATTTTCTTTTGGGTTTAAGCTTAATAAAGCAAATCCAACTGTCATTGATCCTCCAAACTTTTCAGCCTCTTCATTATACATCTTTGAAATTAGTAGCCATGTATATCTAATTTCTTGCTCAATTGTTCTTTTGGACATGCACTAAATGTACAAAAATATACTATGCATGCATAATAAATAAATAAAATTTTTAAGTTAACCAGTTGTATGCATTGTAAAATGCATAAACCCATGGTGAAATTTGATTACTCTTCTGATCTTCAGGATAATACCCCCAGTTAAAAGGATACGTTGATCTCTCTAAGTGAGGCATCATAGCAACGTGTCTACCATCTTTACTTGATACTATAGCAGCATCAAAACTTGATCCATTGGGGTTGGCTGGATATGAGCTTTTATGGTACTTTCCAACAATGTTATAATCATTCTCCTTTTTATCAAAAATAAATTTTCCTTCGCCGTGTGCAGCCCATATTCCTAAGGTTGTATTTTCAAAATTATCAAACATGATACTATTATTTTTTTGAATTGTGACAGCTGTGAATTGGCATTCAAATTTTTTAGAATCATTGTGATGCATTTTAGGGTGAGTTTTAAGTTCAGGATATATTAAGCCCAACTCCATAAAAAGTTGACATCCATTACAAACACCTAGTGATAAAGTGTCAGTCCTTGAGAAAAACTTTTTTAAACTATTTCTAGCATTTTCATTATAAATGAATGATCCTGCCCATCCTTTAGCAGATCCTAATACATCAGAATTAGAAAATCCTCCAACTGCAACTAAAAATTTAATATCATCTAAATTTTCTTTACCACTCATTAAATCGGTCATGTGAATATCAACAACATCAAAACCAGCTTTATCCATGATATATGCCATTTCCCTTTCAGAATTACTGCCCTTTTCTCTAATAACACCAGCCTTTATTCTATTCTTGATATCAGGATTGAAATTTCCATCAAACCAATTTGGGAAATTAAATTCTAGCTTATTTTTAGTCAAAGAATTAAATCTTTCAAGTGCTTTGATTTCTGAAGATTGAATTGAATCTAGCATGTAGGATTTTTCAAACCACTTTTTTCTATAGTGATCTATTTTGAAATCATATTTTTTATCACCATGATTTATTACAATTGTATTAGACCTTTTAACTTTTCCAAGTTTTTGAAAATTAATTCCTTTTGAAGATAAAATTTGTTCAATTTCTTCATTTGCATGAATAATAATACCATGATTTTCACTAAACAAGTTTTTCAAAATATCTTGATTAATTAAATTAATTTCAAGGCCATAATTATCAGATGCTAAGCACATTTCAATTAGTGCCACAATTAATCCTCCAGAACTAATATCATGACCTGAGAATATGGTATTTGATTTAATACATTTTTGAATTGTATTAAAAGCCTTTTTAAAGTATTCCGAATCTTTAATGTCTGGAGCAGTTGTACCAACCTTATTTTGTGATTGATAAAGAGCCGAACCACCAAGCTTCAAACTATCAGAAGAAAAATCAATCTTATATATATAGCCAGAATCAGTGTAAATAAATGGTTGAATAATTTTATCGATATCTTCTGTGTGTCCAACTGCAGAAATAATTACTGTTCCGGGGGATAAAACTTCCTTATCCTTATATTTTTGTTTCATTGACATTGAATCTTTTCCAGTGGGAATATTGATGCCTAGATTAATTGAAAAATCGGCGCAAGCTTCAACGGCTTGATATAATCTGTGATTTTCTGAATCATTATTTGCTGGCCACATCCAATTAGCTGATAATGAAACAGATTTTAAAGCATCCTTTAAAGGAACAAATACAATATTAGTTAGTGCTTCAGCAATTGAGCTTCTTGAACCGATTGAAGAATCAATTAAGCTTAATATTGGAGAATGTCCTATTGATGTAGCTACTCCATTTTTACCTTTATAATCTAAGCTCATTACACCACAATTATTTAATGGTACCTGAAATGGTCCTGTACATTGCTGTAATGCAACTCTTCCTGTTACACATCTATCAACTTTATTAGTCAGCCAATCCTTACATGCAACAGATTCTAGAGATAAAACATCTTCTAGATAATCATAAATTTTATTAGATTCTAATTTTGGTTCTGAATAGGAAAATTTTGAAATGGTATCTTTTAGAATTGTTTTTGGCGAATTTCCAAAAAAATCAGCCAGTTCTAAATCAATTGCAGTTTCATTTTTAGAATTGGATCTAACCAAAAACCTTCCATTGTCAATTACTTTACCAACTTTATAAATAGGAGCACGTTCTCTATCACAAATTTCTTTTAATTTATTAAAGTCTTTTTTTGAAATAACTAAACCCATTCTTTCTTGAGATTCATTTCCTATTATTTCTTTTGAAGAGAGTGTTTTATCGCCAATTGGTAAATCATCAATATTTAATTCTCCACCAACATCTTCAACAAGTTCAGAAATACAATTTAAATGCCCTCCAGCTCCATGGTCATGAATTGATTTTATAAAATTATTTTCAGATTCAACAATAGATCTTATCACATTGGCAACTCTTTTTTGCATTTCAGGATTTGATCTTTGTACAGCATTTAACTCAATGCCGGATGAATACTTTCCGGTTTCAGTTGATGATACTGCAGCACCACCCATGCCAATCCTATAATTATCACCACCTAAGACAATTATTAAGTCACCATTTTCAATCTTTTTCTTTTTTGAATGTTCTAATTTTCCGTAACCAACACCTCCAGCTAACATTATAACCTTATCAAACCCAATCAGTTTATTACCTTCTTTATGCTCAAAAGTTAGTAATGAGCCCGATATTAATGGTTGGCCGAATTTATTACCGAAATCAGAAGCACCATTAGAAGCCTTTATTAATATATCAATTGGTTTTTGGTAAAGCCATTTTCTTTCATGGAAACCAAACTTTGAATTTTCAAATCTTGGATATGGGGTCATGTATACGGCAGTCCCAGCTAAAGGAATTGATCCTTGTCCACCAGCTAATCGATCTCTAATTTCTCCTCCAGAACCAGTTGCAGCCCCACTAAATGGTTCAACAGTTGTTGGAAAATTATGTGTTTCTGCCTTGATGGATATAACTGATTCAAAGCTAGAGTTCTGATAAACAGATGGTTTTTCAGAATATTTAGGCGAGAATTGTTCAACTTTTGGTCCTTTAATAAAGGCAACGTTATCTTTGTAAGCGGATACTACAGAGTTATTATTAAGTTTTGTAGTTTTTTTTATCATTTGAAATAGAGAATCTTCTTTTTCAATATCATTAATGATGAATGTTCCATTGAATATTTTATGGCGACAGTGTTCAGAGTTAACTTGTGAAAATCCAAAAACTTCTGAATCAGTTAATTTTCTATTTATTTTTCTAGATAAATCTTCTAAGTACTTAACTTCTTCATCACTTAATGCAAGCCCTTCAGTTTTGTTATATTCTTCAATATTTGTTATTTCAATTGATTTTTCAGGTTGTATTTCAATTGAGAAAATATTTTGATCTAATTTTTGATACAATTCATTTGTCATTATATCATATAAATATTCATCATCATGAGAAAAAAATTCTTCAATTCTTTTAATACCATTGATACCCATATTTTGGGTTATTTCAACAGCATTAGTGCTCCATGGAGTAATCATATTGGCTCTTGGACCAATATATTTTGATTTAATGATTTTAGCAGGTATATAGCTAGAATTTGAAAAAAGCCATTCTAATTTTTTTATTATTTCAGAGGACAATATTCCTTCGGATTCGACAGCAAAAACATGGTTATTGTCCTTTGTAAAAAAAGAGATCATTAATGTTTCAAAAATAGATTAAATTATCCACTTAAATTTCAAGTATTATATACTTATTTGTTAAAATTTATTAACAAACTCTCTCTAGTTTTGCAATGTAAAATCCATCAAAGCCAGATTTGTGTGGACTAATATTTTGTTCAGAAATTAAATTAAAATTTTTTCCTTTTTCTGAATTCAAAAATTCTTCAATTTGAAAATTGTTTTCACTTGGAAATATAGAACATGTTACATAAATTAAAAATCCACCCATTTTAACAAGTTTACTATGATTTTTAAGAATTTCTTTTTGATCTTCTAAAATACTATTAAACTTAATTTTATCAATTTTCCATTTTGAGTCTGGATTTCTTTTCATAACACCAAAACCTGAGCATGGAGCATCAATTAAAACTCTATCAAACTTTTCCTTGTTCCTTTTTAAGAATTTTTTGTCAATAATTTTAGTTGTTATGTTGTGAATACCATTTCTTCGAGCTCTTCTTTTTAATTCATCCAGCTTATGCTTATATATATCAGTTGCAATTACATTTCCTTTATTATTTAATATTGATGCAATGTGTAATGTTTTGCCTCCTGCTCCAGCACAAGTGTCAATTATCTTAAGTTTTGGATTTAAATCTAAGCTGTATGCAACCAACTGAGATGAAAAATCTTGTATTTCAAACAAACCATTTTTAAATTCTTTAGTTCTAAATAAATTGACTCTTTTTGTAACGATTAGACCATCTTTATATTCACCAACTTCTTGAGTTGCTATATTAATTTTTTCAAAATCTTTTTTCAGCTTGGCTTTTGAAGTTTTAATTGTGTTAACTCTAATGCATAATTCGGCAGGATTGTTCAAAGCTTTTATCTCAATTCCCCATTTTTCTTCTCCTATTTCTTTAACACCTAGCTCATCAAGCCAGTCAGGAATACTCTCTTTGTATCTTCGTTGTGAAATAATTTTATTATAAATACTATTAATTCTACTATCAAATTTTATAATATTTTCATTATCAGAATCTCCTAATTTCTTAATATAAATGTATACTGAAATTAACTTCCATATATTTCTGTCATTATAATCAAAGTTGACATCAATAAGCTTATCGTAAAGTCTTAAATATCTTATAATTGAGTAAATAAATTCAGCTATAAAACCTCGGTCACGTGATCCCCAGCTTTTATTTTTTTTAAAAGTTAATTCAATTGCTTTGTGAGCGTACAATTTATCAATTAAGATCAGTTTAAGGCATTGAAATGATCCCTCAATTAGATTGTTATGAAGTTTCACAATTTTTTGTGATAAAATTAGTCATTATTTTTTCCTCTAATTTTATCAATCATAGATCTTCTAAATTGTTCTTCAATTCTAGGTAATTTAAGTACTTTTTTAACAGGCATTATTTGTGCGAGCTCTTTCATTAAATTTTCTTTAATAACTAATTCTTCTTTTTGAATTTGAAAAAGTTCATCAAATAATTTATTGCTTTCAGAAATAGTTGCAGAATCATTTTCATAAAGTTCTTTTCGAATCCTTCTGCATTTTCTTTGAGAATCAAGTATTTGTTTTTGAGTATTCATGTATATAGTCCAAAACTCTTCTTCATTCTCAGCACTTAAATCTAATTTTTCAAGAATAAACAACTTTTGTACTGCATGATATTTTTCTCTAGAGAATTTCTTTTCTTCTTTCTGAAAACCATAAACTTGATCCGTAGAAAAGATGGATATAAAAACAAATAATACTACTGTAATTTTTTTCATATTGTTAATCTAAAATTAATAAATCATCTTCATAAGAGATAGTGTTTACAAAATAATTGTAACTATTATTTTGATCTAATAGATTTTCTGTTTTGATATTATCAAAATTTATCAAATCTATCAACTCAGAATCATTTAAAGAGAATAATTCAACTTCGTAATCAATTTCAAAATCATTGGTATTTGGTAATAAATTGAAAATAAAAAAACCAAAAATAATTGATGCTGCTACAGGCATAATCGTTTTCTTTAAATTAATTAATTTACTCTGAGATTTAATTTTCTTAGTGTTTATTTTAAAATCTTCAAAGTAATTAGATGGAACTATAAAAGGATTTACTCTCCTTTTAAGTGAGAGGTTCGTATTAAAATCTTTGAAATATCCCTTGGGTATTTTAAAATGCTCTTTATTATTCAATTTATCCATCTAATCTATTGACAATGTTTTTATTAAAAGGTTTGATTTAGTTTCAATTCATCTATTATTTTTTTCTTTGCTATATGGTATGAGGCCTTCAATGCGCCAACTGTTACACCCAGAATTTCTGAAATTTCAGTGAACTTTAAATCCTCATAATATTTCATTTGAAAAATTAATTTTTGTTTTTCAGGAAGTTTAGCCATAATTGATTGAAGCTTTATTGCTGTCTCATCGCCGTCAAAATAAGGGTCTTCTTTGAGCTTATTAACCATGGTATTCATCATAATTTCAGATGAAAAAAAATATTTTTTTTCTTTCAACTTCAAAAAATTAATTGACTCATTGTAGGCTATTCTGTACATCCATGTACTAAGTTTTGAATCTCCTTTAAACTTATTGATCCCTTTGTAAACTTTGATAAATACATTTTGAAGAACATCATCGGTATCGTCATGGTTTAATACAATCCTTCTAATCTGATAATAAAGCTTTTCTTTATATAGGTTAACCAGAGTTTCAAATGCTAGATCTTTTTTAGCTGAATCTTTTAATTCTTTAATTAATTTTTCTTCCTTATTCAAAGAACATTTTAATAGTTTGACTAAAGCTAAGTTATAAAGTTTAACTTATTGATTGAAGTTTTATAAGGTTTGAATAAATGCCGTTAAGATTTAGTAATTCACTATGACTTCCACTTTCAATAATTTCCCCATCGTCAAGAACTAAAATTTTGTCTGCATTTTTTATAGTTGAAAGTCTGTGTGCAATAACAATAGATGTTTTTTCCTTCATAATTTTATCAAGTGCATCTTGAACTAATTTTTCAGATTTTGAATCTAAAGCAGATGTTGCTTCATCTAGTATTAGAATAGGGCATTTACTAGCAATTGCTCTAGCAATTGCAATTCTTTGTTTTTGACCTCCTGAAAGGTTTACACCATTATCACCAACATTATATTCAAACCCTTTGTTATTTTCATGAATGAAATCAAAAGCATTAGCAGCTATTGAAGATTCTTCTAATATGGTATTATTACTATCTGATTTATCTAGTAAAATATTTTCTTTTATAGAGGTGTTAAATAATATTGATTCTTGAGATACAATTGATATTAATTTTCTAACATCTTTAATTGATAACTTATTTATATTTTTTCCATCAAGTAAAATTTCACCTTCACCGTAAGAATAGAACTTCGGAATTAAATTTACAAGTGTCGATTTTCCGCTTCCAGATAGACCGACGATTGCCACTACTTCTCCTTTTTTTACTTCGAATGATAAGTTTTTAAGAACCTTGTTTTTTTCATAACTAAATGAAACTTTTTTAAACTCAATTTTGTCTGTAAATTCATGAATTTCTTCTTTGTCAATATCATTTTTAAATTCACTATCTAAGTCAATAATTTCAAATACTCTCTCAGCAGCGGCATTCCCTTTTTTAAGAGAATAAAATGCTTTACTTATTGATTTAGCTGGAGTTAAAACACCATAAGCTAGACCCATGTACGTAATGAATGCCGCTGGTTTTAATTCCATATCAATCAAAACTAATTTTCCGCCGT
>CEPJ01030220.1_pt1 | contig 10751 bp, 21 predicted proteins | sample 530561 | NCBI WGS metagenome assembly CEPJ01 (sample SAMEA2620404, study PRJEB7988) | marine metagenome | biome: marine biome (ENVO:00000447); feature: surface water layer (ENVO:00002042); material: "saline water (ENVO:00002010), including plankton (ENVO:xxxxxxxx)" | depth 5 m
TAGTGTCAACACCTTCAGCGAATAACTTTCTAAGCTCAGAATCATCATTTTGCCAAGCTCTGCAGTCATTTCTCATAGTGTTGTTTTTTTCAATCCTCTCCTGAGAGCGCTTGATGTACCAATCTTTATGAAATGTACAATCCATTTCGTCACACTGCGCTTTAGCTTTAGCTAAACCCTCATCAGTAATAAGTGCAGCCTCATCATGAATTTCTTTAGTCAACCACTTCTCTAACTGAACTGGTAACTTAGCGAATCTTTCCCACTTGGCTTGTGCTTTTTTCTCTGCAGCTGCTTTTTTCTCTGCAGCTTTTCTTTGCTTTTCCAAGTCAGTAAGTCTTTGAACTCTACTCTTACCAATCATTTCAGTACCATGTCTTTCTGATCTGAACTGTGTGTACTGAGTAAGGTGGCCATTAGCTGAATTTTCGCCATATCTGAAATTCCAGATCATGCGAACATAAATCTCAAACTTGGTAGCTTCTCTTTTTTCTAGAGCAGTAGCATCAGCAGGCAAACTAGCAACTTTACCATACTCATAGATGCAACCATATACACGGCCTTCTATAAGGTTATTAGAACGATTAATGTTTAAGTCTGTCTTGTAAATGTATTCTTGGTTAGTCATGTGCTGACCAATTCTTTGCTCTAATAATTTCACATTAGATAAAGCTTGTGCCTCACAATGTTCAACAATGTTTTGGTAATTAGGATAAAAACGTGGTTCATGCCAACCAAAGATAGGAGACTTTTCCTCTAAATCTTTGCCAGCCATTTTTATGTAACGGCCTGTGCTTACGTAAGGATATCTCATGTTTTCAGCTTTGTGGAAATCTACTGATTCGTTTTTTTGCTTACAAGTAGATTGAACCTCTGCAATCATTGCGCTAGTGATTGTTTCAACTAGATGCTCTTTGATGTCGTTTGGAGTAGTAAAAGTCATTTGCGAGAAAATGTAAAGGGCAGCCTCTTCAGGCTATGAATTAATTATGAACCATTAATAGTAAAACCGCAACATTAAACATCAGTAAACCTTTGAAATATTTAGATATTGTAACTTTTAATCCACAAGGGTTTACTTCTGTGTATTGATGCGTCATAATTAGAGGGCGGTAAGTACCCGCTTTTTTATCTCGCCAGTTTTATGGAACAAACACTTACACTAAGTCTTAATGACGAACAGCTAGAAAACCTCGAAATGCTTTTGACAGAGGCTAAAGACACCCTTCCAGATGATGAAGAGGAGTTTCAAGCTGCACATGAAGATAGCTATGCTGGCACCATTCGAGAGGTGCTAGAGCAGATGGCCAAGCAGACTAACAGAGGTGTCGCACCTTCTGAGTACATGGGCTGTGAGGTTTAGTGATGTCTAAGAATGTTACCCTTGTTACCTATCCCGAAGGTACTTTTTTAAAGTCCTATGACACTTTCGTTGCTGTTAAGCCTACTGCAGAACTAGCTGACGATATGGTCACAGAAAAGTTCCATAGTAAAACTACCAGCCGCCACATCAATGAATTTTTTGGCGGTTCTGAAAAAGCTGCAAAGGTTATGAAAGTTTCACAAAAGACTATGGACTCAGTAGCAAAGTTTATTGAAAAGTACAACACAAGGAGTGAAAACAAATGAGAAATTTCTTTCTAATGATCGCAATGTCAGGGTTGTTCTATACGACCCTTTCTGGCACTTTATACGACATGACAGTAGCAGATTGCAACGCTGGTATTGTCGCTGCTTGTGAGGAGATCGCCAGATGAAATTTGAAGCTACTAAGGACAAAAAAGAAACTCTTTTTCAGGGTTTCTATATTTTGTTTGCTGCACCAACAACTAAGCATCAAGAAGAAGTCGGCCAGATGCTATGCGTCATGCTAATGGATTCTGAAATCACTAAAGAAGATGCTGAAATTGCCTGTTCTAGGGCAATCCAAGCACACATTACTGAAAAACAATTGGAGGCAACCTACAATGGCTGATTTTGATTACAAAAAAATGCGTGACTATGTCAGCGCTGACCCTGAGGTAACTAAGCTTAGAGAAAAAAGAACTCTGAGCTACAAAAGAATAGAAACATTAAAACAATCAGCGCGTGAAAACATAGAAAAAATGCACGGCTTGTATTTAGCAAAAAGTGCAGTAATGCAAAAACTTCAATATGAGCCAGCTGAAGAGTCAGCAGATCAATTGCTAGAAGAAATTACAGGCCAATGCTCAGATTGTTGGAATAGTGATTGGACTAATTCATTAGATGTAATTTTTGATGGACAGCTTGGTTGTTCATTAGTTATTGCAAACCTAGGCAAACAAATACACAAACTTTCTGAAGATATACAGCTAATTAATGGCTGTCTAGGGACTTTAGAAGATGAACTGCAAAAACAGTTCAGAGAACAATTTTACAAAGATCAACAAACTACTAAGGAGGTAGAACTGTGAACGGAATGCAACGTAATGGCCAGCACTTAGATTTCACTAATCCAAAAGTGCAGCAATGGCTTAAAGATTGTCCTTATGAAATAACATCACTACAGCAGTTGTTGTTTGAGCCAAAGGATAAAAAACAAGTTGAGCTAGTGGTAGAAATTCCTGTAGATGAATGTGCAGTAAATTTTCAATATTATGGCTTAACACTTGGCGCAAAGACTAAAGAGCTAGAGGAAAGGTACGAAAAAATAGATGCAGAATACAAAAAATTAATTGTCCAAGAAGTTAGGGAAAAGAATCCTGTCAAGCTATTGGCACTAGAGGAGAGATCTACCAAGCTTTTCGAAAAAATGCGCGGTATTACTAAAGAGTTAAGAGCGCTTATTGAGGCAGAAAAAACAGGTGTATAACTCTATCTGTCTTACTCTGTTGGTCGTAGCAGCATATACAAATTTGTTGCTGACCATAAAAAAAACTGGCAGAGGAGACCCTTTAAACTCCTATACCAGTTTAAACCCCAAGAACCGCATTAAGCGGCCTAACTAATTATAACAATGATTACTTCAGAAATCGAACCATTATCAGTTGACTTTGCAAGCTACCATTCAGACCCTGCATTTAGTGCAAGTGATTTAAAAATTATCACTAAACAAAATGCTAGAGCGCTATGGCACGCAAAGTTTAATGAACTGGCACCGCCAAAACTTCCAACACCCGCTATGAAGTTTGGCACTATGTTTCATGCCATGTGTTTAGAAAACGATTCTTTTTACGGCAAATTTAGAGTTGTAGAGGATAAGCGCACTAAGAAAGGCAAAGAACAGACTCTCGAATATGAGAAAAAAGGCATAACAGTAATTACACCTCAAGATGCAGCGTTGGCAGACAACATGATGTCATCAATAATGGCTAATTCTGTAGCTTATGAACTGTTAGACAAAGGCCAATCAGAACAAAGTTTCTGGTGGTCACATGAGGCAAGTGGTCTTGATTGCAAATGTCGTTGTGACAAAATTCATAACGATTTAGTGGTTGACCTTAAGACCACAGGAGAGGGTGGGGCATCGCCAGAAATGTTTACAAAAACAGTAACGAATCTGAACTACCACCTTCAAGCGGCACATTATTTACAAGGTACAAATTGTAAAAGGTTTGTCTTTGTAGTAATAGAAAAAGTATTCCCCTACAACATAGGCGTTTACGAATTAGACAACGAATTTCTCGACATAGGTTATGAACTCCAAGAACAAGCGCTTCTTAAAATATCTGAAGCAACTACGTCTGGAAAATGGCTCGGATATACCGACACCGAACCCAATGGAATCCAGACTCTCGGCAAACCCTACTGGCTTGGTAACAACTATGACTAAACCAGAATTTAAAGTCATGCAAATGACACCAGAAAAAGCTAAAAACATTCTTATTTCAAAGAATAGGAATAATAGAAATCTCAAAGCTAATAACTTAAAACGCTTAGTTAGAGCTATAGAGAATGGTGAATGGAAAGTCACCAATAATGGACTAGCTTTTGACGATCAGGGCAACCTGATTGATGGTCAGCACAGGCTGGCAGCAATAGTGCAAACTAATAAAACACTACCTATTTTAGTTTGTTCTAAAATGGACCCTCGAATATTTGATTGTGTAGATACTGGCGCTGCAAGAACTGCAGGCGATGGTATCGACATTCTTGGCAGTAGTCATGGTAAATACATTGCAGCTGCTATCAAATGCTATCACTTGTACAACCACTGGCCTAAACGTGCATGGTCTAGCACTGTTACACCATCTTCAGCGCAGATTGTAAAAATCTACGAAGAGAAAAAAGATCTTATTGAAGCACTCTATTCTGTAATTGCTAAAAAACATAAAAATTACAAATGTTTTCCTATTAGTGTTGGTCTGTGTTTCACAATGATTTGTTTAGATGCTGGCTGGTCAGACTTACAGATGTGGGAGTTTTGGGACGCTGTGACATTAGGTGCAAATTTACAGCCAGATAGCGCTGTACTTTCTTTCAGGAATCAAATTACTAATGTCGAGTACCGCAAGCGCGGTTGGTTTTCCCAGAGGTTTATCCTTAATGCCTTTATAGTTTGTTTCAACAAGCACGTTCAAAACATTCCTACTATCAGGTTTATTGCACCAAGACCCGATACAAATATGTACAAGGTAGAAAAACCAGCACAAAAAGAAACATCAATCTTGGAGGTTATTAAAGCACAATGAGTGAAACAAACCCAAAAATAGCTTTTATTAAAGCATTACAAAAAGCACAAAAAGAGTTTCCTTCATTAGTAAGGACAAAAGAAGTAGGTGCTGGAAAATTTGGATATAGCTATTTGCCACTTGAACAAATGCTTTCTAAAGTTCAGCCAATCCTACATAGTAACGGCTTTCATTTATCACAACTTTTTGGTTGCACACCAACAGGTCAAACCACAATAAAAACTAAATTAGTGCATATTGGCGGCCATGAAGAAGTTAGTGAACTACCTTTCTTTCTACCTCCAAGAGATTTAGAAAGAAAAAATGAAGCACACGTTTGGGGTGGCTCTGTTACTTATCAAAGAAGATACAGTATCAAATTAATTCTTGGTCTGGAAACTGACATGGATAACAACATGGAGATAGAACCAGAAGAAAAAAAAGCCGCACCATCTAAAAGACAGGCTAATGTTCAACCTAAACAGAACATAGCAGTACTTGCACGTGATGCAATCGTCAAATCAACTACTGGTCAACAGTTAGATCAACATTCAGAAACTTTGCGAAGTCGGTTTTCTGAAGGGAAACTAACCGAAGATCAATATAATAAACTTATCGACCTTATTAACGCTAGGAGGAAAGCATTAACACCATGAACCAAATCGAACAGCAATTTTTAACATCTGACCAGTTAGCTGAAAGATATGGGCTAAGCCCTGCAACTATTGCTGATTGGAGACGTAAAGATCGTGGACCCGACTACTACACACTTCCCAAATATGCGGTATCATCAGGTTCCGCCAAGGTTCGCTACGACATAAACGTGATTCTTGAATGGGAAAAACAAAACAACATTACACCAAAAAAACCCTTTTAATTATGGCTAAAGTACAACCAGCATTTACTGCAAAATTTAGAATCCTTGACAACTCTAATCCTGTCAATGATTATGCCCCTGAAAGAAATGTAATTTTTGATTTTACTCTTGAAAATTCATTAAAAGCTGCAGAGTTTTTTATGAAAATGCATGACAAAGCAGAAAAAGAGGGTACAACAATCAGAGTCTATACAGACAAAAAAGAGTACCATGAAGAAGCTGGATTTACGCTTTGGGGCGGTATGTGGGGAAATAGTGGCAAACTAGCCCCATTACCACCAAAAGACTCACAACAGAGCAAGCCAGAGCCAGAAGAAACAATTAGCGTTGATGACCTTCCATTCTAGATTTCCTAACGACCCTTATGAGGGTCAAATTTTCTACGACCCTGATACAGATAAAACTTTTGAGTATCAACGTAGAGACATCTTAGACCGAATGATTAATTGTAAAAAAGACGATTATTTTTGGTTTGACATTAGTGAAGATATTTAATCTTTACCAAACAAAATGTATTTAAGGCGCTTCATAAGAGGCGCTTTTTTTTTGTAAATTTTGGTTTCTAAATGAATAATATTGTCTTGCTGATTACACATTATTTCTAATGCATTAGCTATGAACTGTGATTGTTTATGATTTGCTCGAGCTAGCTGAATGGCTATTTCTCTTAGTTCGTCTATATCTTCGAATTTATAAAGATTAGCTATAGAAGTTTCTACAGCAAACTCAGACTCTAAGCTTGGTCTTTTTGTAAGAATATTTATAATACTTTTCACTTGACCTCTGGCCAAAGATGAACTGATACATAATCTACAATCTGATCGTCTATTGTATTGTCTGTAGTCTTTGCTAATGCCTTTAAGAGATCAAGAATTAATTTTTTTACTGCATTCGTTTTACAGAATGTCATAAGGATAGGTTTTAGGATTCTGAGCATAATAATCTTGTGTTACTTTCCAAACATAGCTAACTTGCTAGTATAAGACAAGATTCTTAACTTTTATGGAAGATCAGGAACCAAGCAAAGTTGAAACCATTGTTAAAGTTTGTGTACTTCTTTGGTCGGCAACTCTATTAAGCCTTTCATATTACGAACCGCCTAATGGAAAAAAGATAGTAGACTTTGACCCTACGTTTATTGCTTCAATATTCAGTGCATCTACTGCCTCACTTGGTTTTTCGATAAAAAAGAAAAAAGATACTATAGTAGATAACAAGAACTCCAAAGTTGGCATCAAATGAAAAAACTACTGCCTTTTATCCTGTTTCTTTCTCCCTCAAGTGCCTTTGCTGAAATTACAGCCAAGTATGTAACTTCTGCACAAATATCAATAGATTCTCCATACGTTATAACAAATGCAGCTCCTAGCACATACAGTATTAGCGGAAATAACGTAACGACATCTACAGGAACTGGAGATAGCGTTGTTACAAATGCAATTGGAGGCCTAAATTTAGGAAGTTTGAGTAATGGTGTACCAGCTTTAGTAAATACAAATAAGACAGTAACAACTGCTGGTTCTGCATTCTCTCTTAGTGAAAGTTACCAAGCTGGAGACGTAACACAATCAGCTATAACTCCAAGTAGCGGTATAGCAACTCTTCCAGTTTTAGGAGGACAAACAACAGTTATTTCTGGAGGAACTGCTGGAAATCTAGCTCTTACTTCATTATCCTCAGGAATCCATACTTGCACAGCTGGTGGCTCTGGTACAAGTTGTATTGCCTCAACTACTGTTCAAATCGAAATTGACTAGACTTTGGCTGCTAGTTTTATTAATATTACCTGTAAGAACTCTTGCTACCCCAGTGGTGCCACAATTTAGAAGTGGTAGTTCCACGATGAGTTCAACCTCGCAAAGTGTTATTAATGAAACTATTACCTCGCACCAGTATAATTCTGGATTTTCGTACTCAGCGTCTGGACACAATATTGAATCAGCAGACCTTAATGGTTACATTAACCCTGCAACGACTTCTGAAACAACTCAAACTCTTAATGGTGTTCAGTTTAGCTGGACAAGTCCAACGCTTGAAGATGTGCCTAGATGGAAAATAGTGAATGCTGGACAAAGCTTTTCTTTAGTAGAGTCGCTTCAGGGTGCTGGCCTTTCAAACGTGACCACAATAAACAGAACAATAACCACCACCACAACCACAGAAACAACCTCTGTCTTTGGACAATAATTTTATTTCTCAGTCCTGTAAAAGTTTTAGCAAATACAACAGTTGCTAGTCCTAGCAGTAATGCACAAGGAGTCGTTAACAATAATGCAACTATGATAACCCCATCTTCTTTACCACAAAATAGATATTCACAAGGTATTGTTTGCACCTCGCCTAGCTTGACCATCACACCATACTTAACAGATGCTTGGTCATTCAACCGACCTATCGAAACAGTTACCAAACAAAACATTTATGACGAGGACACAGGCGCTGTAAAATATGTGCAAGAAACTCCTAGATTTGAAAAAGATAATTACAATCTAAATTATGGTATTTCTATGCAATTCAACATTCCTCTCGGAAGAGGTGGAGAGTTATGCCAAAAAGCTGCCAAAGTAAATATTAAAGCTCAAGAATTATTAATAGCAAAAACAAAAATGGAAATGGAATTATATAGGCTTAAGATTTGTGGAGAGCAAGCACGATTAGGAGTGGTGTTTATCGGTAAGTATCAAGTTAACTGTGACGGTATCAAATTAATAGCCCAACCTAACCAAGTTTTGCCACATACTCATAAAATCAAGCTAAATGACTAAATTACTCCCTCCAGATTGCCCTGTAATAGGCCTGTAATTATCGCCCTATATGTTTGTACCCTCGAAATAAGCGGCAGACAAGCACGGTTAAACTTGTCTACCTAGACGCCCTATCCATTGCCTTGTCGAATAGGGTTTTATTATTTTACATTATTTTTTTTTATTTGTAAGCTTTTTTGTAATCTGTTTTACACCACTTTTTGCAATCGCTTGTATCACAGGGACAAGAGCCGCAGAACTACCAGCGACCAGACCAATAGCAGCAGTAGAAATGAGTACCTCAGGTGTGCCAATAAAAGTTTCTCGAAATGGTACGTCCTCATAAAGAGTAATACACTCACTTTTGTCCGATGATAACTTATGACCAATAACTTTTTCAATGCGTTTTGAGTTTCTGTAATCTCCTATTTTTTGCTCTTTCCTACTAGGACATTCAGGGATTACTAACTCTTGTTTTTTATTTTCAGGTGCCTTTGTTTCTGGTAATTCAGTTTCTGGCATTGGTGGTGTATCGTTTGATATTGGTAATTCTTCAGTAATTACTAATTGATCTGGTCTGTAGTCCATAGGAAAAAAACTAGGAAAAACGGAATCACAATCAGTAAAAACTCCATTTGGGTCATCTAGTAAAAGCTGTGTATTACCAGTATTTTTTATATCTCTATGCTGATAAGTACAACCAGCAACATTTATTTCTAAATTTGTTATTACAGGAATTACAGGATTAGGGTTATATGTCTCAGGAATATAGACCTCTGGCACATTTATTTGTCTGATACCTATTTCTGGTATCTCCATCTACTTTGTTGGTACTGGTGGTTTAAATTCTGGAATTGTACCACCTGTCATATCTGGCATTGCATTATCTAGGACTTTTGGCATCATTCCCTGCACGTTATCAAGTACTTCATTCATAACTCTGGCCTTAAACTGTTCAGAGGTCACAAACCTAAAAGCGTAGTAACCACCGCCAAGCATTGACACAGAAAGTAAAAGAGACAACAATGAGGCTATCTGACAAATTTTTTGGAACATGATTAGAGAGGCATTTTTGAAGGCATTAGTGCCTGTTACAATTATAACTTTCTGCGGAATCTGTGCATTAGCACCTTTATATGTAACGATGGCTGTATTAACTAAACAAATAGAAAAAGTTAATTAAGCTCCCACTTCCATTACTGTTATTGTTGAAGGGTACCTAGCAACACCAGAAGCGTCTGAGTCGTACAATGTTCTATTAACATAAACATTAGTATTTATTGCATTAACTGAAATTTTATAAGTTGTAGCACTTGTTGTATTTGGTGAGTCTAAAAATTGACCATGTACTTTTATTTCTTCTAAATGACCAATAGTGTCATTTCTAGTTATAAAAAACTGCGTACTTCTTGTTCTACTTCCATCAGCGTCACCTTGATATATCTTTGTAGAACCTCTTTTTAAATATATGTTTCCAGAGTATCCAGCATTTGACCCACTTATATTAGTGTCATAAGTAACTAAAATCTTACTTGTCGTAGCAGATGGTGTAATTGATACGCTAAGACCTGTTATATCAACATCACTGCCTGTAGTAGATGAACTAAAAGTGTCAGTTTTGACTGTTTGTTTGACTTGAAGAATTTTACCTCCACCAAAGCCTGAGGCTGTTCCAGAACAAGTTGCATTTGCTGGGAAAGTAACATTACCAGAAGAATCTAGCGTGATTGCATCTGCAGAAGCTGCAGTATGTCTATAAGCGTTAGCAATTACTCTACTCATGGCTTAGGATATTTGTCCTTAGTTGCTTTAATTGCAGTTGCAAAGGCACCTGATGTTGTTACTGTTCCAGCAACTATATCTTTATAAAGACTGTCTAGTTGATCGCCTATAGACGGGTAAATTGTGTCTGTTGTACCAGCTTCGCCTGTTCTTTGACGTTGATATAAAGTTGCAGCAGCTTCATTATTTAAAGTTGTCCTCGCAGTATCTATTTTGCTTTGCTCAAGCGTTACAGATTTACCATCTTTATCAAATGCGCCAGCTGTGTCATCAATACTAACAACAGTTCCAGCATACGCTTTGTAAATAGCTTCATGGTCTAAAGCCATAATTAAAATCTCCTTTTTACTAAATTATATAAGATGGACATTAAGCTGCCACCTCCATAAGAGTAATGCTTGAAGCACCACTATATGAATAATAAAGTCCTGATGTGGTGTAAGCCGTTCTGTTTAAATAAGTACTCACATTTGTTACGTTCCCCCATTGAACTTTATAAACATGTGCGTTTGTATCTTGTGCATCATCTAAAAAGTTAAATACTTGTGAATTTAGATCGTAATAACTACTTCGTGCTGTGTTACCAAAAACACCTGTAAAAGAGTTGTAGTTACCAGCACTTGAATTTCCTATTGCCGTAGAGCCTCTTACAAGTTGAAAATAGGTTTCTCCAGCTGTAGAAACCATCATTTGCACCATTACTAAAATTTTATTACT
>CEPJ01138278.1_pt1 | contig 10749 bp, 15 predicted proteins | sample 530561 | NCBI WGS metagenome assembly CEPJ01 (sample SAMEA2620404, study PRJEB7988) | marine metagenome | biome: marine biome (ENVO:00000447); feature: surface water layer (ENVO:00002042); material: "saline water (ENVO:00002010), including plankton (ENVO:xxxxxxxx)" | depth 5 m
TTTCTTTCCCAAATTATTTGACAAAATCCGCCTATGTTAGTATCATTAAGGTACAATATATCTTCAAATTCTTTTATTTTAACTAATAAATAAGGGATTTTGCTAAAACTATTTTTATCATAAAAATTATGATTAATAAAACAACTTACAAGTTCAATTGATACAACATTTTCTATAGCTCCTTTACCATTATAATTAATATTAAACTCTAAATTTTCAGATGTACTGTTAATTGCGGACTTGGTACTTATTATATTAGCCATGAGGTTCATACTTTTTGTTTCTTTAGCAATAGGTTCTTCTTCAATAACAGTATTTCTACACAAATTATCTGCTATTTGTTTCAAAGAATCTTGAATTTTTAAGTTAATATCGCTCTGTTCATTATTTTTAATATTATTTGCAAGGTCATTATTATGATCACTTACAATCAGTTTAGGACGGTCATCTTCAATATCATATTTTAGTATGTCTGAGTGCGAATCCAAAGATATATTGCTATTATATTCAGGACTTTGCATTCCTTGTTTATAGATATTATGCGTTGTATTATGTGTTGTATTATATGCATCAGCATTTCCATCATCTCTTGAATTATCAATATCATAATTGGATATATTAATTTGTTCGCCCGAATTTATACGATTATTTGGATTATATCGCAAAGCAACATCTTCATTATGCTGCATATTATTTCTATAATCTGTTTCATTATTATTATGTCTCCCTTGATTACTAAAATAAGCTTTATTACGATTCATTGTACTATGATTTATTGAACTATGGTTCATTGTATTATTGTGCATTGTATTATGGTTCATTGTATTTCTATGTGTATTAGGATTAATATTCGGGTTTGAAATATTAAAATTTGTGTGCGGTGGTTGATTAGTATTATTAATTAAATTAGGCTGTGTATTGATTTGAGGATTAAGTTTATCACGCTCCATCTGCATCATCTTTAATTTATCTTCAAACGATGCCTTTGATTTTTGCTTATCAAGATACTCTATTTCTGGTTCAAACTCTGGTGGAATAATTTTATTTTGGTAGCTGAAAGTTGAGTTATTTTGTCTTACATTATTAGTATACCTATTTTGTTGTTCTAATATAGATTTTGATGTATGATGGATATTAACAGATTTATCATCATATTTTTTTTGAAAGTTTAGATAAATAATCATATCTTTTATTTTTTCACGTGATAATTCATTTTTTTTAAGTTGAAATTTATCAATAAGTAGTAAATATTCTTGTTCTGAAAGATTAAACTTGCTCGATAAAAGTTTTTTAAGTTTAACAATAATATTTTGGTATATATCCTTTTCAATTTCCCTGATTTGACTGATAGTTTGTTGTCTATCAAAGAATAAATTATTCAGTCCTTCAAGTTTTGTTTTACTCTGATATTTAATATTTGTATCATTATCTCCTTTACTGATAACTTGCCTTATACCTGTCAATGATGACAAAGGTTTATCGGTATTAACAAATCTTTCCATTATTATAAAAAAAAATAATTTTATTAATAACTGTACGTAGTAATTAATCATCTAATTTTGGAGATACATAATATTGAATTGAAGTTCCTGCATCATTAAGCATGAAATCCATGCGAAGTGGAGATGATGGTGCTACATGACATAATACATAGGGTGAAATAGTAAAAGCTTTTGAAACCAGTTTAATAAAATTCAATGTGATAGTAGATGTAAAATTTCCTTCACAACTATATAGTTCATATTCTTTCTGCATAACTTTTTTAGTAACAAATTTATTATTTTGCTTTTTTAGTATATTTTTTTCTACATTTCTTACTTCTTTTAGGATTTCAATGTTAAGTTCAGAAGTATCGCTGTTAGATTCCAGTGTAAGTTTTTGATCTTTTACATTGAATTTAATATAATCACCATCAATTACTGTAATTGAATTAATCAGATTATTAAAAAGCTTTGATCTCATTTCAAACTCCATTGGATAATCCATGTCCGGTACATCGATTTCATCTTCGTCTATGTAAAGAAGTTTTAAAGAATATTTTCGATTAATCCCAGAACCACAGAATTTTATTTGAAGGTTAGTAGTAGTACTTTCTTCTATGTTACAACATGAAATTTCAATTTTATCTTTGTCGCTACTACATTTTAATATTTTTACAAATTCCTTAATATTAATACCTAAACCAATATCCTGAGTATAATTGTAAGTTTCAAAATCATCTTCACTAATTTCAATCTTGATAAAGGAAACATGAGACAAATCCATGCCTGATAGATACAATCCATCCGATTTTACATTAAGCATACCAATTTCAAGTACATTAGAAGCAGTATCAAAAATACTTGTGAATAGCTTATTATCTTTAGGTACAAAACTGACCATGTTTTGTTAAATCATACCTTACGTTATTTAATCAAATTTATTAATTTTATATATATAAAATGAAAGAATTTGACAACTACCGTGATATCATAGTAGACTATTGGTTCAGTAAAAAATATATGGAATGGATGATGAATGGAAATAAATATGACCAAGAAATAACTGAAAAATTCCAATTTTTACTTGAACCAGCATTACAAGGCAAACTTAATCATTGGAAAAACACAAAAAAAGGTTTTTTGGCTTTTGTTATATTACTTGACCAAATGCCACGGCATATTTATAGGGGTAATTACAAGTCTTATCAATTTGACGATATTGTTTGTAAATTCGTTAAATTGAGTTACATGAAATATATTGATAGATACACACCGGTTGAACAAATGTTTGCACTAATGCCTCTTCAACATTCAGAATCAATTGATGACCAAAATTTAGGAATTTCAATTCTGGAAGGTTTAATCAAAGATTCTAAATCAGAAGTCAATACAAAATTTCTTGAAGAGGTATTATTTCATCAGAAAGGTCACCATACAGTAATACAAAAATATGGTAGATTTCCTAAAAGAAATAAATTTTTTAAGAGTAGAATTAATACAAAGGCAGAACAAGATTATTTAAGATCACAGAGAAACTCAAATAAACCATATTAGATTTTATCAGTTATTATATTATTATTTACGATAAGTGATTTTCCCGAATAATATCCATTTTTATAAGCCGTAATATTCGTTAATCTATTATTATTGAAATATGTATTGGAAATCATCTCTAAATACAATTCCAGCCATAAATGAAATAGTTTTTCGCAAATTTTATTTTCAAATACATGGTCGATATTCATATCCAGAAGTTCCCATGGTTTCGGTTTTACCATATAATGAAGAATAGAAATATCATCAATAAGCTTTAACTTTTGTAAACTTTCTACGAGTATAGGATGACAATTATAGCGCATACTCATTGGCTTTATATTAATTTTTTTATCATTGTTTAAACTTTCAAATATATATTGGTCAGAAATAAATATATCTTTGTCAAAGAACTCCTCGCCTTCCAATTTAAGTTTGTCAAAGCAGTTATTATATAAATAATCAGAAGGTTTAAAGACAATTACACCTGAATTATATCTGTCTTTTATTATTATAATTGAACTATAATCGTTAGTTGCTTGTATGTCACTGACCATCATAATAGTATTAAATTCCAGCTTCTCATACATTAAATGATCTATATTCTGAAGAAGTAAAATATCTGTATCTAAATAAATTACTTTATCATACTCAGTAAGAGAAAACATAGATAATTTACCAAATAAATGTTTATCCTTAATTTTTTGAATATGCGACTTAGAAAATTTTAATTTATGTAATAAAGCACCCAAGTTTATATTAAATATTTTAATTTTGTACTTCTCTAATAATTTTCTTGATTCTTGACTAACATCTTCAGTTATAATACATCCAAAATTATACTTTGAACCTATTTTTTTAAGATTATATTTTAGAAGAAGAACGCCTTTAATATCTCTATCGTTAGAAATAAATGTAGTTATTATTCCTTTCATTATTTCTATAATTATATGGTATCTTTATTGTCTGATATAGTTTTGCTATAAATTTTAATTTGTTCTTCATCGTAACCATTACAGGTATTACGTACATGTATATTATATAAATCAGATTGATATTTTAATATAGCAAGCAACTTTGGATTAATATTCATTTCATCAAGGTCAATATTATCAAGATAGATAGTAATATTTTCACATATTTTTTTTGCTTTTTTAATTTTTTGAAGGAATAGAATTCTTAATATGTGTTCATCTGTTAAACTGTTAAATATTAATTTTTTATGAAATATTTTATCCCATTTATTACTCTTGGTAATGATTAAGCAAGGTGGCATTATTATATTTTCTAATTTAACTTTATATTTGTAAAATTAAGTTAGTATTTTATAGATTTTCTTGGTCTGGAGACAAAGTATCATACTTAGAATCTTCATTGAGTTGATCCTGAGTTGATATTAAATTTCGAAACACTTTTTGTGTTTCTGGATCAGAGCCACTTGGTGGATCTTGAGCAGGTTTTGTATTGCCTGCATAGAAATTCTCTCTATTACGGTATCCAGGTCTTATTGGATATAGCATACAAAGTATAGCTATAATTGATAATAACATAACAGCTACTTTAATCATATATTATAACCAAGTATTTTAATTTTTTAACTTTAATTTATAATATAACACATAGTTTATATTAGTAAATTTAATTTCTAAGATAATTCATGAGTACTTTTTTGCCAACGGCACCGTGAATACTTACAGCACGTCCAGTTTCAGGATTGGTAATTTTTTGGAAAGGATTACCACCTTGTTGGTTTCTTTGTGAGCGACGGCGGTTTTTTTTATTGGCCTTGTTAGGTGAACGACGGCGGTTGTTATTTTTTTTTGATTTTTTACGGGCACCACCGGTTTGCATACCAGAATGTCTTGTAGGTCCAAGGTCAGGGCCCATCAGGTTGTCAGCTATAACAGTGCCTCTTGATGTTGGTACATTAGCACCCCAGGCAGAATCAGTTATGTTTAATGCAGCAGCTCCAGTAGGATGATATCTTCCAGAATTTGTTCCGAATACTTCTGCTGGAAGAGGGGTGCCGTGCATACCTCCTTTTTGTACAAATTTTTGTTTACGAGTCATATATTATAAGTAAATATAATTATATTGTGTCCCATTTTCCAAATTTATTATTACTTAATTGTACTAAATTTATGTAATCCTTAAATTCTTCGCGTATAATAAACATTATTCTATATTCTAATAACTTTAGGTCAATTTGTTTCTTTTGAGGTTTCTCAAGAGCAGAACCACGTAAGTTATCCCAATTCATAACTAATTTCAATTGAATATCTTTATATAAATATCCATTTAATCAGTTTTATTCAACAATTTTGTCTTTACAATAAATGGAACATTATTTATGTAAGATTTACAATATGGACAATAAATATGTTCATTCGATTCTTTTGAAAAAAAATAAGATGCAATAAAATAATTATATTTAAAACTATGACCACAACTCAATGTTACAATATTTTTATTACTAATATCAGATTTATTAAATTTATCACCACTTATTAAGCAATTACTGTTTTTAACGGAATCTAAACTCCTATTAAATATAGTTTTAACCATTACATAAAGATATATAGTTAATTTTAAATGATTATATTAGTATGATTGTAACTAATTACAAAGAAATTTCAGCAACAAATTTAAGTTTATACAAACCTATAAAAATCAAACATGATTTATACAAATTAGCTATTAGATATAAAAATGTACCGCTCGTTATACAAACGCCAAAAGTCCATGTATTTAATTCACCAAAAATGAATAATTATGGTGGAAAACTTACTATAAATTTTGGATATTCTGATATAGAAGAAAAAAAAATTTTTAGTGAAAAAATTAGACATATTGAAAAATTTATCCAATCTTCTTTGCACCGCATATTAAAAAAATATGCTTCCAAAAACTTTAGTTCATCTAAGTTAAGAGAATCACTATATTCTAATACAGATAAGACTAATTTATATATGAATTTACATATTGATAAAAAAATAATAAGTATTTATGATCCATTTAAAAATGAACAAAATATCAATTATATATCGTCCAATAGCAATTTAATCAATATTATATATGCAGATAGTATTTGGGTAAAAGAAAATGAATATGGAATAAGGTGGTGTTTACTACAAAGCAAAGTATTTCCTTCAATAGAAAAATTGGAAGAATGTATAATTGAGGATAAATATGAAGATGAGCCACACAAACATTACTATAATATATCAACCGTTAATACAGTAGATAACCCTCAACCTGTTAACACCAAAAACGATGTAGATATTAATAAAGAAAATCATGCAGTTTACGGAAAATACGCAAAAATGAAGCGCTTAAATATTCCTATTGAACGAATCAATCAAAAATTACTAATGGACGGTCTTAATCCAGATGAATTCAGAGATTTTATGGAAGGAAAGCAAATTAATACTGAAGTAAAAAAACCAATGAATCTCTTTTCAGAAATGAAAAATCAACTTAAAAAAGGAGAACCAATAAAAAAATCTAAGATAAAACCAAGAAAAAATAGTTTTATACCTTCTGTTCAAGAAATTAGAAAAATGCTAAAATTGATAAAGAATAAATCCCGTTCCAAAAAGTGAAATAAATACACAACTATAGATATAGTTGCATATTTACATTATAAAATTGTCATTTTTTCATGTCCTACTATAACCGTAGTATCAATCCAAATATCAAATCCATTTTCAATTACAAGTTTGCACCAACTTACATCTTCTGATGAAAAATCAGTTATTTCCGGATTTGTCTCTGAATTTTCACTAATAGTATGCCATAATGGTCTAAACCATGGATACTCAAGCGATTCAAATACATTTTTTTTTACCAATACCCAACCAAATCCTGTATAGCTAACTTTCATTAAGTCTGAATCTGATTTTTCCCTCCATTCCCGAATAATATCTGGATTAAGAAACTCAAAGGAACCATTTTTTTTAAAATATTCCTTGTCCCAATTTTGAACACATGCAAATGACTCTGAATTTTGCATACGGTATAAACCACCTATTATATCCTTGTCTGCATACAATAGTTTCTTAAATTGTTCAACATTGAATACCTGGTCACTGTCTATCCACATTATATAATCATAACCAATTTTACCTTGAAATGGTTTTTGATTTTTACCTTTTAAAACATCTCCTCCTAAACAAAGATTTCGTACATAATATACATTACTGCTTTGAAAATTAGACATGAATATTTTAATATTGTTATAGAAACACCACATCATGAGAGATGTCCAACTTTTTAAGAAATTATGAGAAAATGTAGTTCCTGGTAGACAAAACATTATTTTTAATTGTTTACTTGCTATATTTTCGTCATTAATTGTTGTCATTTAAAGTAAAATATTTAAATAACTTTAACTTATTATAATTAATATTTAAATATAATTGAACATTAGTATAAAGTAAGTTAATGAGTAACCCAAATAATGATATTGACAATTCTAAATTTAAAAATTTAATGAAAACATTGCGTTATTATGAAAAGAAATTACCATCAGTTGACGATTACGTACTAGCAACAATAACAAATTACACCGATGCAGGTATATTTTGTTATCTTGATGAGTATAAAATAGAAGCATTTATGTCATTTAAAGATGCATCATCTTCCAGAAAATTACGTGTTATACGTAAAGAGGTACATAAAAATAAAAAATACATTTTAACAGCTATAAAAGTTGATGCCGAAAAAAACTTTATTGATGTCGAAAAGAGGAATATAGATGAAAACGAACAGTTCGAAATGATGAAAAAAGTAAATTTTTATTCAAAAATATTTAATATATTTGTGAAAACCTTTATTATAAATAATAAATCATGCACTTCATCAGATATATACACCTTTTTATCAACAACCTTATGGAAACATGACAAGGAACAAACCAAAGAAATCCTGTATAAATTGCATACTGAATCCAATTTTGTAGTTGATAAATTTAACCTTAAAAGTGAGATTGGTGATAAAATTATTAATGAACTTAAACAAAATTTAGATAAACCTTATTTCGAAAATACAGTAACACTTAAAATTAATAGTATATCATTGAATGCAATACAAGACATAAAAAATTTTCTTAAAATTTGTACAGATGAATTTAAAACTGAATTTAGAAGTAAATCATCACCATTTTATTATTGTAAAATAAATAAAGACTATTATAATGACGATAGTTCAGTATTTAATAAAAGTATATTTAATGATTATATTAACAAAACTATTAAAAAGTTATTAGAGACAAATGTGTCAAATTTATTTGTTGATATTGAAGATCTTGAATGTAAGTATATTATTAATTATTGAGACAGATTTAGATAAATTTTATCATGCGTTTAATTAAATTAAATTAAATTAAATTCATAATTATCTTAATAAATAATATATGAATTTATCAAGGAGAGATTGTGAAAATGCTGAAATCTTTTGGTGGAAACTTTATAATAACTACTACATGTATAAACGAACGAGACAAGAATGTCTTAATCCCGAAAAATATTTACCAGCAGATGTGATTAAAAAACCGTTTATGCGGAAATTTTTAGGTACGTGTAAATCTAGATTAAATAGTGGTGAAGCTTTATTAAAAATAGAACAACTAAAAGACGCAGCAGATAAAGCTTTACCAAATGTATTAGAAAAATGTAATTGTAAAAAAAAAGATTATCGTATTACTAATAAATTAAAAGCAAGACTGATTGAGTTAGCTGGATTATTTTATCTTAAATCATATAAACTCATATCCGAGAAAGATTTTATCAAACTTTACACAAGCTATAGCAATAGATATTATAATTCACAGGGATCAAAAAAAAGATATTCTAAGAAGGATGTACAAAAAGCTTCAAGTAGAATATTAAATACAGTTTTTGTAAAAAACTTAGAAAAAGGGATTTCTAATGTTACAAAACCAGTTAATGTCGAAACTTCAACAAGTAATGTAAAAAGAACTTCTGCCCGCAATACAAGAAAGACCACAGCTCGTAATGTAAGAAGAACCTCAGCTCGTAATGTAAGAAGAACCTCAGCACGTAATATAAGAAGAACCTCAGGTCGTAGTGTAAAAAGAACTTCTGCTCGTAATGTCAGGAGAACTTCTTCCCGTAATGTAAGAAGAACCTCTGCACGTAATGTAAGAAAAACCTCAGGTCGTAATGTAAGAAAAACCAAAAAATAAATATTATTTTAGGAGGTAAATTATATTAAAAATGAATAAAGTAGGTCATTTTCATTAATTTCTATATAATTAAAGTTATATTTATGCATGTTATTTGTTAAAATATTAATTTTATTAGGTGTATCTACCTCTATACCTAATAAAACTGAACCTGAATTTTTGTTATTCTTTTTGATATATTCAAATCGTGTGATATCAGTACCCTTAGGTAAAATTTTTTCCATAAAAATTTTGAGTTCACCCTTTTGTTGGCTGAAATTAATTATAAAATAGTGTTTTAGTTTGAGATAACGCATATTTTTATCTAAGATTTCTGGATATCTGAGCATATCATTATTTCCACCACTCAAAATACAGATAACATTTTTTCCTTCAATTGATTTTTTTTCAAGATTATCTAATCCACATATAGATAAAGCTCCAGCAGGCTCTGCAATAATACCATCTTCTTGATATAGTGAAATCATCTCATTACAAATTCTTCCATTAGAAGCAGTAAAAGTTTTTAAATTGTGTTTTTTACAGATATCAAATGTAGATTTTCCAACAGTTTTTACACTTGCTCCATCTACAAATGTATCTATCTTATCAAGTGTACAAACATCATTATTAATTAGTGATACTTTCATCGAAGCAGCATCACATGGTTCAACTCCATATACATCGTATAGTTTATTAGAATACTTTTTAAAACTTAGAAGTCCAGAAACAAGTCCTCCTCCACCTATTGAGGCCAGCATAATATCTGGACTGATCTTTTGACATATTTCACTTCCTATTGTACCCTGACCATTGATTACATTAAGATCATCAAATGGATGTACAAACAATGAATCATTATTATTTGAAAATTCCATTGCTTTTTCAAGACATTCGTCAAAATTAGTTCCAAATTTGTATATATTACAACTTTTACCACCAAAATGCTCTATTCTCTCATACTTTTGCAAGGGTGTTACTTCGGGAACAAATATATGAGTGTTTATATCCAAAAGTTTACCAGAATAAGCTACACCTTGCGCATGATTACCCGCACTTGCACAAACAATATTTTTGTAATTTTTTTTATTAGTTTCATATAGTATTTTATTGAGTGCACCTCTAATTTTAAATGATCTAACTTCTTGGAGGTCTTCTCTCTTTAAATAAACATTGCATCCATATGTATCTGATAAGCGTTTGTTATATGTAAGAGGAGTTGGTTTCAAATACTTATTAATATTACGGATAGCATTATTCATTTTTAGTATATTAAGATTAAATATATTAAAAATCAATTTTTTTCTTATTATTACATCATTTCCAAGCATTTTCCATAATGATTAGGATCAATATGTGGATTCATCCATACAGAATGCTTATTATTAACTTTAGGCATACATCGCATGTCATAAGACATACCTCGGGTTGACCTTGTAGGTTGATTAAATGGCATAATATAAACACTATGATGCTCTATAAATACCAACGATGAAAATAATATTATAAAAATAAGTACAAAAAAATAAAAATCTATCTGCATTATTTATA
>CEPJ01055231.1_pt1 | contig 10740 bp, 5 predicted proteins | sample 530561 | NCBI WGS metagenome assembly CEPJ01 (sample SAMEA2620404, study PRJEB7988) | marine metagenome | biome: marine biome (ENVO:00000447); feature: surface water layer (ENVO:00002042); material: "saline water (ENVO:00002010), including plankton (ENVO:xxxxxxxx)" | depth 5 m
AACTTGTTGGCTACAAAAAAATATCATCAAAAAATTTATTATAAATGAGCAAAGCAATATTTAAAGTACCAAATCCAGTTAATGAAAAAGTCAAACATTACAAAAAAGATAGTGAAGAATTAAAATCACTACTGCACGAGTACGATGACATGTATAAGAGAAAAATTGATATACCTATGATAATTGGTGGTAATGAAGTTACAACTCAAGAAAAAATTAATATTTATCCGCCACATGACATAAATCATTGTGTAGGTCATTACTACTTAGGAAATCATAAGCACGTTGAAGAAGCCATAGAGGCAGCTTTGCAGGCAAAATTAAAATGGTCTCGTATGAAGTGGCAAGACAGAGCTAGTATATTTCTCAAAGCAGCAGATTTATTAACAGGACCATTTCGAGACAAACTAAATGCTGCCACTATGATTGGACAAAGTAAAAACGTACATCAAGCTGAGATAGATGCAGCATGTGAACTGATTGACTTTCTAAAATTTAATGTCAAATTCATGACAGATATTTATGAAAATCAACCTATTTCAGATAATGGTACGTGGAACAGAATGGAATACAGACCTCTTGAAGGATTTATCTTTGCATTAACACCATTTAATTTCACCTCAATTTGCGCTAATCTTTGTGCTGCACCTGCGCTAATGGGTAATGTAGTCGTTTGGAAACCTGCAAGAACACAAATTTACTCAGCTAAAGTTATTATGGATCTTTTCAAAGAAGCTGGCTTACCTAATGGTGTTATAAATATGATTACTGTTGACGGGTCCTCAGCAGGTGATGTTATTTTTAAAAATAAATATTTTGCCGGTCTTCACTTTACTGGTTCAACCAGTGTATTTAACAAATTTTGGGAAATGATTGGTAAAAATATTGACAATTATATTAGCTACCCTAGAATAGTTGGCGAAACAGGTGGTAAAGATTTTATAGTAGCCCATAATTCATGTGAAATTAGAGAACTAAATACAGCAATAATTAGAGGTTCTTTCGAATTTCAAGGACAAAAGTGTTCTGCCTCCTCGAGAGTATACATTCCCAAAAGTATATGGAAAAGTCTAAAAGAAATCTTAGTTAACGACTTGAAAAAAATTAAAATTGGTTCACCTAGAGATACTCAAAATTTTATGAATGCAGTAATTTCTGAGCAATCATTTAACAAAATAACTGAATATATTGAAATTTCTAAAGATTCCAAAGATGCTGAAATTATTTTTGGAGGTGAATATGACAAATCAAAAGGTTATTTTATTGAGCCTACTGTTGTATTAACTAGTAATGCTTATTTTAAAACAATGAAAGAGGAAATTTTTGGTCCTCTCGTAACAATCTTCCTTTACGACGATAATAAATGGACGGAGATTTTAAAAATTGTTGACAATACATCCAAATATGCACTAACTGGCGCTGTTTTTTCAAAGGATCGATATGCCATTGAAGAGGCTTTAGAAATTCTACAAAATAGTGCAGGTAATTTCTATGTTAATGATAAACCTACTGGAGCTGTTGTGGGTCAACAACCATTTGGTGGTTCGAGAGCTTCTGGTACAAACGACAAAGCAGGTTCATCAATGAATCTGTACAGATGGGTTTCTGCAAGAACAATTAAAGAAACTTTTGATCCCCCTGTGTCTTTTGAGTATGGATTCATGAAAAAATAAAAAAGCTGAATGAATAATTTATGCTAATGGAGTTGGACCACCGAAATTGATTGGCATATTAAAATTCTGATTAAGTTCTTGAATAGTTCCAAACTGATCCTCAAACTTTTTTATATTTTCTTGAAGAGCTGATTTTAATCTTTTAGCATGTTGAGGTGTAAGTAATATTCTAGACCTTACTTTAGCTTTAGGAATTCCTGGCATAATTTGGATAAAATCTACAATAAATTCAGAATTTGAATGATTTATGACTGCTAAATTACTGTAAATACCTGATGCTATCTCCTCCGACAACTCAATATTTATGCCTTCATTATTTTTTTTATCTTTTGTTTCCAATTAAATTATTTTTCAATTATTTCTTTAATTTCATCCTCATTAGAATTAAACTCATCTTTTGACCCAACTAAAATTTCATTAGCATTTACTAAGCCGGTTCCAGCTGGAATTTTCTTTCCTACAATAACATTTTCTTTTAAACCTTTTAGAGTATCTCTTTTAGCGTTAATAGCAGCTTCATTTAACACTTTGGTAGTTTGTTGAAAAGACGCGGCAGATATCCAGCTGTTTGTTTGTAACGAGGCTCTTGTTATTCCTTGTAAAACAGGTTTAGAAATAGCGGGTATAGCATCTCTTGAGTCAACTAATCTTAGATCTTCTCTTTTTAGTCTTGAATTTTCTTCTCTTAACTTTCTAGAATCTATAATTTGACCAACTTTTAGATTGTTTGAATCACCTGAATCTACAACATATTTTTTTCCAAAAATTGAGTCGTTATAATCCATGAAATCCTCTTTAGCAACGAGTTGTTTTTCTAAAAATATTGTATCACCAGAATCAGTTATTTCTACTTTTCTAAGCATTTGTCTTACAAGCACTTCAAAATGTTTATCATTTATCTTAACGCCTTGTAGTCTGTAAACATCTTGTATTTCATTAACAATATATTCTTGAACACTAGTTACACCTTTTATAGATAATATATCTGCAGGTGTTACAACACCATCACATAATGGTGTTCCAGCTTTGACAAAATCATTCTCTTGTACTAAGATATGTCTGGAAAGTTTTATTAAATACTTTTTAGTTTCTCCATTTTTTGATGTGATTAAAATCTCTTTATTTCCTCTTTTTATTTTTCCAAAACTTACAATTCCATCAACTTCAGAGACAACTGCTGGATTGGATGGGTTTCTTGCCTCAAACATCTCAGTTACTCTAGGTAAACCACCTGTAATATCGCCAGAAGCATTCGCTGACCTAGGCATTTTAGCAATAATTGTGCCTGCTTTAATTTTTTCTTTTTCTTCAACTATTACATGTGCTCCAACTGGAATGTTGTAAGATCTTTGATTTTTTCCGTCCTTAACTGAAATTGAAGGAGAAAGTGTTTTTGACCTACTATCAATTATTACTTTTTCTTTATATCCTGTTTGCTCATCAGACTCAAGCCTGTAGGAAGTACCTTCAATTATATCGTTGTAAGAAATTTTTCCGTTGATTTCAGAAATTATGAGTGCATTATATGGATCCCATTCACATATTTTCTGACCAACAGTTACTTTTCCGTCTTTGATGAAAAGTGTTGAACCGTAAGGGACTACATGGGTAGCTAATACATTACCATATTTTGTGTCTAAAAATCTAAGTTCAGCAGTTCTACTAATAACTATTTCGATATTTTTTCCATTCTCATCTTTTGTTTTTACAGTCTTTAAATCATCTATCTGAACTAAGCAATCTGATTTAGCTACGATGTTTGCATCTACCTCTGATCTTGATGCTGTTCCACCAACATGAAATGTTCTTAACGTCAACTGAGTTCCAGGTTCTCCAATTGATTGCGCAGCAACAATACCAACTGGCTCTCCAATTTGAGCTAACCTAGCTGAACCTAAGCTTACTCCGTAACATTTTGAACAAATCCCTCTCTTTGTTTGACAGGTTAACGCAGATCTGACCTCAATTGAATCGTAACCTGCTTGTTCGATCAAACTGGCGCTTTTCTCATCAATTATTTGACCGGAAAGAAGCAATTTATTTTTAACTTGCACGTCGTTTAATAAAGTTCTACCGATAATTCTATCCTTCAAAGATTCAATAACCTCTTCATTATCTTTTAATGAACTTATTTCGATACCACGTAAAGTTCCACAATCTTTCTCAACGATTATTACATCCTGAGCAACATCAACTAGTCTTCTAGTTAGGTAACCAGCATCAGCAGTTTTTAGCGCTGTATCCGCTAAACCTTTTCTTGCTCCATGAGTAGAAATGAAATACTCAAGAATTGAAAGCCCTTCGCTAAAATTAGTTACGATTGGATTCTCAATAATTGATTCTCCATGATCACCTGATTTTTTGGGTTTAGCCATTAGACCTCTCATTCCAGAAAGTTGTCTAATTTGTTCTTTTGAACCTCTTGCGCCAGAATCAAGCATCATGTAGATTGAATTGAACCCTTGCTTATCTGAACTTATTTTGGACATGACAGTTTCCGTCAACCTGGCGTTGGTATTGGTCCAAACATCAATTACTTGATTATATCTTTCGTTGTTAGTAATAAAACCCATTTGATAATTTGATTTTATTTCATCAACCTGTTGATTGGCTTTGTTTATTAATTCTTGTTTTTCTTCAGGAACAATGACATCACCTAGATTGAAAGACAAACCTCCTTTGAAAGCCATTTCAAATCCTGCTTTTTTAATTCTGTCAAGAAAAAAAACAGTATCAGCAACACCGAATGAGTCAAGTATTACTCCGATAATTGATCTTAAAGATTTTTTTGTGAGTAATTCATTAACAAATTCTGCACCTTCAGGAAGTAATTCGTTGAAAAGCGATCTTCCGACTGTTGTTTCAATTATTTTTTGCTTGTGTCTGAGTTTAATTATTGCATGCAAATCGACTTTCTTTTCGTTATAGGCTATTCTTACTTCTTGTTGTGAATAAAAAGTAATACCTTCACCTTTCACCTTTAATTCTTTTGTAGATTTTTTACTTTTTGTCATGTAATACAACCCCAAAACCATATCTTGTGAAGGAACGGTAATTGGTGCACCGTTAGCTGGATTTAAAATGTTGTGTGAGGCAAGCATAAGCATTTGAGCTTCAAGAATAGCCGCTGAACCCAATGGCAAATGAACTGCCATTTGATCGCCATCAAAATCTGCGTTAAATGCTGTACAAACTAGTGGATGAAGTTGAATTGCTTTACCTTCAATCATTTTAGGTTGAAAAGCTTGGATACCTAGCCTGTGTAATGTTGGTGCTCTATTTAAAAGTACAGGGTGACCTTTCATGACATTTTCTAAAATATCCCAAACAACAGCCTCTCTTGAATCTACAATTTTTTTTGCAGTTTTTACAGTCTTAACAATACCTCTTTCAATTAACTTTCTGATTATGAAAGGCTTGTATAATTCCGCTGCCATTTCCTTAGGAATACCACACTCATGCATTTCTAGTTCAGGTCCAACAACGATTACAGATCTAGCAGAGTAATCTACCCTCTTTCCAAGTAAGTTTTGTCTAAATCTTCCTTGTTTTCCTTTTAATGAATCAGATAAAGATTTTAGCGCTCTATTTCCATCAGCTTTTACAGCAGATGATTTCCGTGAGTTATCAAAAAGTGCATCAACGGACTCTTGTAACATCCTTTTCTCATTTCTAAGAATAATATCTGGGGCATTAATCTCCATTAATCGTTTTAGTCTATTATTTCTAATTATAACTCTTCTGTAAAGATCATTTAAATCTGAGGTAGCAAATCTTCCTCCGTCAAGTGGAACAAGTGGTCTCAGTTCAGGAGGGATTACAGGTATAACTTTGATGGTCATCCATTCAGGACGATTTTCAGAATGACTATTTGCTTCTCTAAATGACTCAACAACCTGCAGTCTCTTTAATGCCTCAGCTTTTCTTTGTTGAGAGGTCTCAGTATTTGCTCTGTGTCTAAGTTCGTAAGAAAGCCCCTCTAGATCCAATCTTTCTAATAAATCGTGAATTGCTTCAGCACCCATTTTTGCAATAAATTTGTTAGGATCTTCATCTGAAAGATATTGATTTTCAGCAGGTAAATTTTCTAAAATGTTAAGATACTCTTCTTCAGTTAAAAAATCCATTTTTTTAACCTCCTCTCCTTCATCATTGATTATTGTTTCGTTACTCTGTATGACGACATATCTTTCGTAGTATACAATCATGTCTAGTTTTTTTGATGGCAAACCAAGTAAATAACCAATCTTGTTTGGAAGTGTTTTAAAGTACCATATGTGAGCAACTGGTACTACAAGATTGATGTGACCGATCCTTTGCCTTCTGACCTTCTTTTCTGTTACTTCAACACCACATCTATCACAGATTATCCCTCTGTATCTTATTCTCTTATATTTTCCACAATGACACTCATAATCTTTTGTTGGACCAAAAACTCGTTCACAGAAAAGACCACCAATCTCAGGCTTGTAAGTTCTATAATTTATAGTTTCTGGCTTTACGACTTCACCATGTGATTTTGACAATACATCTTCAGGAGAGGAAAGACTAATCTTTAATGTTGAAAAATCAAGATTTTGATTGCTATTTTTAACGTTTTTCATATAGTTTTTTTTATTCAAATGATACTTTTAGCCCTAATCCATTAAGTTCATGTAATAGGACATTAAATGACTCGGGAATATTAGCTACAGGTAACTCTTTTCCCTTCACGATACTTTCAAATGTTTTTGCTCTACCAGTAACATCGTCAGATTTGAGAGTTAACATTTCTTGTAAAATATTTGAAGCACCATAACCTTCGAGAGCCCAAACTTCCATTTCACCTAATCTTTGTCCTCCAAACTGAGCTTTACCACCTAAGGGTTGTTGCGTAATTAATGAGTAAGGTCCTATTGATCTTGCGTGCATTTTGTCGTCAATTAAATGTCCTAACTTAAGCATATATATTATTCCAACAGTTGCAGGCTGTTCAAATTTCTCTCCAGTTCCTCCATCGTATAAATACGTTTGACCAAGTCTCGGCAAATTAGCTTCATCAGTTTCTTTGTTTATTTGATCAATTGTAGCACCATCAAATACTGGAGTGAAATATTTCTTCTTTAAATTTTGACCTGCCCATCCTAGTATGGTCTCATAAATTTGTCCTAGATTCATTCTTGAAGGTACACCTAAGGGATTTAGAATAATGTCGACAGGAGTACCGTCTTCTAAATAAGGCATATCCTCATCTCTAACTACTCTAGAAACAATTCCCTTGTTTCCATGTCTTCCAGCTAGTTTATCACCAACTTTAACTTTTCTCTTTTTTGCAACCTGAACCTTAGCAAGTTGTAGAACTCCCTTTGGTAGTTCATCTCCGATTGTGATCGAAAATAAATCTCTTCTGTAATCTCCATAGATCTCATTATATTTTCGAACGTAATTTTGAATCAGTAATTTGACGATTTTGTTGTTTTCTTCTTTCATTGTCCATTTATCGGGATCAACTATTAGATAATTGATATCCGCAAGAGTTTTTTTAGTGAATTTGATACTTTTTTCAATTACAACTTCACCCAAAATGTTGTGTACTCCTTTTGTTGCCTTTCCTCCTACAACAGAATAGAGTTTAGAAACAAGCAAAGATTTAAGTTTTTCTGTAGTTGATTTAAAGTTATCTTCAATAAAATCTATTCTTTCTTTATCCTTTATTTTATCACTTTTTAATTTAATGGATTTTGAAAATAATGACTTAGATATTACTATTCCTTGGTGAGAAGGTTTAGCTTTTAATGATGCGTCTTTAACATCACCAGCTTTTTCTCCAAAAATAGCTCTTAAAAGTTTCTCCTCAGGAGTTGGATCAGATTCTCCTTTAGGAGTTATTTTTCCAATAATTATATCACCGGTCTTTAACTTAGTGCCAACCCTTATCATTCCATTTTCATCTAGATCTTTTGTTGCTACCTCACTGATGTTAGGAATGTCTGCAGTTAACTCCTCAGCTCCTCTTTTTGTTTCTCTTACACTAACTGTGTGCTCTTCGATGTGCAATGATGTGAATAAATCTTCTCTAACAACTCTCTCAGAAAGAACAATCGCGTCTTCGAAATTGTATCCTTTCCAGGGCATGAAGGCAACCTTAAGATTCCTTCCAATTGCAAGTTCACCATTTTCAGTCGCGTATCCCTCACACAAAACTTGGCCTTTTTTAACCTTATCACCAACTCTTACAATAGGTCTTATGTTGATACATGTATTTTGATTGGTTTTTTTAAATTTTGTGAGAAAGTAATTCTTTTCTAAACTATCAAAACTGATCAAATCTTCATCTTTAGTTCTTTTGTACTTTACAGTTATTTTGTTTGCGTCAACATAAATTACTTCTCCTACCCCTTCAGCATTAATTAATGTTCTTGAATCCTTAGCAACGTGTGGTTCTAATCCGGTTCCAACTATTGGGGCTTCAGTTTTGATCAAGGGGACCGCTTGCCTCATCATGTTTGATCCCATTAAAGCTCTGTTTGCGTCATCGTGTTCGAGAAATGGTATGAGTGAGGCTGCGATTGATGCAATTTGATTCGGGGCAACGTCCATTAAATCGACATTTTCTGGACTAGTAACCATGTAATCTGATTCCTTTCTAGATTTAATCCTTTTAGATATAAAATTACCGTTTTCGTCTATTGGAGCATTTGCTTGCGCTATAATTTTGTTTTCTTCTTCTTCGGCACTGATATATTTTGGTGTACTTGAAATATCAACCTTGCCATCATTTAGTGTTCTGTATGGAGTTTCTATGAAACCTAATTTGTTTACTTTAGCATAGACACATAAAGAAGAGATTAATCCAATATTTGGACCTTCTGGAGTTTCTATTGGACATAACCTTCCATAATGTGTATAGTGAACATCTCTTACCTCAAATCCTGCTCTCTCTCTTGAAAGACCACCGGGTCCAAGAGCTGAAACTCTTCGTTTGTGTGTGACCTCAGCTAAAGGATTAGTCTGATCCATGAACTGTGATAGTTGACTTGTACCAAAAAATGAATTAATAACTGAAGATAAAGTTTTTGCATTAATTAAATCAATAGGTGTAAAGACCTCATTGTCTCTTACATTCATTCTTTCCCTGATTGTTCTGGCCATTCTGTTTAAACCAACAGAAAATTGCGAAGATAGTTGTTCACCAACTGTTCTAACTCTTCTGTTTGACAAATGATCAATATCATCAACATCAACTTTAGAGTTAACAAGGTGAATTAAATTCTTGATAATTGAAACAATATCTTCGTTTGATAAAACATGTTTTTCAAGATCAATATCAAGTTTAAGTCTTTTATTTATTCTGTATCTCCCAACATGACCCAAACTATATCTTTGATCAGAAAAAAATAGTTTATCAATTATACCTCTTGCTGTTTCATCGTCAGGTGCTTCAGCTGATCTTAACTGTCTGTAGATGTGTCGTATTGCTTCTATTTCAGAATTAGATGGATCTTTTTGTAAAGTGTTGTGTATGAGGGAATGGTCTGAAATATCCTTACCAGATTTGTGAAGTAAAATTGTATCACAACCAGAATTAAGTATATCATCTATATGGGAATTTTCCAAAATGATATCTCTGTCTAAAATCACTTCATTTCTCTCAATTGGCACTAATTCACCTGTATCCTCATCAACAAAATCATCAACCCATGATTTTAAAACTCTAGCTGCTAATTTTCTGCCAATTACTCTTTTTAATCCACTCTTTGTTACTTTAACCTCATCAGCTAAATCAAAAATTTCTAAAATATCTCTATCACTTTCATATCCAATTGCACGCAAAAGGGTTGTCACTGGCAATTTCTTTTTCCTGTCAATGTAGGCATACATTACATTATTTATGTCTGTGGTAAACTCAATCCATGATCCTTTAAATGGAATTACTCTAGCAGAATATAATTTTGTACCATTGGAATGAAAACTTTGACCAAAGAAAACACCGGGAGATCTGTGTAACTGTGACACAACGACTCTTTCAGCACCGTTTATTAAAAAAGTACCTTTAGGGGTCATTATTGGTATATTTCCGAAATAAACGTCTTGTACAATTGTTTCAAAATCTTCATGATCTGGATCAGTACAATATAGTTTTAACTTTACTTTTAGCGGGACTTTAAATGTTAAGCCTCTTTCAATACACTCCTCAATGTTATATCTAGGAGGATCGATTGTATAATCTATGAATTCTAAAACAAAGTTATTCCTTGAGTCTGTAATAGGAAAAAGTTCCTGAAAAGTCTTGAATAGGCCTTCTTCTTTTCTTTCCTCTAGCGTGGTTCCAATCTTAAAAAAAGATTCAAAACTCCTAAGTTGAATATCAAGAAAATCAGGGTAATCAACAATTGAAGAAATTTTAGCAAAATTTGTTCTTTCTGTAGAATAATTATTTTTCAATTTTATAGGTTTTAGTTAAAGTTTAAGTTGATAGTTTGCTCAGGAAAATGAGTTTTTAAAAAAGGTGAATTATTTTAACTCAACCTCAGCTCCAGCATCTTCTAAAGCTTTCTTTACTCCCTCAGCTTCCTCCTTACTAACACCCTCTTTAACTGCTTTCGGAGCACTATCTACTATCTCTTTAGCCTCTTTTAAACCTAATCCTGTGAGTTCTTTCACTGCTTTAACAACCTGCAATTTAGAACCACCAGCTGCTTTTAAAATAATATCGAACTCACTTTTTTCTTCAGCCTGATCAGCACCGCCTGAAGCTCCAGGGGCTGCTGCAACTGCAACTGCTGATGCTGCAGGTTCAATTCCGTATTCGTCTTTTAATATGTTCGCTAATTCGTTAACCTCTTTAACTGAAAGATTAACTAACTTTTCTGCGAAATCTTTTATATCTGCCATTTTTTTTGTTTTTAGTTATTATTGATTTTTAAAATTATTGATTATTTAATTGGAAGCATTTTTGTTTGAAGAAGCTTTTTCTTCAATACTTTTTAATAAATTAGATATTTTGGTATTACTAGATTTCAACGATGCTATAACATTTTTAATCGGTGAATCTAATAATGTAATTATATCTCCTATTAACTCTTCT
>CEPJ01123961.1_pt1 | contig 10726 bp, 8 predicted proteins | sample 530561 | NCBI WGS metagenome assembly CEPJ01 (sample SAMEA2620404, study PRJEB7988) | marine metagenome | biome: marine biome (ENVO:00000447); feature: surface water layer (ENVO:00002042); material: "saline water (ENVO:00002010), including plankton (ENVO:xxxxxxxx)" | depth 5 m
CCCATTTCAGAAATATTTTAAAAAAAGATTTCCAAAACGTACTTTACTCATTTTTCCATATGCTTTATCGGATAAAGAAAAAATATCTAGTTTTTACATAACAGAAAAAAATGATTGCAGTTCCCTACTTGAACCATCAAATCTAGGTTTACAAATAACTCCAAATTTTCTTAAGATTAAAAAGGAACTAAAGATTGAGACAAAAAGGTTAGATAATATTCTAATTAATAATTTCAAGTCCAAAAATTATAAAAAATCTCTTTTAAAAATTGATACTCAAGGATCCGAACTTTCAGTTCTAATGGGAGCAAAAAATATTCTTAAAAGTCACATAAAGTATGTTTATATTGAGGTATCTGATTTAGAACATTATAAAAATCAAAATAAATCAAATGAGGTTATAACTTTTTTGGGAAAACTTGGATTTATTATTATATTGAAATTAAATATTTCATATAATGATAAAGGTCTTTCTTATGCCGATTATCTTTTTGAGAAAATAAGCTAAATTAGTTCCTTATATTTTTTAAGAAGCTTATTAGCTAATTTCTTTTCACAGTAATTTTCAAGTGCAAAATTATAAGCATTAAGAATTTCAACTTCATTGGGCTTCCTTAAGAATTTATTTTTAATTTGCGTTGCTAGTAATTTTGGATTTTCAGATACTATATAGCCAGCTTTTTTCTTAGATAATTTATTTGATATTGCTATACCTTTGGTAATCATTACTGGTAATCCTTGCGATAATGCTTCAATTATTGAAATACCGAGACTTTCCGATTTTGATGTTGAGACAAGCCAGTCACATTTACGTAATAATTTATTTTTAGCATCATTTTCTAGAAAGCCATGCCAAGAGATATTTTCTTGTATATTTTCTTCTTTAATAATATTTAAAAGAAATTTTTTATAATCTAAATCTCCTTCTCCAGCTATATGTAATTTCCATTTCTTTATATTTTTGTTTTTATTTAGGATTCCCATTGCCTTAAGAAAAATTTCTAATCTTTTAATCGGATGTATCCTCGATAAAAAGATAAAGTTAATTTTTTTTTCTGATTTAGATTTATTTTTAACTATTTTTAAAGGTGGAACTTTAACTCCAACTGGAAGGACAAATGATTTAAATTTTATAGATTTTTTTTGTGCTTCATTTCTTTCTTTAATTGAATTAAAATGGAGACAAGCTGATTTTTCTAGATTTTTTTTATCGAAAAAGTTTAAATAATTTTTTTTTAGCCATACATTATTTTTGAAATTGGCATTATCAAAACCTCCACAGGCATAAAAAACAAAAGGGACTTTAAATTTAATTGAATATACCATTGCCAAAGTTGAAGGAAATCTAAAAAGACCATAAATATGAATCAAATCATACTTACTTATATTTTTTCTTATCCATAAAAATATATCCGGAGAGATGCCAAATTCATATATTTTTTTAAATGGGAAATTGATATTTTTTGTTATGTGTACTGGAACATTATTTATAATTTGGAAGCTTTTATATTCATTTGAATTCTTAAATAAGTTCATATCAGTCGTTAATATTTCAGCTTTAACTCCGATATCTCTAAGATTTTTTGTATAAGAAAAAATTGAAGTAGTTGGACCTCCATATAATTTACTGATAGAAGGTAGAATATGTAAAATTTTCACTAAAATATTTTAATAATGATTTTTTATTGCTTTTGAATCACTTCTTATATTATAGGGATTAGCAAAAACTGTAAATGCAAAGGTAAGAAAATTCGCACTTGTGCTGAAGGTTATTGTTAATAAAGAGATAATTAATATTGCACTGACTAGATTCGGATTCAATATTGATGAGTGATTATAATCATTTAGTTTTTTGTTATTAAAATTTTCTTCTGAAACGAAAATTTCTTTTATTAAAAAAATTATAAATATAATACCAAATACTCCATGGCTATATAAGACTCTTAGAAATTCAACTTGGAAAATTAGACTTGCATCTATAATCCCTTCAGCCTGTTTTGTAATAGCTTCAAAAAATATAATGGGAAGGTTGTTTAACCAACTAAACACACTTGTCCCAATTCCCCAACCAGTAAATAGATTATAAAAATTATTAATATCAGTTATTGGATCTAGGTACGTTAGGAAGTAACTAAAATAAAATGCTATTCTGTCAACTTGTAGGATATTTAAGCCCTCAAAATATAATCTCCCATCACCTCGATTTTTAATTATAGTGTAAAGATAAAAAAGTAATAAAAATAGAACAGGGAATATATAAAGAATCTTTTTTTTAAGTTTAAATTTTAAAAATAAAAAGTTTATGTTGTTGACTAAATTATTTTTAAGGAAAACAAATAAAATAGCTAAAGAATTGCTTACTACTGAACTTTGAAAAAAAAATAAAAGTAGCAGTATATTAGATAATTTTTTTATTTTAAAATTAGTCTGCAATATAACATACATTATTGCCAGAGAAAATGTAGGTGGGAAAACATCACCAAGTATTGGTAAAGATTCTCCGCCAGCAAATCTAAGTGTAAAACCTTTAAAAATTAATAAATAAAAACCAAGACCAATTAACAATATTTTATAAAAGTTGAAATTCTCTTGAATAGAGTATTTTTTGCAAATAAATCTTATAAAAATACCACATGGATAAATTAGTAAATATTTACCTTCTAAATAAACTGCGTAAATGTTGGTTGGAATAAAATCACCAACAAAATTAAAAAATAACTGAGATAAAATAAAAACAAACCACGTTATATCCGCTTTCTTTTTTTCTCTTGAGAAGATAAGAATAATCCCAAGAATTGAAAAAATTAGGTAAAGAAGGGTTGATAAACTTCTATAAGCTATGGATAAAAAAATAACAATAGGAAAAAGTATCTTCAAAATTATTTTTTACTTAAAATATTTTCTATTACTTTTGTTGTATTGTTTTTATTTTTCAATCCCCAGTAAGTATGTAAATTAGTCAACTTATGAACTAAATCATAGGCCGTTTCCCACTCTGAATTATAATTTAGATTTTTCCCAACATATAATTTTTTATTTAAATTAGGTTCTTTTATTTTGTAATGAACTTGGTTTTCAATACAATATGGTATGCATAATGATTTAGGACTTTTTTCTGCTAATTCAACAAGTGCCCCTGAACAAAGTGGAAGTATAAACCTATCTTTCTCTTCTTGGGTAACTTCGTTCCTAGTAAATAATGATATATCTTTGAAAATATTTTTTAAATTTTTAATTTCTCTTTGTTTACCAATTATGGATAGAGAAAAATCATTGAAGAAGAATTTTTTATAACCTTGAATTACTTTTCTGAAAATTTCATAACTATCATTTTTTAACTCTGTATTTTGATTAATAGCAAATGTTCCTGATGTCACAAGATAAATAGTAGGCTTACGAGTTATTTGATTTTTAATTTCAAGGAATTTGTTTATAGTAGGCTTAGTAATATAGATATATTTTTTATCTGTTATTTCTTTAATTAATGTAGATTCATAATAAACTAAATAATATCTATAAAATTGAGCATTTAAAACTCCGAAAAATAATAGTTTTAAGCTTGCTAATTTATAAATTTTTTTTGTAAAGTAAATATTTATTATTAAAGATAGAAATGAATGAATCAAGTTTTTTAAATATATAATTTTTGGTTGACTTTGAGACCAACCTTTAAAATGACTAAAAAAAGACTCACCAAAAGTATAGGGATCATGAGCTTTACAGACTAAATTTATATTATTTAAATTACATGCAGAAATAAATATACTGCAAAATATATCATATGAATAAACAATTTCTGACATCGCTAAAGTTACGTAGGGATAATTTCCTATGGATAATTCATTTTTAATAATATGATTAACAAAATTAAAAATTTCAAACAAGTTTTTATTTCCCTTATTTAGATTAATTAGTCTAAATTTAATTGAACTCTCATTAAATAACTTCTTTTTGATAACGGCTTCTTTCTGGAAATAAAAAATTGTAATACTATATCTTGAGTTATATGTAAATTCTCTAATTTCATCTAGAAAGTTTTTTATTTGAATATAGCCTGTTGCATAAAAAAGGAATATTTTTCTTTTTTTATCAATTTTTCCCATCCCCATTTTTAATCTATTGATAAATTAAATAATGGACCATTTCTAATGTCATGATTATAGTATTTTTCAACCAATGTATTTTTATATCTTTTCGATAATTTTGGATACTCATTTTTTACATTACCATATGAAAAACCCCATCTATCTTTAAATATTTTTTGAAAAAGATTAGTTTCATCTAGTTGATTTTTTGAGGGATCTAGAATAACACTCTTATCGGAAATAGATCTCGATAATCCATATTTTTCTTTACATTTTTGATCATTTATTAAATAAAGGTCTCTTGAAACAGCAGAATGATAATTATTAATTAGAAATTGCATGGCTACATCAGGTGCCCAAAGCATGAATTGTAGATCATCGCAGGGTTTAATTACTTTTTTCCAAGCATCAATATTAATAGCTACTCCAGCCCAAACAGGTAGATCAATTGTGAATAAAGGAGGAAATTTTTTTATAACTTTGTCAAAATCCTTAAATTGCGTTGGGCAGAAATCTCTTTTTGCAGTGGAATGTATTCTATATTTTTCATTTAGTCTCTTAACAAAATTATATTTTTTAAGATAGGTTTTATTTAATAATTTAAGAATTAAAAAAATTATATAAGAAGATTTTTTAACTCTTTTATATTCAAATTTTGTATCAGATAAAAATGGAACCCCTAAATATCCAGTTGGCTTTTTATTTTTTAAATATTCTTCTAGAGAATTATTTGTAAATGCGTCATCTTTATCTCCAATAACATTAAATCCTAATAGACCAACTTTATTAAGATTTCTATTTTTTAATATTTTATTTAGTTTTTTGTAGAAACCTTTATTCCCTGGAAAAATGTCATGTTGAAGAACTAATATCCAATCTACTTTTTTCCCTTCCTCATCAATCCAATCAATAGCTGTTTGGATTGCATTTTGGACACCCTTTTTTTTATTTTTTAGAAAATAAATATTATTTTTTTTGCAAATAGTTTCAGCTTTTGAAATATCAAAATTAGTTGAAAAATCATCAACATTAATAGTTATTTGATCCTTCAAAAAAGCTCTTTTAATAACTTCTCCCTTTAACATTTCATAATTATTATATGAAGAATATAAAACACAAAAATTAGAATCTTTCATTAACTTCCATATTTATTGAATGTACCATACTAACAATAAATCATTGCGAGATAATTAATTAAAATTTGGTTGGCAAAGATAAATAATTTCAAATTACCTTTGAATAATTTCCTTTATTGAGTCCCCTGTATAAATATTAGCTAATTCTCCCTCTTTTAATTCTATAATTTTATCGCATTTTGATAATGTACTTAATCGATGCGCGATCATTATCATACTTATATCCTTTAAGCGGTATATTTCTTCCATTAAAATATTTTCGCAATTTGTATCCAATGCACTAGTTGCTTCATCAAGAATCAAAAAATTGACATTCTTATAAAGTGCTCTTGCAATGGCTATTCTTTGCCTTTGCCCCCCACTTAGTTTTATGCCTAACTCTCCAATATTGGTTTGATATCCTAGTTTTTTACTAATAATAAATTCATGAAGTTGCGCTTTCTTAGAAGCATTAATAACTTTCAATAAGTCTATTTCATTTTTATCTAAACCGAAAGCAATATTTTCAGCTATTGAATTATCAGAGAGAAATATATTTTGAGGTACATGTGCAATATATTTACTCCAATAATTTTCTGTTTTAGTTTCAAAAATATTTTTGTCGTCAATAATAATATCTCCTGAGTCAGGCCTTAATAAACCCATAAAAATATTTATTAAGGTGGTCTTCCCGCATCCTGTAGGTCCAATTATTCCAACTTTTTCTCCTCTATTAATACTAAAGGTTATATTTTTTAAAATATTATCCGACTTTAATGGGTATTTATAAGATAAATTTTTGATTTCAATTGATTTGAAATTATTAAAATTAACGTTTTCTCTCTTTGCATATACTTTAGGTACATTTAATTTCTCTAGAACGCTCATTATTGATACAGAATTACCTTTTAATGAAACATAACCGCTATAAAAGACTTGAGCCGAAGGTAGTAATCTTTGCATTCCTAATGCAAGGGTTCCTAAAACAGGAAGAACATTATTTTCATTTGGATTAGATTTTTGAAGATAGAAAGCTATCAATACTATAAACATTATGCTTAGACTTTCTAATAAAAATCTCGGATAGGATGATAAAAACTGTATATTTGCATTTGCCAGTCTAGTCTTTCTGTTAGCCTTATGAAATCTATTAATAAAATAGTATCCATTTGAGTTGAGGATAACATCCCTTATATTTCCAATGCCCTCTTGCAAAATCTTGATTCTTAATTTATCGTTCTGAGTTATCCACTTACTACTCTTAGATAGTACCTTTTTGGTTGCAATTGACATTGAAAGGTAAATAAATCCAATGATGATGATACAAAATATGGTAATTTTGTAGCTTATTAAAAATAAAGATACAGTAATTGAAAACATTACTACTATTGCAGTAAAAGACATAAGTAAGGCCTTAATACCTGTTACCATTTGATCTGTTTGGAATGTTGTTGTTGAGATTGATGAACTACTATTATTTTTTATATGCCATGTGTATGGTTTATCAAGAATCACCTTAAATAATGATGTACTAAAATCTGTTCCAATTAATCCTGAAATTCTGCTATTAAGGTATAAATTTGCGACTCTTATTACTGAAGTAACAAAAATTACTTTAATTACTAAGATTGTAGAGATTAATAATCTATTTTCAGTTGAACTATCTAAAAAGGAAAAGTCAATTATATTTCCTAAGGGGAGGTTGTCACTCATTATTTCTTTAGCAGGAGAGGTTAATATTTCTAAAAAAGGCATAATTACAACTAATGAGAAAAGTTCTGATATTCCACTTGCTATGTTTAAGAGCAAAAGAAATATTAGTTGTTTTTTTCTAATTGGTTGGAGGTTTTTCCAAATATTTATGATGAGAAAAAAAAGATTAAATTTGATTTTACTTCTCATTTATCTTTCTAAAGGCAGATTAATTACTGAATTTTCGAATGCAGATTTGTAGGCAGCACTAATTATTTCTAAACTTTTAAGTCCTTGATTTCCATCACAATATGGAGATGCTTTACCCTCTAGAACATCAAGCATATTTTTATAATAAAGAGGGTGCCCAAAACCATATATAGAAGTAGTTTCATAGTTGGCTTTTTCTATATATTTATCATCATTAGAATTGTCTTTGAATTCCCAGTGTAGTATTTGATTAACGGCATTCCCCCCCAATTTGACAGTGCCTTTTTCACCTAATACAGTTATTGAACCTTCAAGATTTTTGGGATAAGTCAGCATAGTTACGTTAATAGTACCTAGTGTTCCCTTTTTCCATTTTATTTGAACTGTTGCTGTATCTTCAGCTTCAATTTCTCTTCCAAGAGTTGCAATATTAGCTGAAACTTTTGAAACTGAGCCGAATAACCAATCTATTAAGTCAACATAATGACTTGCTTGATTCATAAGTGCTCCCCCATCAAGTTTCCAAGTCCCTCTCCAATCTCCTTGATCATAATAGGATTGCGGTCTTTGCCAAAAAACATTTATCGTAACAAGATAAATTCTACCAAAACGATTTTTATCAATTTGTTTTTTTAATAACTGGAGAGTGCTATTAAATCTATTTTGCTTTACTACAAATAAATTAACATCATTCTCCTTGCAAGCATTAACCATTTTTAAGCCATCTTCCCATGCAGTAGCCATTGGTTTTTCTGTACAAACGTTTATTTTGCATTTGGCGGCTTCAATAGTTTGATAAGAATGATTGCCTGATGGAGTACATAAAATTATTAAATCAATTGCATTTTGATTCGTTTTAATATAATCAATTAATGATTCAAAACAATCAAATAAATTTAAGTTTTCTATCGGTTGATTATTATTTTTCTTCAGTTCCTGTAAATATAATTCTTTTTTATTCTTTAGTTCTTTCTCGCTTACATCACAAAAAGCAACAATTTCTGATCTAGAGAACTCTTGACTTATAGCGAGAATATGATTTTTGCTTATTCTTCCACATCCAACTATAGCGATTTTTATTTTTTTGTTTTTCCTAAGATTTTTATATTGGATCATCAATTTTTATTAATTATGTAAAATGATATATTTGCTAAAAACCCTTTTAATTTTATCTTCATGCCCTTACAACCTTTTTGTGATTTGAAAATCTTCCTCTCGTATCAATAATCAGTTTTGAATGTTTAAGGATAAAATCGTAATCATAACAATCATGATCGGTGGATAAAAGTAATCCGTCGTAAGTTAGCAGATTATCTGAAGATAATTCAATATTTTTACACTTATGAGTGGTGTTTCTAGATTTTGGCATTTCATCAAAGAAAGGATCAGAATAATCAACTAAAGCCCCCTTTGAAATTAAGATGTTTATGATTTCAATTGAAGGTGATTCTCTCATGTCATCAATATTCTTTTTATAAGATAATCCTAATATAAGAATTTTTGAACCTTTTAAGGATTTTTGCTGTTGATTTAAACCATCAATTAGTTTTGAAACTACATAAAGAGGCATTGCTTTGTTTATCTCTCCTGCTAATTCAATGAATTTAGTATTTATTCCATATTCTTTAGCTTTCCAAGTTAAATAGAAAGGGTCTATTGGTATACAGTGCCCTCCAAGACCTGGACCAGGATAATAAGGGATAAATCCAAAGGGCTTTGTAGCTGCTGCAGAAATAACTTCATAAATATCAATATTCATTTTGTCAGCTAGTATTTTAAGCTCATTAACTAATCCAATATTCACGCTTCTCTGAATATTTTCAAAAAGTTTTGTAAATTCTGCTGTTTTGGTGTCTTTTACATTAACTATGGTTTTAATAGCTAGCTGATATAACTTACTCCCAATTATCGTGCACTTTTCTGTAGTTCCTCCTAGTACTTTTGGAATCGTTTCCGTTGTAAAGTCTTCTCTACCAGGATCTTGCCTTTCTGGTGAATAAACTAAAAAGAACTCTTCACCAATTGTTAGATTTTGTTCCTGTATAAAAGGTAGGATTATTTCTTCAGTTGTTTCAGGATAAGTAGTGCTCTCAAGAGAAAGGATCTGCCCTTTGATAAGATGTTTTTTAATGGATTTAAGAGTACTTGTTATAAAAGATAAATCTGGTTCTCTATGCTTGTTAAGTGGTGTTGGAACGCATATTATTACAGCGTCGCATTTTTGAATACCAAGAAATTGCTCACTTACAGTGAATCGCCCTTTTGTGACTAAATACTCTACTGTTTCATGTGGAATTTGTTTAAGTGGAGATTTTCCAGAATTTATAATTTTTATTTTTTGGGCGTCTATATCAATCCCTAAGACCTCTATCCCCGCATTCGCAAAAGAAAGTGCGAGAGGTAGTCCAACATATCCCATTCCAACTATGGCAACTTTAATATTTTTACTTTCTATTTTTTCTTCCAGTATACTGAAATACTTATTATTATTTGAAAAATTCAAGAGTTATAATTTTTTTATAGATAATTAATTACTCTACACCCATCAATGCATTATTTTTTTTCGAGATAAATATTTTTAATGAAAAATATATATCAATAAAGATTAAGGATCAATAAAAAAATAAAAATTAATATAGAAGTTTAATTTTTGTTTTTAAAATTTATTAAAAATTTCAGAGGTATAGTTAACATTTTTAAAGTCCTCATAAGAAAAATTTTTATAAAAACATCAAATTTATTATTAATATTTATTCTCAATGGTTTTTTTATAAAAAAAGACAATGCCTTATTCATAGCCAAAAAATTGATATAGGAATATTTAATATTTCTCGTTTTAATTGCCCCCTTTTTTGTTGAATCTATAAAGTAAAAGAATTCTTTTTCAGGTAATTCATAATTCGCATACCAAGTCCAACAGTTATTATCAATGTATAATTCTTTGAAATTTTGAAAAATTTTCTTATTAGTATTTAATTCAAGCGATTCATTTGGGTTAATATTCTTCAAGTAATTTTTTAAACAATAAAAATTTCTTTCAGCAATATAACCAAAGCAGAAAAGATTAATATTTTTTTTAAAAGTCAATTCTCTCACAATATTATTTATATTTATATGATCAAAATGACCGTACTCACCCCATTCATTATGAGTAAACACATTATCTACAGATTCAAGCTCTAATAATAATCTGTTTTTAAGTATTCTTTTAAATTGGTTGTAATCCTGATCATTCTCTAATCTCGTTTTCACATAATTAATTTCCTTTTCATCGTGCAAGATGAATCTTCTATTTAAATTTTTGTGACATAATTTTTTTAATAATGCATTATTTTCTTCCAATTTTAAGAAAATAAATTTTTTATTTGGGAAATTTTTTATTAAATTTCTTCTTGATTTAGTTAATTCTTTTTCATTTGAATTGCTACAAAAACATATTATGATTTTTTTTACATGATTTATAAGTGATGAGGCAAATATTATTTCATCATCTAGATGAGCAACTATTAGGACAGAATTATTTAAATTTTTATAAAATTTTCTATACATAGAAAAATTTAACATAAAAATTTTTTATTTAATTAATTTTTTGCACGAAAAACCAACCTATGATTTGTTCTTTTT
>CEPJ01143250.1_pt1 | contig 10696 bp, 7 predicted proteins | sample 530561 | NCBI WGS metagenome assembly CEPJ01 (sample SAMEA2620404, study PRJEB7988) | marine metagenome | biome: marine biome (ENVO:00000447); feature: surface water layer (ENVO:00002042); material: "saline water (ENVO:00002010), including plankton (ENVO:xxxxxxxx)" | depth 5 m
ATGATATCTACAGATTTATTTTTAATTAATTGATTAAAACCAAATCTTAAGTATTCACACTCACCTCCGGCAATCGGAATTTTAGATTTGGATCTTAGTTCTGAGTATTGTTCATAAAATTCAGGTGAAACTGGTTCCTCAAACCAAGATATGTCAAATTGTTCCAACTTTCTGGAAAGCTCCAAGGCTTCAGTATAACTGTAAGCATGATTCGAGTCAATCATTAATTTTATATCATTACCAATTATAGATCTCAAATATTTTACGTTATCGACATCTTCTTTGATACCAAGTCCAACTTTCATTTTAATAGCTTTGAACCCCTTTTTTAAATATTTTTCAGCTTCGATTTTATAATCTTTGGTTGGATTTTTTTTATCCGTAAAATACATTCCAGTTGCATAGGGTGTAATTTTTTCTCTTTGAGCTCCACCAAGTAGTTCACTAACACTCAGGTTAAGTAGTTTTCCTTTAATATCCCAAACTGCAATATCAATAGCACTAATTGATGCAACTAAAACACCTCTTCTCGCAAAGTCGAGAGATTTCCTATATAATTTACTCCAAATTAAATCACTATTGATTGGGTTTTCACCAATAATCAAATTTTTAAAAAAATTAATACCAGATTCCACAATTTTAGCTGGTCCGTAACCTTCGCCCCATCCGTAAGTACCATCATCACAAGTAATTTTAACTATACATATATTTCTTTCACTGTAATTCCATTGTGAAAAGAAAAAGTTCTTTTCTAATGAATCTTTTAAAACATATGTTTCAATATTACTAATCTTAGCCATAATATTAAAGCTAGCTATACAAAAAACTTAATTACTTTCAAGTCTTATCTATAAATTTTCATTAATTATCAATTAAACTTTTAAAAATTGGATATTGAATTTTATATAAATTAATCAAAGAAATTGATCATATTTAGCAACATAATTTCTGAGACAGGATCAAAATTTAGATTTTCAAGCAATTTTAAAGTTGATAACACCATTTTTCCATCACCATGATTAACAATGGATAGATCTGATCCCGACCAAACTTCACCAGACCCAATGTAATTTCTTTTCATGATATTTCCATTTGGTATTCTATCAAAAGCAATTGTTTGAACTATATTTTCACCTTTAAAGTTTCTAAGACTAATCGTAGGGGCAACATTTTCATACAGCCCAGACATGTTAACATTAATTGGCAGACCATTAAAAAATTTATGTTTGGAATTGATATGTAAAATACCATCCCATAGTCCTTGAGAAATATTTTTTATTGGTTTGTGAGGAAGATAATCAGTTCCATCCGCAACAAATGTAAGATTTGGACCTATCCTTTTTCTTGTTTTTCCAGGAACTTGTAAAAAAATAGCATTTCCTCCTTTAAAAACAAAATCATTAACTAAATCAATTTGATCTTTAAAAGCATTTGAAGAATTAATATTATTTTGTTCAATTACGTTTCCATCTTTGGAACTTAAAACTTTAGTATTTATATCACTAATTATCACTGTTGATTCGGTTGTTGTTAAATCGTTAAACAATTCATACTTTATATTATATTTTTTTAAAAACTGGATTAATTTTTTATCCTCTTTTAGAATTGCAATCGATTTATTCTCATTAAAATTAACAACTGAAAAAATATTAAAGTTGATTGATGTTTCATAGTCTGTTTCTTTATTATTAACAAGTGAAATTTTAACCTCATATTGTCCATCTTCAAGATCATTTCCTAAATTAATCTTTTCAAGATTTGTAATACCATTTTTAATATTAATAATTTTTTCATATTTAAAAATTATCTCCCTTTTCTTATAAACATTTATTTTTACTTTATTTATTTCAGAATTTTTATCATTAATTAAGATTGGTAAAATTGAAACATTTTCTCCTTTGAAATAATTTTTTTTATTTGTCCTAAGTACTGCTATTTTTGATTTATTAGCTTCTTTAGTTTTATCAAAAGCTAGGCCTTTTGGATTTCTCCATATATCTAGTAATCCCGCTCCGATTATCCAGTCACCAGCAGTTAAGGCATGAACACAATAGCCAATGACATTTGAATTTGATCTAATTGCTTCAATCATTCTTTTATTAGCAATGCCGTGAATCTCTTGTTGTTTTTTGTAAAAATTTGAAGCATTCTTGAAAATTTTAATTAACCCAGTTTCATAAAGTTTTTCTTTGATATCTCTATTGTAGTTTAAATGGTATAAGTATGGATAAGTTATTGGGTTGCCTTTTTCTATAAAATCTTTTTCATTTTCTTCAAGATTTGGTAGGCTTCCATATCCAATTTCTGAAACATATGATGGAATATTTGGTACAACATTCCTGCCTGGTGTTCTAGCATTTAGATTTCTTCTTTTATTTTCTGCAGCAGTATTACCAATTGTTAAAAATCCGTCGAACTTATTATTAGTAATGTTGGGACCAGGATAATTATGAATATCATTGAACTTAAATGCATTATTACTATATGGAAGATATAAGTTTGCTCCAGCTGCCCAACCACCAGATTCATCTAAAATTAACCTAGTAGGGTCTAATTCTCTTGCTTTTAATGACATTGGCTTCAACATGTTTGCAAGAACAGGTCTTCTTATCTCATTAAATAATTCCCATTGGACAATTGAGGGGTGATTTCTGTCTCTTAAAATTGATTCTGTTATTTCATTTTCAACCCTTTTTGGAAGATAAGCCGATTCAATTGGCATATCCATACATTCAATGGCCATACTTCCAACAGTAAGTACTCCAATTGAATCTGCTAGGTGTAACCATTCTTTTGGGGGTGGTTTTCTCCACGGTCTAATCATATTAAATCCAGCTTCTTTAGCCATCAAAATCTCTTTAATCATCATTTCTTTAGAATCCGGAAATGAAAGTTTTACAGGATATAAACCTTCAAAAAAAGCTGCTTTTAAATATATAGGATTATCATTTAAATAAAATTTATTATTCTTTACTGTAAACTCTCTAAAACCAAATTTCTCATTGTAGTTATCTAAAATTTGATTAAGTGTGTCTTTTGAATATGTGCTTAGTTTGAATAATTTTAAATTTAAATCGTATACATTAGGATTGTCTGGCGACCATAGTTTATGAGAATTTATTTTAGTATTTATTACTTCTTTAATCCTTAGATTTGAATTTTTTAATTCAAACGTTTTTTCATCTTGAAAGTTATTGTTTATATAAACAACTATTTTGTACATTCCATCACCCAAGCCATTAATAATCTCATTTTCAATTTCTATTTCACCATTTTTGTAGTTTGCTTTAACAAAAACATCATTAAAGTGCGTTTGACCCGTGTATGACAAAAATACATCTTGCCAAATCCCACCGGTGTAGGAGCCTCTCCATTGAGGTGTTTCCATTTGACCAATACCATCAATTATTTTCTCTTGAATTGTAATAGGTCCTAAAACTTTTACTATTAATATATTGTCCTTTTCAAAATCAACTATGTGTTCAATATTAAAACTAAATGGTGTAAAGCCTCCTTCATGAAAACCTACAGAATTATCATTCAGAAATATTTCTGTAATATAATTTGATGCTTTAAAGTTTAAATGAATTTTATTATTTTTTTTACTCTTATCTACCTTAAATTTAGTTCTATAATAGACTACACCCTCGTAATCTTTTTTATATCTCTCCCAAACACTTGGTACATGTATTTTTTCAATTTTACCTTTTGTAAATCCATCATTGGTGTGAAAACCATTAATCTTTCCTTCATTTTTTTCATCATATATTATTTCCCAAATACCATTTAATGAAGTCAATTCACTTCTCTTATCACTTTGAGAATTAGCGGAATAAAAAAATATGAATAATAATAAAGGATAAATTAGTCTCATGATTAAATTTTATTTGCTCAAATTACCAAAACTTTTTCATTATCACTTATATACTCATTTCTTATGATAATTTTTGAAATAGATAAGATAACTAATTGATTATGAATTGCTACTAAATCCAAATCTTGCAATGAAAATAAAACATAATATTGGCAGAAAGAATGATAAATTAATTTCAGGTATACCCAAAAATTTTATGTCATTTACTGCATATCCACCAATATCGATTATTATTGCTTGTAACTTTGGCATTAAAGCTCCTCCAACTATAGCCATTATTAATCCCGCAGATCCGATTTTGCTTTCTTCAACATTTAAATTATTAAGGGAAAGTCCATAAATAGTTGGGAAATTTATTGACATAAAAAATGATACTCCCACTAGGAAACATAAGCCGATAATTCCTTGAACTACAATAGCTCCTAAAGTGAATATTATTGCAAGCACTGCGAATAATGTTAATAAATTTCCTGCTTTAATATATTTTAATAAATATGTTCCAATTGCTCTTCCAAGAAAAAAAATTATAAAAGCAATCATTTGAAAGTATCCTGCTGAAACGTTATCAATATTAATATTTTCAGCATATTGATAAATATATGTCCAGCACATAATTTGAGCACCTACGCATAATGCTTGTGATGTAACTCCATTAATATAATTTTTATTTTTAAGGAGTTTCTTCACAACATAATTAAGATTACCTTTTAGCTTATCATCTTTTGTATTTGGCATTTTACTAATTGCAAATAGGACAAAAACCACCAAAATTACGATCCCAAGAATTACATAGGGGTCACGAATAACCATTAAGTCGGATGTTTTAATAAGATTTTTTGAAATTTCATCTAATACACTAAAATCATTGATATCATCTGATTTTAATTTTTTCAAAATATATTGTTGAGCAACAAATAAACCTAAAATTAGTCCCAATGGGTTAAAGGATTGAGCAAGGTTTAGTCTTTGTGTCGCTGTTTCTTTGGGCCCCATTGAAAGTGCATAGGGGTTTGCAGCGGTTTCCAGAAAAGCAAGACCAAATGTTAATATATATAAACCAATACAAAAAAACCAAAATTCTTCAGAAATTGCAGCGGGATAGAATAGTAAAGCTCCACACGCATATAACGCTAATCCAATCAGTATACCAACTTTATAGGAGTATTTTCTAATAAATAATGCTGCAGGTAGTGCCATACAAAAATAACCTCCATAAAAAGCCATTTGAACCCAAGCAGCTTGTGTGTTTGATAGTTCCAAAACCTTTTTAAAAGCTTGTACCATTGGATCGGTAACTGCGTTAGCGAAACCCCATAGCGCAAACAGTGAGGTCAATAAGATGAATGGAAAAATTAGATTTTTAGGCAATAGCGGAACTTTGTGTTTCATTTTATGAGTTTTTGTTGTAATTCTGAAACTTTACCACAACTTAACTGTTCCATTACTTGAGTTAATTGTTTTTTGAGCATAGATATAGTGTGATTTCCTCCCTTTTTACCCAAAGCTGATACACCATACATAAAAGTTCTGCCCATGAAACTAAAGTCAGCACCAGTAGCCATTACCCTAGCTACATCTGCACCTCCACGAATTCCACTATCCATCATTATTTTAATCTTTCCTTTATAGATGGGTAAAATTGTTTTTAAAGAGTCAACAGTAGCTTGACCAACATCAACTTGTCGACCACCATGATTAGAAATTATAACACCATCTAGGCCAAGTTTCTGAGCTTTTTCCACATCATGTAAAGATTCAGCACCCTTTAATACAAGTTTTCCTTTCCATAAATCACGGATTTTTTTTATTTTCTCATCATTTAATCTTCCCGAAAAAGTTGCATCCATAAATTTACCCAATTGACTTAAATTTAAGTTTTTAGGCATATATGGCTTAAGTATTTCAAAACTTGGTTGACCATTGATAATTGTTTGCATCAGCCAATCTGGTCTTTTTATTGCATTTATTATGTTATTAAATGTCATTTTTGGAGGCATCGATAATCCATTGCGGATATCCCTTGGACGATAACCAAACGAAGGAACATCGGCAAGTATTATTAAAACTGGGCATTGTGCCTCACTAGCTCTTCTTAAAATATCTTTTGTAACTTTTTCTTCGGCTGGATGATACAGTTGAAACCAAGACCTTCCTTCGGTTATTTCAGATATTTTTTCAATACTTGCAGTCGTTACAGTGCTTAATATGAATGGAATATTGTGATCAAAAGCTGCTTTAGCTAAAATTTCTGGTGATTTTGGCCACATTAAACCTTGTAATCCAACAGGTGAAATTCCAAAAGGTGCGTCATACGTGTGTCCAAAAATTTTTGATTTTAAATCAGGTTTTTTATAATCAACCAAATATTTTGGTTTGAGTTCAATATCTCTAATTCTATCAGTATTTTTTCTCAGATTAACATCATCATTACACCCTCCATCCAAATATTCAAATGCAAATTTTGGTATTTTTGATTTTGCTTTTTTTCGCAAATCCTCAACTGATGGAAATTTATAATTAATTTTTGATTTCATTCTCTGTAATTTAAAGACTGTCTAAATGAGTATATGAAATATTTATAATAATTTTTTTACCCTTAGTGTTAAATCCATACTACAAATTATAAATTTTAATTGCATTTAAGCCCATTACGTTTAGTTTAGTTTTTTTTGAATGATTTTTGAGGTAAATTTTTACTATTTGAACTACTTTTTTATAATCAGCTGCAAGAAGACACACAGGCCAGTCTGAGCCAAAAAGTACTCTCTCAGGTCCGAAAGATTTAAATATGTGATCAATAAATGGGAAGAAATCATTATCATTAAAACTAAAATCTTTTGTTTCTGTAACCATTCCTGAAAGCTTACAACTAACATTTTTAAATTTAGATAATATAGTTATATTTTTTTTCCAATTTTCAGACATAGAATTTGAAATATCAGGCTTAGCAATATGATCTAAAATAAATATTTGTGATGGGAATTTTTTTACAAGCTTGATGGCTGCAGAAAGCTGTCTAGGAAATATAAGTAAATCGTAAGTAAGTTTGTATTTTGAAAGCTTACTTATTCCTTTTTGGATATCAGCTCTGAGCAAATAGTCATCATTTTCTGCTTGAACAATATTTCTAATTCCTTTAAATAATGATTTAGTTTTATAGTATGCTAATTTTTGTTCAATTTTTTCATCTGTCAAGTCAATCCATCCAACTACACCTTTTATAAAAGAATTTTTTTTAGCTAAGTTTAAAAGAAATTCATTTTCGCTTTCTGACTGATTGGCTTGTATAGCTATACAACCATCAATACCATTTTCATCTAAATTTGGCTTTAAATCTTTCGGAAGGTAATCTCTTTTTAATATTTTCATTGATGATACTATCCATTTGTCTTTGATTGGATGATAATTCCAAAAGTGTTGATGACTATCAATTATCATCTGTAAGAGACACAGGTTTGTTTTGAAATTCCTAATCCATCAATTCCTAATTCAACAACATCACCTTCTTTTAGATATTTTGGTGGATTTAAACCTAACCCAACTCCAAATGGTGTTCCAGTTGAAATTATATCACCCGGTAATAAAGTCATAAACTGACTTATATAACTAACAACTTCTTCAACATTAAATATAAAATCAGATGTGTTGCTATTCTGCATTTCTTTTCCATTAACTTTAAGCCATAAGTTTAAATTATTAGGATTTCTAATTTCGTCAGTTGTAGCTATAAATGGCCCCAATGGAGCAAATGAATCACAACTTTTACCCTTAACCCATTGACCTAAACGTTCTATTTGAAATTCTCTCTCACTAACATCATTATGTAAAACATATCCGGCTACATGCTTTAAAGCATTTTCCTTGGTAATATAACTCGCTTTTTTCCCAATTACTACTGCTAATTCAACTTCCCAATCAGTTTTGGAGCTATTTTTTGGTATTATAATAGGATCAAAAGGACCTGTGATAGCCGAACTTGATTTAAAAAATAAAACTGGTTCACTTGGCACATCCATACCGCTTTCAGCAGCATGTTTAGCATAATTTAATCCAACACAAACTATTTTTGACGGTCTTGATATTGGAGGTCCAATTCTTATATTTTTTCCAATAATAGGACATTTTTCCTGATTTTTTTTTAGCCAGTCTTTAAGTTTTTCTATACCGTCACTTTCAAAAAAAAATTCATCATAATCATTTATAAAGGAAGAAACATCTATCCTTGAATTATTATCTAATTGAATCCCAGGTTTTTCATTATTTAATTCTCCAAATCTAATTAATTTCATAATTTTTACTTTGAATTTAGTTTTATAAATCCTCCGTCAATACTATAGTCAGAACCAGTTATAAAGCTTGCTTCATTTGAGCACAAGTACAACGCAAGATCTGCAATTTCTTGCGGTTTTCCCATTCTTCCAATGGGTTGAGTTTTTGATAAATTATTAAACATCTCTATTTCATTTCCTGCATAATTTTTTTTAATAAATCCGTCAACAAATGGAGTGTGTACTCTTGCAGGTGAAATTGAATTACATCTAATATTTGAATCAAGATAGTCTTTAGCTATTGAATAGGTCATACTTAAAACGGCACCTTTAGTCATTGAATAAGCAAATCGATCTTTAATGCCAATTGAAGCAGCAATTGATGCCAAGTTCAAAATAACACCACCATTTTTATTTTTTTTCATAAGTGAAATACATATTTTCGAGCAATTATATACCCCTTTGATGTTGATGTTATATAATTTATCCAAGTCTTTTTCACTGCATTCTTCAATGTTACCAACGTGAGCGACACCTGCATTATTAACTAAAATATCAATTTGATTTATTGATTTTACAGTTTTCAATACTTCTTCTAAATTTGAGACATCACATTGGAATGCATTTGCACTACAGTTAATTTTTAATATTTCATTAACTGTTGAATTAGCAGCATCAAAATTAGAATCTAAAATATTAACATTTGCGCCTTGTTTGGCAAATGTAATTGCAATTGCTTTTCCAATACCACTTCCCCCTCCAGTAACAATTGCAACTTTGTTGGATAAAGAAAATTTTTTGCTCATTTTTAACTGTTAAAGTGATATTCCTCTCTTCCAAGGTATGAAATCATTTTGATCTAATAATCTAGCTTTTGTATCAATTTTTCCACTTGCAACATCGACAATGTAATTTAGTAATTCAAAAGCACATTCTTCAACATTTTTTTTACCCTCTATGATTGATCCAGTGTCAAAATCGATAATGTCATGCATTTTTTGAAATAGTGATGAGTTAGATGAAATTTTTATAACAGGAACGGCAGGATTGCCTGTAGGAGTACCAAGTCCAGTTGTAAATAAAATTAAGTTAACGCCTGATCCTGCAAGTCCAGTAGTTGATTCAACATCATTTCCAGGTGTACATAAAAGGTTTAATCCTTTTTTAATTACTTGCTCAGTATAATCTAAAACATCCACAATTGGTGATGTTCCACCCTTTTTAGCAGCACCTGCAGATTTTATAGCATCAGTAATCAATCCATCTTTAATGTTACCTGGCGAGGGATTTGCATAAAAGCCTGATCCTAATTTAGATGCTATTGAATTATAATTTGTCATTAGTTGATTAAATTTTTTAGCAATATCAATATTAACACACCTATCAATTAATTGTTGTTCGACACCATTAAGTTCAGGAAACTCTGACAAGATAGCAGAACCTCCTAGGCCAACAATTAAATCAGTAACATGACCTAAAGTTGGATTAGCAGATATACCTGAAAATCCATCTGACCCACCACATTCTAGTCCTATTACAAGTTTACTTAATGGAGCTGGAGATCTGGATATTTTATTAGCTTCAGTGAGACCAATAAATGTTTTTTTAATAGCTTCTGATATATAATGATTTTCAGATTTACTTTTCTGCTGTTCTAAGTAGTAAACAGGTTTTTTTAAATTTGGACTAATTTTTTCTAATGATTTCTTTAAAATATTTATTTGGGCGTGTTGACAACCCAGACTTAGAATTGTTGCCCCTCCAACATTAGGGTTATTTACATATCCTGCGATGAGATTACATAGTGATTCAGAATCAAAACTCGTTCCACCACAACCTCCTTCATGGGTCAAAAAATATAAACCATCAATATTACTAAATAAAGAATTTGTTTTTTTTGGATTTGTTTTTTTTTCTAAAGAAATATTTGATAGTTCACTAATTGAAGCTCCTGATCTATATTTATTTATAAGTTCGCTCAAATCATAAGTGTCATCTGAGTCTCTTTCAAATCCCAAAGATTTAATCATATTTTTTTTTAATACATCAATATTTCTATTTTGGCAAAATACTAATGGTATTACCAGCCAGTTATTTTCTGTGCCAACTTTTCCGTCATCTCGAATATACCCGTGAAACTTGGTGTTTATGAAATGTTTGACATCAGGTGAATTCCAATAAATATTCTTTGTTTTTTTTGGAACAAAATAATTTTCTGTTTGATGAATAATATTGGAGAGACTAATTTTTTCTCCAATTTTAATGTTTTTTTTTGCTTTACCAACAACGACACCATACATATGTATTGGTTCACCAGTCTCAATATTTTGAATTGAAAATTTATGTTTTGCTTTAATATCATTTAAAAGTATATACTTTTTATTATTGACTTTAACAGTATCATTTTTTTTCAGATCAGTTAAAGCAACAACTATATTGTCAGAGTTATTTATTTTAAGAGTTTTGTTATCCAATATTTTATTAAATTAAAAAAAAAACGGTTATACTAAATAGTATAACCGTTTTATTGTTTTAGTAGCGGGAGCAGGACTCG
>CEPJ01002042.1_pt1 | contig 10669 bp, 17 predicted proteins | sample 530561 | NCBI WGS metagenome assembly CEPJ01 (sample SAMEA2620404, study PRJEB7988) | marine metagenome | biome: marine biome (ENVO:00000447); feature: surface water layer (ENVO:00002042); material: "saline water (ENVO:00002010), including plankton (ENVO:xxxxxxxx)" | depth 5 m
TTCAAGCAACTCGCATAGAATCAAACGATAAACGAAAAGGTCCCGGCTTGATGTCGGGATTTTTTTTGACCGAATGGTCGAGGGGCACGGGGCGTTATAACACAAACTCAACAAGCTACTAGCAAGTGAGCAGGGGTAAAATCACCACCCAGAAATGAAAAGTACTTCACCTTAATTTTTTGTAATCTAATTTTTTTGGATTAAAGACCCTTTTCGTGTACTGCCCAAACTATCAATAGCAATAGTATCAACAGTACTGCATAGGGTAACCACACGTAGTACTTGTATGCTAGTGTGTATACGAATGCCATTATGTTGTGTATGTTGTCCATTTGTAATATTTAAACTTGACTATTACCCAGTTTTATAGTACTATAAGTATTAATATGCAACACACACGTTTAATATTAATTGTCTTGTGTTTGACCTCTTTGATGGGTTGTTCACAGGCTACACTATTAAGCTCTATAGGAGTTGGCATGGGTGTGGCTCAAAAAAGCACTTGGTCAACTGTGTATTCGGGTGTGGATTTGGGCGTGAGTGCAACCACAGACAAATCAATACGTGAACACGTACTAGGCGAAAGCACCACTGACACAGAAGGATCACACCTTACTACCACACATAATAACCGCATAGAATGGGTCACCCCCAAGTAAATTCAAGATCAAAATTTTTTGCACACATATTTTTTTGAGTTATATACCCATTTCGGATTATAGACCCACACATAAATACAGTTGTTACACATATTCATTATTACAGGAGACGGCGCATGGAAGAACCTAAATTCAACAACAAGATAGAAGATCTTGAAGATCAACTGTGGGATATCAAACAAAGGCTTGAATACGTGGAGTCAGTGTTGGAGATTGAACCAGAAGATGAAGATGATGACTATGATCCTACACTACACCCAAGCATGGAAGATGATCACTCAGGTGATGACGACTATTTTGATCAGGATGATCCACTCAAGCACACACATGATGATGGCACTGAGCATTCACATGAAGGTGGTGATCAACCACATGATCATGATGATGACGATGTCAAACCAGAAGACCTGGATCACTCCAATGCGGCCGCATATGACACACTACCCTCAGATGTTGAGCCCACCAAGGACGACAACAAGTAAGGTCATTCACAAGGGCCACTTATTGGCCCTTTACACCTTGGTTTACACAACTTGTGGTAAATAATTATACGTTGATCCCCGCACACACATAGGGACGGAAGTAGGCTTAACCGAAGCAACGCACTTTGTAATGGAGTGTGTTTGTGATAAAGAAAACCATCAAATATAAAAGATATCGATACCTTTCAGTGAGAGTGTTGCAAGACACCATCAAGGAAGACTCATATGATGTCACATTCACATCATTTGCATGGCCATCATGGAGACTGTGGCACAAGAACACTGACGAACTGTGCATGAAGGAACTGTTGCAGATATACACCATCAGAGCATGGGTGTTGCAGTGGTTACCTCCTCGTTTAACACATTGGTTGGTCACTGGACGTTAAATACGTGTATGCGTATTTGGATCATGGGTGACAGTTGGGGTGATGAATGGGGCAGTGGTTCCATGCAGGGTGCCAAACCTTCAGAATCATTATCACACACACTGGCCACTGAATTTGACTGTGCAGTGATCAATCTGTGCAGGGGTGGCATAGGCAACGGCATGGCATTGGACATACTCAAACGTGCCATCAGCAAGGGTGAAACTGCACCCACACACGTGATACAGTTTTGGACTGAGCCATTGCGTGATTGGGGCAAATACTATGACGTGCCAGACAAGCCATCATGGACAGTCACAGATGCAGTTGATCATATTGCCCATGTACAACAACAGCAAACCAAAAGTTTCCGTGAAGACCACGGCCAACCACATTGGGCCATCATAGGAGGTCAAGCACCCATCACACATGATCATGGTCGCATCATAGGAGCATCATTCAGCATTGAAGATTGGAGAGCCCAACTGTTGGAGTGTGAACTGGACTACTATGCCAGCCATCTGCTGGGATCATATGGCAGTCTTGATATGTATCCACGCAACAGAAACACATACAAAACCAAAAGAAAACTGTTGGACAGGGTCAATGAGATCATGGATATGCAGATACGTAGCAAGGCATTTCCGGATAATGCACATCCTGGATGGCCTCAATTTCAACCTTTGATAAAAAATTTAATTGCTTGGATACGCAGGACTAATCAAGTATAAGTGCTTTGATTGATTTCTCACCCATGTAGATCTCAACCTCTGCCTTGGACTTGACACATTGGTATTTGACTGATTCTGAATATGTTCTTTCTGCGTGGCGTTTGCCTCTTAGACACACAGCCATTGAATCCTGTATTCTATGTTCCTTGATCTCGTTGTTTACGAACATTAATAGTGCTACCACAGTTTCAATCATTAGTGACCTCCGTTTGCAAATTCACGTTGCTTGTCTTTGAGCTTTTCAACATCAGCAGATATCTTTTCCATCTGTTCTTTGAGGAAGTCAATGTTGACCTTGTTGGTCATGTTGTTTTCTAATATGCCTTCCATCTTTTCAACTGACTTGTACAGATCCTCTATCAACATGAACTGTTCAAGATCGTTTTGGGATTGTCCTAATTCACCACGTGGGTACTTGATCCTGAATTCTGTGTTCTCGGATAGATCCTTCTGCATCAGTTCAAGTGTGGTTGAGTGTTTGTTGAGTTGTTCTGTGATGCCAAAGTAGGCCCACACACCCATGGCAACTGCACCAATGATGGCCAGCATATTTCTTACTGGCATCGATATGTTTGTTGAGTCGCTTATGTTTAGTTTACTCATATGTGTTTTTAATGAGTATTTACCTATCTTTGTTGTAAAGATCAAATAGTGTACGCACCTTGTCTTCCAGTGTGTCAATCCTATTGTACATCTTGGCTAGAACTATTACCAGTGAAACAAATGCCAAAGCAATAGGCCATAGCTGAATTAATACCTCAAGATCCATTGAAAAGCCCCCAGTCGTGTGATGGACACGAACGCAGATATTTATCTACAAGCCGAGTGTAATTATCAGGTATTTTATTTGAGTTTTGCTACTTGCTTGATGATCTTTGCTTTGGTTTCACGTCTGTCAACTTCAAACCCAAACTTGCGGCCATATGCTTCTAGTTGCACCTTGGTCATCTTTTCCAGCTTGGCTTTGGACAGTTTCTTGACTTCATCCTTGAGTACCAGAGGTTCCTCAGTGATGCCAATAACATTTTTCTTAATCCAATTCCACATAATAATCTCCACAAGTATTTAGCAAGTTAAGTGTGCAGATTACTCTGCACACCAGTATAGTTTCTAGTGGCTTCTATTGTGCGTCAGCTAGTAGTTTGGGAAGGATCTTCTTGGATTTGCCCAGCACACGGGTCTTGGCCACTGCATCAGCATTTGATACATCGCCACCCACCACGACAAGTGCAATCATGCCCATGCCTTTGTGCGGAGTGCATTGATACAAGTAAATGCCCGGCACTTCAAAAGTGAATGAGTATTCCTTGTTCATCTTGGATTTCTTGGGCTTGTCAAAGCCATCTGGACCAGCAATGAATTCAACATTGTGTCCTTTGCTTGTAGGCAACCATGTGATGGTGTCACCCACATCAATCTTGGCAACGTCGACGCTGTAAACCATTTTAGCACCATCGTCACGTTTGTTCAGCATATCAATAGTCATATCAGCCGCTGACACTGATCCTGATGTGGCAAACAACACAGCCACAGCAATTAAAAAATGTTTCATGTGAATCCTTTCGTTAGTGCGAGATTGAAACTCTTCACTGCTATATATCGGCGTGTTGTGTGATTATTCTTGATTGTGAATGGGCAACTTCTGTTGTCTGATCCATTCTGCGTGTTGCTCGGGAGTCATGCCCTGTTGTTGTTGCATGGCTGATTGTTGTTCACGTGCCAATCTTTCTTTTTTGGCACTTCTGCTTTGTTGCAGACTGATGTTCAATATCTCTTCCTGTTCACGTATGTGAGTGAGCATATCTTTGGGTTCGTTTTCCATTGCAAAGTATTTATTATACTAAAGTTGGCCTGGGCGTGTTATGGAATGTGTGCAACGGAGTTTACACACGTACAAAGCCAATATAAAGGCGTCTTAAACGCACATAGACGTCTTTGTAGCACGTTTTAGTACTGTGATAGTGTCAAAGTACTTAAACTGCAAATAAGAGCCATTTAGACGGTAAAAACCATTGTTTAAGGAGTCTGTCGCATAGGGGTATAAAAAGGTAGAAGCTCGTACAGAACATCATTTTGTTATGTATGGTGTGCCAAAAATTTACAAAACGAAGGTATAGATTTACAAACTTTACACTCGGCTTATAGAGCCAAAAACCTCGCTACTTTTTTTGCTACCGCTTGTCGCTTTGCTCTTGGAAAAAATTTCGCTACCGATTGCTCTAAATGGCTTTACCGCGGGGCGGTCGCTTCGCTCTTGTATTGGCAATCTAACAAATTGACTTATGCAAGTTAACCGTGTATAATATGATAAAAATAAACCAATTAAATATCTATATGAAAAACACATATACAAAACTAATACAGTGGCACAAAGCCCACACAGATAGAATGCGTAAGCTATTGGGTATCAGTCAATACAGTTCATTGTGGATTTCATTTGCTAAAGGTTTATTCATAGGTATAATCATCACACTATTATTATCCGGTTGCACAACTGTTAAGAAAACTAATATCATTTCAGAAGAAAGAAAACAAGAACTTGGTGCTATTGGAAATATGTTAGGTTGTATGTTTGCACCAAGCTCACCTGAATGTAAACAATTAAGAAAAGACAGTGAAGCATCACAAGACGAACTCAATAAGGAATTTGACGAAATCAAATAAATACTATTGTCGGAAACAAGTTAGGAGAGGGCAATAGTAGATCCATTCACGGCCATCGCGGCCGCAACTACGGCATTCAACACAGTCAAGAAGTTTGTCCAAGCCGGCCAAGACTTTGAAAACACAGTCGGGCAAATGGGCAAGTGGTACACCGCTATATCAGATTTTCGTAAGGGACAGCAGATGCAAAAGAAGCCTCCGTTGTTCAAAAAATTATTTAATGCAGGTTCAGTTGAAGAAGAAGCATTAAATTTATTAATGCACGAAAAGAAAATCATAGAACAAGAAAAAGAATTACAAGCATTACTAAACTTCCGTTATGGTTATGGCACCTGGGATGAACTCAAAGAGATGCGTAGGAAGATTCGAGATAGGCGTGAGAAGGAAGTATACAAACAAGCACAAATGAGAAGAGACTTGATTGAAGCCATGCAGATAGGATTTGCAATTCTAATAGTCCTTGGATTTGTTGTAGGCTTGATGTGGTTCGCATTAGACTTTAGAGGGATTATATGATAAATGCACTTATGGTTATTGCTCTATTGGTTACAACTGATGTATTGGCTGGTGCGAAGACCTACGGTGAGAAAAAAGGATATACGTGGGAACAACAGATACGCAGGGGTGAAAGGGAAAAGCCTAACCTTGTAACAGCACGTAGAGTGTTCATGGGTTGGATAGGAGAGAACCTTGTGTGCATATATGTAGGTCCTGGAAAAACAAATGAAGTTATTACTACTGGTAGAGATGATACTTGTATGGGCAGTATTCAAATTCAATACAGGCCACACCCAGATTTCAATTGGCGTGAGACTGTAAAGCAGATGCGAAAAGACGCAGATTAATATTAACCTTAACACTGGAGAAATAAATGGCTTATTCAAAAGAGCTGTTAGATCACTATGAAAATCCTAGGAACGTTGGTTCGATGGATAAAGAAGACAACTCCGTTGGCACTGGACTAGTTGGTGCACCTGCCTGTGGAGATGTTATGAAACTACAAATAAAAGTTAACGAGAAAGGTTGTATACATGACGCCAAGTTCAAGACGTTCGGCTGTGGCTCTGCTATTGCTTCTAGCTCTCTTGTTACTGAGTGGGTTAAAGGCAAAACATTGGGCGAAGCTGGGAAAATTAAGAATACAGAAATCGCAACAGAGTTGGCTCTTCCACCCGTAAAGATTCATTGTTCTGTTTTGGCAGAAGATGCCATTAAGGCCGCTATTGCAGATTACGTTAAAAAGAACACGGTTTGATACCGTGTTCGAGACGCTGTTCGAACAGTATCTTTATCTTCGTTTCGAATGGCGCCATTCTTGAAGATTGTGTAGTTTGACATCAGTTGATTGTATGTATTCACTGTGATTTTGGGTACGCACTATACCACGTCCATGAACCACATCACCATCTCTATATCCAAATGGTTTTTGTATAGTTACATCTATGTATTGTCCGTAGTCTATTCCTAAAGTAACAAACGTTACATACTTACCATTTTTACCTTTGAAAACTCTACCGTTAGCAATCACTCCTGCAAACTCTACATGATCCAACCATTTTTGTTCTACAAAGCAATTCTTGATAAAACCATTTTGCCACCAACCTGGTTTTGTTTCTATGCCTTGTCTGTGTGCTTCTGCTTGATATACCCAATTTCTATATGATCCTTGACAATGCTTTAAGTTGGCTCTCCAAAACTCTTCTGGGTTGTGTGCTTTTTGATATGCCAATGCCCAAATAAGTCTACCCAAGTTCACTGCATGGGCTCTACACAAACCAAATCCAGATAGTTCTTGTAGTGCCGCCATGGCTTCTTTTTTCTTAGGGTGGTTACCTAGCTTCTCAACAAACTCTAATATCTTTTCATCATTCTTTTTTGCAAATGCTCTGCGATACATATCTGCTTCATACATATCAACTCCTATAAAGTCTGATATGATATCTATGGCATCATCTTCAAACACCACAGAGTCTTGCACAGTTTCCTTTGACCAGTCTTGGAACATAGCGGCCTTTTGCCTGCCACTCATTGCAACAGGACGTATCATTGCAGTAGCAAACACACAGTCATAAACTGACTTTGGTTGTATAGCCCTAAACAATCTTCGCATGGCTGGCGACTCACCTTGTGTTACTCCTAACACATCGCCTCTGCACAACAACGCACTTGTCTTTTCATCTGTCTCTGGATAGTGTTCTAGTTTTGTAATTGAATCTATTTCTAGCAGTTGACTCAAACCTCTGTTTGCTAATATGTCAACTTTTAAATGTTCTAAGTCTTCAATCTCATATTTGTCTAATAATATTTGATTGTCTTGTGATATTAATGATTTAGGTAATTGCCTAGTAAACATAACGATGCCTCCACAATGTTTTGATATTGCTCTCTTCTTGCCTAACAGTTTTCTTTCAATGCGTTTTGCTTCTTTAACATCAATGCCTAAGTTTTCATACTTAAAGTTACGTGGTAAGTTTCCTGTAACACCTAAACGTTTTGCCGCTTCACGTCTTGCACTTTTTTCTTTGAAAGTTACATAGTTGGAAAGTCTTGCAGATTTGCCTGGCCACTTTTTAAATATGCGTTGCATGACATCACCTTGACGCCAATGTTCAAAGTCTATGTCAACATCTGGTAAGTCATCACGTAATGGATTCATAAAACGTGCTACTGGTATATTCCATTTGATTGGATCAACATCTGTTATACCAAGCAGGTAACATATCAAACTTGATCCAGCTGACCCACGTGTCATGTGTGTTAGGTCATCTGTGAGATCAATGATATCACATATTTGTAAAAAGTAATCTGTAAATCTTTGGTTTAGAATTAATTCAAATTCTTCAGCGAGACGTGTTTGATATATTTCTTTGGTCGGTATGGGCCTTTTAAATCTATCCAACAGCCTTTGTATGTTATCAACATCAGTTTGCATTATTACTCCCTGTATATGCCTTGAGCCTATTATGTGTATATTTATTATATTGTGTTTTGTTGAATTATAAAAACTGGCACATTTTGGATAACAAGATTGGCTCTGGGGGTAGGACTCGAACCTACACGGTAAATATATTGCAGTACATCTACCATACGATTAACAGTCGTACGTGTCTACCTATTCCACCACCCCAGATCGTTTATACCTTACTTCTAATCTTTTTACGTTTTCTTTTCTTAACAACTTTTGGTGGTTTCTTCTTTTCAGGCAATATAGCACCTGTTGTAATATAGTGTAACGTTAAAGGGTTGTTAGGATCGTACATTTTTACTTCTTATCTAAGGCCGCAATCATACGTGTCATACCTATTCCGCCGCCAACTCTCGGAAAGAAGTCAAACTCTAGAAACTTTTCTAGCTCTGCTTCAACACGTTCCTGACTGAATAGTTTATAAAGTAGCTTACTGTATTCTCCGTCTGTTATGCTATGGAATGTATCACGCATCATTTCTACATCGCATGAACGTTCCGCACTTCCTATTGTTTCCATACCACCTAGTATAACATCTATCTTCTTTGCAGTTTTGCCATCATCATTTCTGCTCATGTTCCAAAAAGGTGATGTCATTTCAGGGAAGTCTGTTATCATGGTTGTACCAAACTCTTCGTGCATCTTGGTTTCTTCTTCCGCAGTCATTTCATAGTCTTCAGCATGACCATAATGCTTTTGCCATTCAGCATAAGTTTTTTCAGTAGGCTTTTTAAAGCCCAAGTGTTCACATAATTCATACTCCATCTTCTTAAGGTCATCTATATCACCAGGCATCTCAAATTCAAACATTGGAAAGATGATATCATGCCTTCCTGGTATTGCATTTGGTTCCTGTCTATAGGATGTGGAGACACAAAAAAACCCCTTCGAAGAGGGGCTACTTAATAATTCGTGTTCAAGCCACATCTGGCCTGTTTGGGGTAAGGGCCATACCTGGCCTGCGTAATTGTATGTTGCTACGTTGAACGGATCTTCACAAGCGGCTAGTATGCTTAATCTATTTTGTGTATGGACTTCTTCAAATCCTTTATCCAAAAAAAATGACCTAAGAAGGCCAACTGCGTGTGTAAACTTTGTGGGGGATATTAGTTGCGTCATTTATTTTTTCCTTTGCTGTTTTAAGGTCAAAAAAAATTTCAGTCAAATAAACTTGACTGTGTTCTTCTGCCTAACTATTTAGCCTTTGAGCCAATGTTTCAGGCCTTTAGGCTGGTCCTTGTATAACTTGTTACTTGTATCTACAAGTTGTTGACCTATGTGATCAGTAGCAGTAAGTCTTTCATTACCTTTTAGTATGTGCCTATTGAATCCGATTGTAAGGTCAAGTGTGCTACCTGTCACAATGCTGTTGGTACATTTGTCTGCCATTATCTCGTGATTGCTTTTAATCATGTGATTGTATCTAGTATCAATGCCATCACTGTACCATTGTTCGTCATCTTTTTCTGTTACAAATTCTGCGTTGCTTACACTTCCGGTCATGTCGCCCATTACTTTTATGATGTCTGTGTAGTCTATGTCCACAGTGAATCCTGGTATTAGCAGTAGTGTAAATCCTATATTACGTTTTAATTCTTTTATCCAAGCCACCTGTTGCTCAACTCTAAATGAGTCTAGTTCGTCTCTTTGCAAGTAATTTACATAACCCATTACTGCATCAACATGACCTTTTTCATTGTCTGAGGCGAAGTTATCCCAGTTTGCTATCCTATAATTGCTTAATTCAGGCTTGTCTTCAAAGAACCAATACCTATAAGGACTTGTTAATACAACCACAACTATATCATCTTGTGTAATCTTGTGACGCACTTCTTTAACCTTGTGCATGATCCATTCGTTGCTACAACCAATGATACTGTTATTCATCATAGCATCAACCCTTAACTTGTCAGCTAACTGTCTAGTCCAGGTCCAATCAGTTTTGTAGTCTACTGTAAATGAATCTCCAAAGATGTATAATGTTCTCATTCCTTAGGATCCTTTTTATCCATCCATTGGTACTCGTCTGGATTGTTCTTACGCCATTCATTGTCTTTATACTTTGTGTATGCAAGATGATATATTGCACCTAATATAATAGTTCCTATACATAATAAAAATAAATCTATTGCCATAATATTATTAACCCCCATCCATGATTTGCGATTGCATTAGTAATAATTGCTAGGCAAGTTACGATATGTAATACTACCCAGCAAGTTCGAATAATTGCAACTTTGTCCGCTTTATCATTGTCTTGATATGCTTTACTCCCTAGTGCTTTGCACCACACTTCCCACAATTACTCCTCCTCTGAATTTAAGTTTTGTAAAAACGATCTTAGTTTTGTGCTGTCTGTTTCTGCCTTGATTGGCTTAACACTATCACCTTGATTAGGTTCCTTTGGAGTATCAGGTTCCTTATCAGTTGTTACACTTGTCCTTTTCAAGTTATCAAATATAGTTGATTTACGTTTATCAAATTCTTTGTATTCATCATCTTCTGCAAGATCTCTGATACGCAAACTGTCTATATCAAATTCTAAATCTATCTTTGCACCAACACCACTAGAACTTCTAGTCTTCATAAGTTGTATTTGATATCTACCACGTTCACGCATAGCCCTACTTGTAAAGATACCAATCACGTTATCAGCAGTTTGTATCTTACTCAAACCACCTGCAATATGCGAATGATCAAATTCTATTTCTTCAACACTTGCTCTATTCAACTGCGATGCAGTTACAAATATAATTTGTAGTTCCATTGCCAAGTTTCTAAGTTCTTCAGATACAAATTT
>CEPJ01138542.1_pt1 | contig 10665 bp, 8 predicted proteins | sample 530561 | NCBI WGS metagenome assembly CEPJ01 (sample SAMEA2620404, study PRJEB7988) | marine metagenome | biome: marine biome (ENVO:00000447); feature: surface water layer (ENVO:00002042); material: "saline water (ENVO:00002010), including plankton (ENVO:xxxxxxxx)" | depth 5 m
CCGCGCAAAGTTGATCGTTGTGCATTTTAAGAAAAGGGATGACTCCCTGACTTTCGCCATTCGTTCCCGCAATGTGACTTCCCGTACCTCGAACCGAAGTCCAACTTCCGCCAAGACCGCCGGCCCATTTGGAAAGAAAGGCGTTTTCCGCAATTCCACGGTACATGATGGATTCGATGGTGTCATCCACCTTGTAGAGATAACATGAAGACAACTGGGAATGCGGAGTTCCCGAATTGAACAAAGTTGGGGTGGAGGAACAGAACCTCCTGCTTTTATAGAGGTTGTAAAGCGATATGATTTGCTCTTCGGGTTGATCGTCACGGGCAAAGACTCCCATCGCAACTCGCATCCAAAACAGTTGCGGAGTCTCCAGGCGTACGGGAGATTCGCTCGTCTTATCCACAACCAAATAACGGTCGAATAAGGTTTGGATGCCCAAATAGTCGAAATCGAGATCCGCCGAAGGATCAATCGCCTTGGATAGCTTATCTACGTCGAGCTTCAACAAACTCGCATCAAGTCTCTTGATTTCCACTCCCCGCTTAAGGTAGTTCTTAAAGCCTTTCACGTGAAAGGTTTTCAGCTCCTCAATGCTGTTTTCCGCAATGTTCCAACCCAAAACCTCTTCATATACGTAAGTAAGCAAAATCCGCGCGGCGAATTTGGCGAAGTCTCCATCTCTTTCGATCAGAGTCTTTGCGTTAAGGATAATGGTCTTTCTCAAATCCTCTTCGGAAATTTCCGAAAAGACCGACCGTCTGAGATTTTCCTCAATAATTTCGGAACTCAAACACAAGTCCAAACCAATGGAAGCGAAGGATATTCTCTTTTTGAGATCTATGCCGTCCCAGAAGTAAGTCGTGCCATCTTTCTTCTGCACGACGATCATGGAATCCTGCTTTACTTCTTCGACCGGACCTCCGCTCTCACGTTCGATGCGACGACGGGCACGATAAAGAATATAGGACTCGGCAACCTTGAAAAAGCCCTGCTTCATCAACTCTTCCTGAACAATGTCCTGAACGTCTTCGATATTGATGAATGCCTGACCTGTCCCCAATGCGCTTTGAGTGACCTTACGGGAGATTTTTACGGCCGGTTCCGAATCCAGTCGCAAAGAGAGGAAGGCTTTGCGTACCGCAACTTCGATTTTAGAGGAATTCCAAGGCACAACCTGCCCGCTTCTACGAATCAACCGGATTTGCGAGGACTCGATTTCATTCCGATTTGAGTCCATCGAACCGTAATCGGTTTCATTGGATCTGGAAATCACCAAGCTTTTCGCCACATCGTAGGCGTCGTTTTCGACCAGCGCCTTTTCGATCAGGCGGTGCAGTTCTTCGAAGGAGAGGCGTGGGGCAACGCCCCCCTCCTCTTCAGCCATCCGCTCGATCAAGCGGTCGGCAACGATCCGGGCTGACTCCACCACGAGTTCCCGGTTCTGTTGGGTGTATATGTCGTTTTCTTCCCTTGAGATCATAAGGTTGGTCAATGCCTCCCCGATAACCTCTGCCACCTCGGCGATGTGGAAATCACGGTCACCCGCGCCATCTGCTATGCGCACCTTCGGAATCTCGAAGCGGTTATCATCCAAAGCTTCAGCCCAATCGAACCTAGGCTTGTTTTCACTCGGCGTTTCCGCCACTTTGGTCAATAACTTGTCTTCGTCGAATATCGTGTTGCGCATAAAAGTCTTCTCCTGCCCTTAAATAGTTCCTTTTCCTTAGCTACGAGTTGAATTACAACTCGTCGTCCGCCACTTCAGTCAGAACGGAAGATTTTTGATACTCCGTCACCCGGCCTTCAAAGAAATTCTGTTCTTTTTTGACGTCCATCATTTCAGCCAACCAAGGAAAAGGATTTTCAAGACCTGGATTGATTACTTCAAGCCCAACCCCATTCAATCTGCGATCTGCAATGTAATCGATGTAGGAACAAAACTCGTCCGCACTCATTCCAACCGAATTGACGGGCAGACAATCGCAGATGAAATCCTTTTCCAATGAAACAGCCTCTTTCATGAGTTCACTCAATTCGGACTTGAAGGCATCGGTCCATATATCGGGGTTTTCGTCAATCAGGACTCGGAAGAGATTACGGAAAAGCTCAATATGGTTGGATTCGTCACGCAAGGTGTAGCGAAACATTTGTCCGATTCCCGGGAATTTGTTTTGACGAGCCAAACTGAGCACCATTCCAAAAAGACCATAAAACTGAGTACCCTCCATACACTGTCCGAAAACAAAGATATTTTTGGCAAGTTCCTGCTTGTTGGAGGTTTGAGTAAGGTCCAAGTCGCGACGGAGATTTTTGGAAACTTTGGTAACAAACTCGTTTTTCCTGCGAATTGTATCAACCTGTTCGAACATGGCCTCACATTCGTGTGGATTTATGCCCAATGAACTAATCATATAAAGAAGGCTGTCCGCGTGAATGTTCTCCTCATGAGCGTGACGGCCCAAAACGAGCTTTAATTCGGGAGCCGTAACCAATTCGCGGACAACGTGTTGAATATTATCGCCTACGATGCCTTCCGCTGCCGAAAAATATCCGATTCCCATCATGATGATCCATCTTTCAACGTCACTCAACTCCGTTGAACTTTTCCACTGCTCGAGGTCTTTTTGCATGGGAATGTCCTCAGGTTCCCAATGGTTCGCCTTCATTTTGCGGTAAAGATCATATGCCCATTGATACTTGAGCGGTAGAAGATTGAATGCCTCGGACTGACGCCCATTTATGACCTGTTTTTCTTGAAAGGCTTGTATTGCCTTTTCCTCGTCAAGAACGAATGATTTTCCGCCAATTTCGAATGTTTTTTCCATCTTGTTTGTTCCCCTACTTTGTTTATCTGTTACAAAATTTGATTAATATTGTCTGTTCTTGCTTAAAATTAATGATCATCGACAAAACGACATCTTGTGAAACCGATAGTGCTTAAGTCGCGACAAAAGAAAAGAAAAAAATGCATAAAGTTGAAATTTTTTTAAAATTTAAACGCCATATGTAGGGTTTTACGACAAGTTTACCCACCACATATAGTACTGTGAATAAGATTTTTATAGTTTTTTTTCAAAAGTAATCAAATAAATCGGGACTTGATGAAATCTCAACAAAAACTGATTTTTTAGTAATTTCCAATCTTAAGTTGTTGAAAGTTATTGGTCTTTTCTTCAACGGTTATTAACAGAAGAAAATTTTGGCATTATTAAAAATTTTGAGGAGCTAAAGGAATGAAAAAAGTGATCTTATGCCACTTTTATAGTGCTCTATACCGCACCAGCTCCTCTCTTTTTTCTGGGAGATTTGAGCTCTAAGCAAACCACTTAAAATATGGGTTTGAATGAGGAAATCAGGCGATTATGATGAAAAAAATTACAACACATCCTGAAAATCAGACCCAAGCGGCATGGAATGCTTTCTCAGGTGCGACAGGAAATCGCCAACCAAGTAGATGGAGCCAGTTATCAAAAGGGTCGAGGATTCATCCATTTCCTTGAGTTGACGGTCAAAATTTGCGCAGGAGCCTACGGTTACCCTTCCCAAGAAATTTTCCGGGATCAATTTCTTCAAAACGCTTACGGAACACGCTCGGGGCTGTTCGATTTCAAAAAGGCGAATTTCTTGAGCATACGGAGTGACGGCTTTGATCACTTCCAGTGCCCGCTCTTCCCCTGATGCTCCCAACCATACGACAACCGATTCCCTTAAGTTTCGAAGATTCTCCTGAAGGGCGATCGCACCCTCTTGGTTATGGCAAGCGTCCAAAATCATCGATGGGTTACCTTCGATCAACTGCCATCTACCCTCGAGACTCACTTTGCATAATGCCTTTCTAACTTTTTCCCGCTCCACCGGAAAAGCTTTGGCGATTTTCAAAACCGCCCGATAAGCCAAGGCCGCATTGCGCTTCTGATGCTCACCCACTAGGTTGGTTTGCGGAAATTCGATTGCTTGGTGATCCTCCATGCTTTCGAGAGAAGAGGATTTCGAATCCGCGTCCTCCCTGATGACTTTATTCGCCGCATCAGGAAGCCATCCGGTAAGGGCAGGGATTCCACGCTTGATTATACCTGCCTTTTCTCGAGCGATTTCTTCAATTGAATGACCAAGAATGGAACAATGATCCAAAGCGATCGTGGTGATGATGGAAAGGATCGGCTGGACTACGTTCGTGGAATCAAGCCTTCCGCCCAGTCCCGTTTCCAAAATCGCCAAGTCAACTTTCCGTTCCGCAAAAACGAGAAAAGCCATTGCCGTCATCATTTCGAAAAAGGTTGGGCCCAAACCCACTTTTTCCGCCTCCATTTCATCCGCGATGGGCTTGATGAAACGAACGTATTCCTCAATTCCATGAAGAGGCAGAACTTTTCCGTTCACTCTGATTCTTTCGCCCAATTCAACCAAGTGAGGCGAAGAAAACAATCCTACCTTGTATCCATTTTCACGATAAATGGAATCCAGCATTGCGCAAACGGAACCTTTTCCATTGGTTCCTGCCACATGGATGATGGGAAATCGTCTATGAGGGTTGCCAAGCATGGGAAGCAGTCTTCGCATGCGGTCAATGCCATAAGAAGAGCCTCGATTCCTAAGACCGTAGAGATAATTCAGTGTATCATTCACTACCCTACTCTACCAAAACTCACGGTAAAGGGTTAATGCAAGTGGGAGTCAGGCTTGTTTTTTTCCGGTACTTTTTCGCGGGGTTCCGGATGGTTTTCTTTTGGTACGGGAGTTCGCATTGGCTCGTTTGGAAACGGCTTTGGTCTTGCTTGGATTTTTTTTCAGATTCGCGTGACCTAAGAGGGAAATCAAACTAATCAAACGATCCCGCATCTCATGTCGAGTTACGATTTGATCGATCAAGCCTCGATCCAATAAAAATTCCGATGTCTGGAAGCCTTCGGGCAAGTCAGCCCTCGTTGTTTCCTTGATCACCCTTCTACCGGCAAAACCAATCAGAGCTTTGGGTTCGGCCAATATTACGTCACCGAGGGAGGCGTAGCTTGCCATGACTCCTGCCATGGTTGGATTGGTTAGGACTGAAAAATATGGGATTCCCGCTTCCGCCAAACGGGCAAGGGCAGCGCTTGTCTTGGCCATTTGCATGAGACTGAGGATTCCTTCATACATCCTCGCTCCACCCGATGCGGATACGATGATTACGGGAATTTTCATTTCCAACCCTCGCTCGATGGATCTAGTGATTTTCTCGCCTACGACGGATCCCATGCTGCCACCAAGAAAACGAAAATCCATGACCGCCAAACTTACGGAGTTTCCTCCCATTTCCCCGACTCCGGAAATCACTGCGTCTTCCAACTTGGTTTTCTTGCGGTTCTGTTCCAGTTTATCCTCATAGGACGCCACACCCTTAAATTTAAGTGGGTCAACCGAGCGCAGATCGGAGTCTTGCTCAACGAAGGTATTTTTATCCAAAAGAGATTCGATTCGGTCCGGAGCGGACAGTGGAAAATGATAACCACTTGAAGGAACGACCATTAGGTTCTTTTTCAATTCCTTGGCAAAAACCATGTCTCCCGTTTCAGGACATTTGGTCCACACACCCTTGGGAACGCCCTCCCGAGCTTTGACGCTTACTTTTGAATATTTCGGTTTACTGAAGAAAGCCATGATCGACTATTCTCTCACCCATGGCCCAAAGTGGCAACGGCAATTCTTCGAAATCCCTCCTTCCTTAAAATTTGAGCGCATGCGTCTAAGGTCGCCCCGGTTGTAAAGACGTCATCAACCAGAACGATTCTCCTTTTCCTTTCCAAGGAAACTCCAGGTTTAAGAACAAATGCTCCCCTTACGTTTTCCTTTCTTTCCTCGCGATCATTTTTCGTTTGCGTCCGAGTATTCCTTATTCGCTTTAGACAATCGGACAATTCGCTATTTTCTCCAACTTCCTTAACCATGGCTTGAGCAATCCACAGGCTCTGGTTGTACCCTCTCGATCGCATTCTCCTCGAATGAAGGGGAACAGGCACCAGGATCGAGTTTTCCAAGAAGGGAAGAAAATCGGGGACTCTCTCCTTCCATGCGGAAAAATCCCTTATTACGTCTCGGGCTCCTCGGTATTTCAATTCATGGATTAACTTTCGACCACATTGATCAAGGGCGAACATACATCGACCCTCGTCAAAGGAGAAATCATTCTCTCGACAGCTCGAGCAAAACAATCCCTGGAAATCGATCCCTGCCATGGAAATCCCACACAACTTGCAACGAGCGCCGGAAATCCAAGCGATTTTGTCAAGGCACTCCAGGCAAGTGTAATGATCTCCGTCCAAGAATGAAGATTCTTCGCAGATTGGGCAGAATCCTGGGAAAATCAAATCGATCAGCCAATTCCAATGTCTCTTGAGTAATTTCCTATTCAAACGAACCAAGGCTTTCGATAAAAAACCTTCTCCAAGCTCAATCCTTTTGCAGGCGCGCTTACCACTCGCTCCGTCCGGATGCGACTCTTAAGGATCTCTTCGACTTCCCTTGGTTTCATTTTTCCCGAACCCACGTCCAACAAGGCTCCGACCATACTTCTTACCATCTTGTAAAGGAAACCCTCTCCTTCCACCACGAATTCGATGAGGTCTTTCCTTTCAGCGACCTCAACTTTCCAAACTTTTCTAACACTACTCCGCTCGTCTCTCGCTCGGTTAACCGAGAAGGCTGAAAAATCATGCTCGCCGATAAAGAATCCCAAGGCTCGGTTAATCTGATCGCAGTCAATTTTTCGATTTTTCAAGGAATGAGCAAATCGCTCGTCTCGCGGTTTCGCCCATCCTCGTATCGCTCGGTAACGATATCTTTTGCCCTTGGCTGAAGAAAGGGCATGGAAATTAGGTTTTGCAGGGAGAATCTCCAAGGGAACAATTCCCGCTGGGAGCTTTGCCCGCAGAGCCTGTAACATCGATCCGCAAGTGTGTGGCCAAGGGCCATCAAAATGAAAAACCTGTCCGTCCGCATGAACTCCCGCGTCCGTCCGCCCGGCGCCGACCGTACGAATCACTTGACCGAAAATTTCCTTCAGAACATGCTCGATCCGGTCCTGTACCGCCAAACCGCTCGGTTGCTTTTGCCACCCGTCGAAATCAGTCCCGTCGTAGGAACAGAGGCATCGCCATCTCTTCGACTCTCCCGCTGGTTTGCCCTTTGGCATCGCAGTCAGACTCCCCCCGGATCGGACTTCGTCGAAAGAGCAAGAAAATCCTGCAGAATCAAGCAGGCCGCGGTTGCATCAATCTTTCCACTTTGGCGAACCTTGTTCGTCTTCGCCTTCTTTCCAATGGATTCTTCGGCCGCAACACTGGTCAATCTTTCGTCCACACGGCTTACCACCAATCCAAATCTTTCGGTAAGTTCCTTGGCAAACTCATCGACTTCCTTGGCTCGAGTCCCCAGTTTCCCATCCATATGAATGGGGTAACCTAGAACGATCTGATTAATCCGACGTTTTTCGACGTGCATTGCCAATGCCTCCCAGCAACCTTCTCGCTCGACCCCGGGAATGGCCCCTATGGGCAAAGCCACGCCAAGCTCATCCGCATAGGCCAAACCAATCCGCTTGGTTCCATAATCGATCCCAAGATAATGCTCCATTCAGATCACCTCGCTAGGATAAGTCGGGACGCTTTCGGGCAACTTCCTGGGCCAAGGCCTTGACCTCCTGAGCGTAATCCTTGTGGCAAACCATGGTCGCGTCTTCCGATTGCACGACGATGAGATCCTTGACTCCCAGCAAAGCGACGCAATGTCCCGATTCGGCAAAGGTCAGGTTGCCTTCCGCATCCATGGCAACTCCTTCTCCCTTAAAGACGTTCCCTTGAAGATCTGCTGGGTAGTGCCGGGCAATTGCCGGCCATTCGCCAACGTCATCCCAGTCAAAATCGGATTCCAGCATCACCACTCTTTCGGCTTTCTCCATCACTGCAAAATCTATGGAAATCTTTTCCAAACTTGGATAAACCTTATCCATACAATCAGCAAGAGACCCTATTTCCCGCCAGGTTTCCTTGAGTTCCTGCAATCCCCTTGCCAAGGAAGGAGTATGCTTTTGCATCTCCTTGAGAATGACCGGTGGTCTCCAGACAAACATACCCGCATTCCAAAAGTAATTTCCCGAGTCCAGGTATTGACGGGCTTTTTCCAAATCCGGTTTCTCGACAAAACGATCGACGACCGAAACCGAACGGGAAGTCATACCATTAAGCTCTTCACCCTTTTGCAAATAACCGTAACCCGTGGAAGGGAAAGTAGGTGAGATCCCGATCGTAACCAAGCAGTCATCGGATTCCGCAGCCTCGAATGCGGCCGAAAGAACGGAGCGAAAACCAGCACCATCCTCTATCACATGATCCGCAGGTAAGAGGGCAAAGGCCGCGTTTTCATCTTCCGACTCCACCAACAAGGCAGCCAAGCCCACGGCGGCGGCGGTATCACGGCCCACAGGTTCCCCTATGACGCGTTCCGGGATAAGACTCGGACAAGTTTCCAAAACCGATTCTTTCTGTTCTTCGTTGGTGATCACGAAAATTCTTTCGGTTGGCACCAAGCCTTCCAACCGGTCAATCGTTTGAGCCAACATCGCCGAATCTCCAACGATCGGCAACAAATGCTTGGGGCGCTTAAGTCGACTTTGAGGCCAGAAGCGTTCACCCCGACCACCAGCCATAATTACGACGTATCTATTTTTCATTTTTGTCTCTTACCCATGAAATTTCCCTCATCGGATTGCGAGTAAAAAACCCTCTCCATCCTTGGAAATCGATCAATTTCAATGACAAACCATCACGAGCGAATCTCTCATCCCGCTTGCCAAGAGCCCTCGCTTTCGATATTCGATGAAGGTTTTTACAACAGGCATGAAACGTAGCCACCATTGCAATCAACTTCGTAAAGATAACGCAGGATCCGCTTCCACTCTAATTGGATGGATTGATTCCTTACGCGATCATGGGGGCGTATTTTTTCTTGATTTACGGGACCGAGAAGGGAAAACGCAGGTTGTGCTCGATCCGGAAAATCAAACTCTTTCCGAACTGTTCCCCAAGCTTAAGCCGGAAAGCGTCATTCAAGTGGAAGGAGAAGTTCGCGAACGCGAACAAGGCACCGAAAACGCCAACCTGGACACTGGCGACATTGAACTCTTCGCCCATTCCATCGTAGTTCACAACCAATCAAAGACCCCTCCTTTCCCCCTCGATGAGTCAGCCGACAAGGTTGGCGAAGACTTGAGACTGACCTATCGTTACCTCGATCTTCGTCGTCCTTCGAACTTGGATTGCCTGAAACTTCGTCACCAAGCTTCCCTATCCATAAGAAAGTATTTCGACGAACAGGACTTCTTGGAAATCGAAACTCCCATGCTTTTCAAAAGTACCCCCGAGGGAGCCCGCGAATTTCTTGTTCCCAGCAGACTGAATGAAGGAAAATTTTACGCCCTGCCTCAATCCCCACAACAATACAAGCAAATGCTGATGGTAGCGGGGATCGAACGCTACTATCAGCTTGCCCGGTGCTTCAGGGACGAAGATCTAAGAGCTGATCGACAACCCGAGTTCACGCAGATTGACCTTGAAATGTCCTTCATCGACCGGGAGGACATGTATGCCCTGATCGAAGGTTTGCTCAAGACCGTTTGGCTTGAAACACTTGGAGAGGAGATTCAAACCCCTTTTCTTCGTATGCCTTTTTCCGAAGCCATGAATCGCTTTGGCTCCGATAAGCCCGACATGCGCTTCGGTATGGAACTCCAGGATTTATCCGAGGACTTTCGATCCTCCGACTTCAAGGTTTTCGCCGGAGCCGTCCAGTCCGGCGGTTCCGTCAAAGCGTTCAATGCCAAAGAATTGGCTGACCTCACTCAGGGAGAACTCAAACACCTTGAAGATACCGCAAAATCCTTGGGCGCGAAAGGATTGGCTTTCATCAAATCCGAAAACGGCGAATGGAAATCCCCCATTCTGAAATTCTTATCCGAAACCGAACGAGAGACTCTTAAAATCAAATTGAAAGTCGAGGAGGGCGATATCGTTTTCTTTGCCGCAGGAGCATGGGAAAGCTCCTGCAACATTCTAGGACGCATCCGATTGGAAGCCGCTGCCCTCGTTGAGAAAAGAGGACGCGCATTGCGTCTTCCCAAGGATTGGAAATTCCTTTGGGTGATCGATTTCCCACTCATGCATTACGAGGAGGAGGAAGGACGCTACGTTGCCTCTCATCATCCCTTTACCGCTCCTGTTGAGGAAGATTTGAACCTCATCGAAACCGAGCCCAAGAAAGTCAGAGGGCAGCATTACGACATTGTGCTGAACGGCGTGGAATTGGGAGGAGGAAGTATCAGAATTCATCAGCCCGAGATACAAAAGAAAATTTTTGAAGAGGTCCTGCAAATCCCTCCTGAAGTTGTTCGAAGTCGATTCGGCTATATGCTCGAATCCTTCGAATATGGCGCTCCACCTCATGGTGGGATCGCTTTGGGCTTAGACCGCCTGGTTACCATTCTGGCGGGCAAGGAAAGTATTCGGGACGTCATTGCCTTTCCCAAAACGCAAAAGGGACAGGACCTTATGACCGACAGTCCGGGGAGCGCCACGGATCGCCAACTTCGTGACCTCAAAATTCAATCGATCGCCGAGGAAAGCTAAATTATAG
>CEPJ01143302.1_pt1 | contig 10650 bp, 7 predicted proteins | sample 530561 | NCBI WGS metagenome assembly CEPJ01 (sample SAMEA2620404, study PRJEB7988) | marine metagenome | biome: marine biome (ENVO:00000447); feature: surface water layer (ENVO:00002042); material: "saline water (ENVO:00002010), including plankton (ENVO:xxxxxxxx)" | depth 5 m
AATATTCAATAAACTTTCCTCTAGCTCAATTATACGGCCTAAAATTTCTAATAAATAATCAGTGTGAGTTTCATTTAAATAATCTAATAGTGGCTCAATCTTTAATAGATAATTAATACTCATTTTTAGTTTATTCTGGAATGCTAATTTTTTCGATGTAATAATATTAAATTTCAATGCATGAATTTTTATCTCATCTATTTTTAAAAATATATTACATCTGTCTGTAATTGATTTTAAAATATCTATTTGCAAATCATTTATGAATTCATCTCCTTTTACTGTTATTGAACCAATAATTCTTTTTTGAAACTCTATGACCTTTTGATTATGATCATTTGAGTTTTGTTTTTTGTGATTAGATCTTAACCATCTATGAAAATTTTTATTGGTAAATGAATATATATTATCATTGTCTATATCATCTTCAATTAGTCCATATTCTTCAATTTTTTCAAGAATTGACAAAATATGTATGAGATCAATTTTCCAAATATGACTAATAATAGATGCGTCAAACTTAAAACCAATATGTGCAGCAGATTCGAGAACTTTTTTCTCTTCATCATTTAAAGCCTGAAATTTTGATTTCATTAACTCATCTTTTGAATCTGTAAAAGAAAATGATTCATCAGGTGTTTTTGATAATCTTACGGTCAACCCATCAAAACTCACAAAATTATTATTTTTAAGGGCTTGTATGTAATACAATAAGTTGCCTGGGCTAAATGATTGATCTAGTTCATCAATTTGAAATTTTATATGATCTCTTAAGTTTTTAGAAAAATAAATCTTCTTGTTCCCAAAGTACTTAAATCCACCATTATTAAATAATGCTTTAAGAAATTGTTCGCTGTCAGTTGAAACTAATTTAAACTCAGTTTCTCTATTAGATATTGCATTTTTTAAATCTTTATAACATTGTTCAAACTCATCATTTTTAGAGTATGTTCCGTCATGGGAAAGTGAAATAATTATTTTGAATTTTGAAGATCTAACTCCCTTTTTCTTAATTTTTTTAATAAACTCTACTAATAATTCATTTGTAACAGAATCTACAAACTGATAATCATCTAAGAAAAGTATAATTTTCTTATCATATTTTTTTTCTAATATTTCAACTAACTCACTGGAAATTTCATTAGTAGATAATCCATCATTATTTTCTATAGAAACTATTTGAGCAATGTCAATAGGTGAAAAACTTGAAGCAATTTCTGTTGCCTTTTTGATACTTTCAAACGTTTTTGAACGATCATTAAAAAATGTTTCGGGAAGTTGAAAATTTTCACCATCATTCCATTCTCTTGATTGACAAAATGCCTGATAAAACGGCTCATACATTATTATTTGACCCTCATTGAATTCATCAAAATCTCCATAAAAAAATTCATACTTAGAATTATTTGCTTTAATAAATTCTCTGATAAATCTTGTTTTTCCAATGTTAGATTCCCCTTTAAGCTCAAATAAAATATCATGGTTATCATCTATAAATGATATGACTTTAGATTGAAGTTCAGGAATATTAATCCCAGATTGAATGTACTGATAAGGATTTACATAAGAATTTAAATCAATGTTTTCATCTTTAGTTTTAAATGTTTTTTTATAGTTGATTAAATAAATATTTACTAGTGCGATGAAATTAGAAATTGCTAAAAAAACAAGTATATTTTCATTATTTAGATCTGTAAGAATTAATACATAAACGGCAAGTATTATATTGAATAAAGAAAATATAGATGTATAAAGTTTTAGCTTAATATTTTTAAATATTGAGTGAAAAAATGAACCTATAGAAAGTGATGGTATATATGCTCCGAAAAATACTAATAAAGAAATAAATTCGTGGGACATGTCGTTATCAAGTCTGGAGTGACTTATGTAAAATATATTTAATAGAATTGAGCAGGTTATAGAAGAAAATATAATTTTATTTATGTTTTTATCGCCACTTGTTGGTAATGATGAAAATTTAAAATGAATCAAAAAAGTAATAAAGGAGCATAATATTAGAGGAATAAAAATCTTAGCAAAAATCCAAAGCTTAGTACTCATTGCATTCATAAAAGCGTTAATATCTGGAATAATTAACCTCAATAAGTAAATTGAAATTATGGCGCTTAAAATATTTGAAATTAATATCAAAGAATTAGAATGTATAGCTTCGACAGAAAATTCGCTTTTTAAGAATTTTAATTTTTGAAAAAGTATGAATAGAGTTAATAAAAATATCACATAAAAAAATACTGAGGTAATTATTGATTTTTTAAGAGAATCTTTTTTACCGGTAATAAAGTTTTCGTGGTCTCTAACTTTATTAATTTGAAGCGTTTGATTATCTACTTTATTAAGTGAAATACCCTTATAAAAAATATTTTTTTCCTGAATTGTTCCTAGCTCAGATATATTTAAGTAATATAAATATTCAGTATTAAATTGTTTTAATATAATCTCCCAATCTGACTTGGATAGAGAATTATTTTTATACCTCATAAATCCATCTTCGCCTAAAAATTTTGCAATTTCATGAGGTCTTACACCATAATGGTCAGTAGTTGTACTTAAAAAATCTAAACCAACTAAAACATAATTTTCATCGTAGGGCTCAATATTTAACAGCACATATGCTGTATTATTCATTAATGATCCACGCATCGTTGGATCTTGTTGTTCTAGCTGTTTTAAAATTAAATTTTCAATTAAAATTTCAACAGGGTCATCTTCAACAATTTCAAAATCTGGTCTATAATTGGAAAAAACTGAATAATGAGGAATATTGTAATTTAAATTATCTGCTGAAATTTCAGAAGACAAATTGATTTCATTTTCTAACCTATCTAGTTTAAATTTTAATTGTTGATATGTCTTATCTATTTCATTAAACTTAGAGAGTTCAATCTTAGCTGAGTCAATATATTTGTTGACTAATTTTAATTCATGGTATCCATTTAAAAAATTAGCACTGTAATAAGTTGCTGTGGTAGCCTTTTTATAATATTCATCAAATTTATTTTGAGATTGAGATAAACTGTTCGTTGTTGAAAAAAATATACATAAAATAATTTGCCAATATTTAAGCCTATTCATTTTTTTATATGTTGTTTTTTTGAGTATCTGCTTTGTACAATATCAATTAAGATTAAGATAGTAATTATAAAATAGAATGTAGACTTACTCATTTTATCAATTTTCTGATCAAAAAACTTCATATCTGCTAAATATGCTCCATCTGAAACTAACATTATCCCAACAACAAATAAAATAAATAAACCTAAAACTTCATAAATTCTATTTTTATTTAGAAAATCCGTAACTCTGTCAGCAAGGAATACCATAATTAAGCCTCCAAAAATAATTGCAATTGACATTACAATATAATTATCAGTCAAAGCAATTGCAGCTAAAATAGAATCTAATGAAAATACTATATTCATTAAGATGATACTAAAAAGTGAAGCAAAATAAGATTTTGAGACTCTTTTGTTAGAGTCATCATTTGAAGAATTATTTAGTAGTATTAATACAATTTCTGTTACTGATGTATACAAAATAAAAATTCCACCAATAATAATAATTAGACTATGGAAATTAAATGTGCCCTCAATTATAAAATTGTTAAGTGTAAAAATTGGATTTTCAAAATATTTAATAATATTTAAAATAGTTACTAAAATCAATATTCTTAAAACAACTGCTCCAAAAATACCATATAGCCTAACTTTTTTTTGTAATTCTGGCTTAACTTTTTTTGATTCAAATGATATATATAGTAGATTATCAATACCCAGAACAAATTGGAGTAAGATTAGCAATAATAATGTTATTAAGTCTTCCACAGCTTTAAATTAGTTAAATATAAGTAATTATAAATCTGGGAATAAAAAATTATTGTAAGGGAATCTTTTAATATGTATTTTTCTGACCTCAGAATAAATTTTCTTTTTTAAAAGATCAATATTTATTTTCTTGTATGCAGATATATATTCTCTATTATCAGTTAAGTTAAATTTCAAAGTTTCTAACTCATCATTAGATATTTTATCAATTTTGTTAAAAATCATAAGCTGTGGTTTTTCAGAACATTTTATTTGATCTAATATGATATTTACTGATTCGATGTGATCTTCATAATTTGGGTGGGAAATATCAACAATATGTAGTACTAAGTCCGACTCGGTTATTTCATTTAATGTACTTTTAAATGATTCTATTAATTGAGTTGGTAGTTTCCTTATAAAACCTACGGTATCAGTCATTAAAAATGGGAGATTTTCTATGACAACTTTTCTAACAGTAGTGTCAAGTGTTGCAAATAATTTGTCCTCAGCAAAGACATCAGATTTTGAAATTAAATTCATAAGTGTTGATTTTCCAACATTTGTATAGCCTACAAGAGATACTCTAACTAAACTTCCTCTATTTCCTCTCTGCACAGACATTTGTTTGTCTATATTCTTTAGTTTGTTTTTTAATAAGCTTATTTTATCTCTAACAATTCTTCTATCAGTTTCAATTTCAGTTTCACCAGGTCCTCTCATGCCTATGCCTCCTTTTTGTCTTTCCAAGTGAGTCCATAAACCTTTAAGCCTAGGCATCAAGTATTGATACTGTGCAAGCTCAACTTGATTTTTTGCATAGCTGGTTTGAGCTCTTTGAGCAAAAATATCTAAAATGAGTCCTGTTCTGTCTATTATCTTACATCTCAAAATTCTTTCAAGATTACCTTGCTGAGTTGGGCTCAATTCATCATCAAAAATTACTGAACTGATATCATTATTTTTATTGTAAGCTTGTACTTCAGTTATTTTTCCAGTACCAATAAATGTTTTTGGATTTGGACTTTCAAGTTTTTGAACAAACCTTTTTTTTACTACTCCTCCTGCTGTCTCAGACAAGAATGTTAGCTCATCCAAATAATCTTTAACAATACTTTCTGATTGATTCTTATTAATTACACCAATGATTACGGTGTTTTCGTATTCAATTTTTTTATTTTCTATCAAAATTAATCTTTGAAGTATTTAAGACTAAAAGAAGTACCGTCGTATTCTATATATGAATAAAATGAAATCCAATCTCCCGTGTTTATATATTTAGAATTATTGCCTAAATCAATTTCTAAGGGGCAATGTCTATGTCCGAAGATAAAATAATTGAAATATTCTTCATTAAGTTTTCCTTTACAGAAATGATAAAGAAGTTCGTTTTGTTTGTTTATAAATTTCTTATCATTTCCTGAGATAATTTTATTTTTTCTAGACAGGTAATTTCCTAAAGAAATTGCAATATCAGGATGAAGGAAAGAAAATAATTTTTTAGTAATTACATTTCTGAAAATTAATTTCAAGAACTTATATTTATAATCACCTGGACCTAATCCATCACCATGACCAATTAATAATTTGTTATTATCAATTTGAAATTTTGTTGGTTTTTTTAGGACTTTAATATTTAATTCTTTTTCAAAATAATCCTTGACCCAACAATCATGATTTCCAATAAAAAAGAAAATTTCGATACCACTATCCGAAAGCTCAGCTAGTTTTCCAAAAAGTCTTGTATATCCTTTTGGAACTACATGTTTGTACTCAAACCAAAAATCAAAAAGATCTCCAAGCAGAAAAATCGTTTGAGCATCTTTTTTAATTAAATCAAGCCATGAAATGAATCTTAGTTCTCTTTCAAAACTCACTTTTTGATCAGGTGCCCCTAAATGGTTGTCTGATGAAAAATAAATTTTTTTAGATGAATTTAAATTTATCTTAACCATTTTGAAATTCTACTTTTTCCCATTTATCATTTGAATCAAGTCTAAATGATCCAATATATATTTCGTCCCATTCATTAGGCTGAATAATTGATAAAAAGAGCTTTTGATTTGATCTTTGATATAGATGATAAACTTCACCTTTCTCAGGTTTAAAACTAAAGCTTGAATTATAAATGAGTTGATTCCATTCATAAGACTCCATTAATTTTCTATACTCTTCTTTGATTTCATCATATTTAGATGAAAAAAACTTATTTGTTTTAACAAGTTTTTCCTGCTTATAGCTAGTTAGATTTGTTGCCTTTATAGCGGGTGCTCCAACATTAGATGCATATGGAAGTAATCCTGGATTATCCGCAACCTGATCAGGTTTTTTCTTAGACATATAATTTTTTTGTAAAAATAATCATTCTATTTTAACAATTTCTCATAACAGTTAAATGGATAATCACTTTGTTTTCTGAAATAAATTTGACCAAGTTTTTTATACCCTAAACCTTCATATAATTTATTGTTCTTTTCATTAACACTAAAGGTGTCTAATCTTATAGAATCAACATTTCTAATTTTACATTCTTTTTCAATATAATTCATTAAAATTTTAGAATATCCATTTCCTTGCTCAATAGGCGTAATTGCTAAACGATGTACATATACGTTATTTTTTGAATTCGATAACCACTCTACCTTTTCATAAAACTCATCCATTTTATTACAAAAAGAAACACATCCAATAATTTTATTTTTTTTATAAAGGATATATAAATTTTCATCTTCAATATCTTTCAAGAAGGTTTGTCTAGATGGATAAGTATCATTCCACTGAAAAATACCATTAGATATCATATGTTGGGTACACTTAGATACAATATCCATTATAGAATCGATATTTTCTATAATTGCTCTTTTAATTGATAGTGTACTATTCAATTTCTCCTAAAAAATTAATTGGTTGTATAAATGGATTTAAATAATAATCTATTATTACTGCCAACTCTCCTCTGTTTACTTTTCGATCAATATTAAAATCTGTAAGATTGAGTGATAAATAATCAGACTTAAAATCAATTTTTTCATTGATAATTAATTCTATCCAAGTTTTTAAATCTTTTAGAATTAAACTATTTAATGGATATTCAGACAAATCAATATATGGAGATAAATCATTTAAAAAGAGTTTTAAGTCAACTTCATTTTCTGGATAAAACCAACTTTGGTTTGACCATCCAACATTTATTCCTTTTCCCCTTAAAATGCCTGTTGAACCAATTCTCTGAAAGGCTTTGAAATGAGGATGAGTTTTTTCAACATCGAGGTAAGGTTGTATATATCCTCCATTTTCTAAAATTAGTGACTGAATATGTCTAATATTTAGTTCACTGGGCTTTTTTTTCTGCTTAATACTTTCTGAAGCAATTAAACCAGCTATTTGCCCAATTTGCAATACTACTGGCTGTAATCTAGTTGTACCATTAACCAAATTAGAAACTGAAATTGATTTTTCAGCGACTAGAAAATTTGAATTCTTTTTAGAGATTAAACTCCCAAATGGCAGACTGTATGAGGGAATTGGATAGAACGCAAGTTTTGGTAATTTTTCTTTTTCAGGATGAGCGTCATGGTGATGATCTACTGGATAATCTCCCACTAAAACACCTGTTCTGTATAACTTGTGTTTTTGATCATATGGATTTTTAATGTAATTAAGTGAAAAAGTAACCTGACCTTTCATTCTCCGAGCTTCTCTGTAATATGGAATTAATGGAAAATTATCATCTGTTTCGTATTCGTCATCACTGATAGAATAATTGTCAAACCCAAGCTCATCTTGTATATAATATAAATATCTTAATGATTTATTTTTAGCTTTTTCAAAAACTACTTCTCTAGCTTCTTTACTCATATCAATTAAATTTGAATAATAATCATTCCCATAAATAGGCCAATTGATCATAATTTTATCATTTGGCAATTTGCCATAATTCATCATTTGCTGGGGTGACCAAAGTGCTTTATCAGATTTAGGACAATCTTTATGAGAAGTTGAACAGAAAAATTCTGAAGCATCATATCCTTCAGGCTTATCAATTTTTACTTTTTTATTATAATTCTTAAGAATCATAACAAAGGTTAAATCTTGAATGATATCATTTTTGATTTCAGGAGCAATGTTTTCATCATACATTTCATTACTATCCATTCCTACGTCATAATCTTCATCAAGGATTGGCATAAGATCACCTAGCTCTGTACCATCAATTAGTATTTTTGAAAAAAAAGTCCCCTCTGAGGTTTTAATTTGATAATTAAAATTGTTTCCATCATGTTTTGAAACAGACCGAGTTGATGTGGAAAATAAAATTTTTAAGTTTTTTTCATTTTGAGTGATTGATTTTAAAATTTCATTTCCAACTTTTGGTTCAAAAAGGACATTACTCACCCATCCTGTCTTTAAAGCTTCCAAACTACCATAATGAGAGACTAGACTATCTTTAAATTCACCCCAAAATCCTGAGGGCAGTTTATAATTGCCGTCGATAGCACTTACACCAGCCGAAGTTAACATTCCTCCTAACCAATCTGTTTCTTCGATTAGAAGAGTTTTAGCTCCATTTCGAGCAGACTGAATTGCTGCAGATGTTCCACCAGCTCCACCACCTACAATAACGACATCAAATTCGGATGAATCATCACATGAAATAAATAAAAAGAAAAGAATTATAATTTCTTTATATAATTTCATAATTACTTGTTCAGCAATTTTTTACCAGATGAAAAATCTTTTGTGATAATGGCTGAATCATATTTATCTCCAAGCACAGTATATGCATTATAAAATAATTTATTACCCTCGATTGAAATCACCTGATAAAATTGGGTTTGTTCGCCAGTCTTTTGATTTATGTACCCATCACTTATATAGTTTTTTAAGCCCTCTTTATTCACTTTATATTGTTTAGGCCCACTAACTGATGTAACATATAAGGTTTTAAAATTTCCTAAATCATCACTATTTAATGATTTTATGGGTACATGCCCTCTTGCATATGTATGGTCATGTCCGTTAAGAACTAAATCTACACCATACTTATCAAACAATGGCTTCCATACTCTTCTAGCATACTCAAAATCTCTACCCTCAGCTGGTGAAAAAACAGAATGATGATTTGTAACTATCTTCCATTTTGCATCAGTATTACTTAGTTTTTCTTTAATATATTCGGTTTGTTCTTCAAGAAGACCAGTAGAATTTAAAACTAAAATTAGAACATCTTGATATTCGACTGTATATACTGTTTCATGAAGTTTTTCATCTAAATTTTCTTCAATAGGTAAGGAAAATTGAGGTCTCCATTGTATGGACAATCTTCTTGAGGTCGAATCATTAACTCTCTGAAATTCGTGATTACCCACTACTGGGATAGCTGTCCATTGACTATGGATAAATCCTCCGGCCTTAAACCATTGTGCCCACTCATAATCTCTATGAGCAGTATCCACTAAATCTCCTGCGTGAATAACAAAAGATGCATTTGGAGCAGTTTGATAAGCCATTCTAATAACTCTTGACCAATGACTTAAAATATCATTTTGCGCATCTCCAAAATATACAAATTGAGTTGGGCTATATTTATCATTAGCTGTTTTAAACTGAATCCATTCAGACCAGTTTTTATCATCACCTACTCTATATGCATATAATGTATTTGGTTTTAAGTTTTCAAATATCACACTGTGATAGTTTACAATTAAAGAATTATTGGATTTGTAAAGACCTAAATCAAATTCTTCAGTTGTTGCAATATATTCAATAGCATCTTGAGTAAATTTGGAATTGACTCCAGCGACCGCTATTTGAGCTTTTGCTTTTTCCACGGTAGAATCTGTTCTCCATGTTACTGCTCTTTTAGTTGACGGATTACCATTAAAAGTTAAAATAATTCGATCAGGATCTTTGCTTGGGATCTCCCAATGGTGTAAACCATCATGTTTATATCCCTGAGAATGTGAATGATCTTGAGAAAATATTGTTAGCGTAAACAACAATAAAAAGAGATATAATTTAATAATATTGAACATTAATTTTTATTTAAAAATTTGAAGCCTATCATTGTTATTAGCAACAATAGTAAGATCTTGATCACCTAGCTTTAATGAAATCGCTTTTTTTGAATCGCCAGGTGCGAAAAATCCTGATTCTGATACTGAAATATCTTTAAAATTACCATTGCCTAACCCTTTCAGAAGTAACCCATTCCCTGCGTCGTTTCTGGTAGTTTCAATTTCTGCATGATACATATTACCAACAATTAATAAATCCTTGATTTGATCTCCGTCATAATCTTTAATTATGATGTCGTTAATTGATGAAAATTGAGCTTGGACAGGAAGAGGTTTAAAATCAAAAAAGTCTCTTTTATTAATCAATACAGCACTTTCAAAAGTATTTACGGAAAGTCTTAAGGCATTTTCTAGATTTTCTTCTCCATATACTTCTTGAACATCAAGAGATGCGAAAATATCATACTTTTCAAATTTTCCTTTGAGCTCAGGAACTTGCTGAGAGGAACATGAAAATCCTCTTAATGGAAATTGTATTCCATAATTGTAATAAGCTAGTACAATATCTTTAGAACCATTGTCATCAAAGTCATCATAAAATACCTCAAATGGCTCTTCTACATTTGCTTTATATTTATAGTTCAAACCTAAGTTCCCAACAACTATATCAGGGAGATTATCATTATTTAGATCTGAAACTTCAACGCTGTACCACCACCCAGTTGAGGAACATCCCAAATTCGTATCTAATTCTGTTTTAAGAAAATTTCCGCCTTCATTTTTTAAAATTGTAATCGGCATCCACTCTCCAA
>CEPJ01141959.1_pt1 | contig 10648 bp, 9 predicted proteins | sample 530561 | NCBI WGS metagenome assembly CEPJ01 (sample SAMEA2620404, study PRJEB7988) | marine metagenome | biome: marine biome (ENVO:00000447); feature: surface water layer (ENVO:00002042); material: "saline water (ENVO:00002010), including plankton (ENVO:xxxxxxxx)" | depth 5 m
ACATCTAGAAGAGAAATTGGTCATGGTAATTTAGCTCAAAGAGCTTTAAGTAAAGTGTTTCCAAAAGATTGTCCATACACTGTTAGAGTAGTTTCTGAAGTACTAGAATCTAATGGCTCATCATCTATGGCTACAGTTTGTTCTGGAACTATGGCATTAATGGATGCTGGTGTCAAAATTAGTAAACCAGTTTCAGGAATTGCAATGGGATTAATTTCTGATGGTGAAAGATACTCAGTTTTATCTGATATATTAGGTGATGAAGATCATTTAGGTGATATGGATTTTAAAGTTACAGGAACAAGTGATGGAATTACTGCATGTCAAATGGATATAAAAATTAAAGGCCTTTCTTATGAAATAATTGTTAAAGCTTTAGAACAAGCAAGAGTTGGTAGATTAGAAATTTTAAATGAATTAACTAAAACTATTGAACAACCTGCTAGTTCAGTTAAACCACATGCTCCTAAAATGGTAAAAGTGGTTATTGATGGAGACTACATCGGAGCAGTAATTGGACCTGGAGGAAAAGTTATTCAAGAAATGCAAAAAGAAACTGGCACATCAATAGTAATTGAAGAAGAGGATGAAAAAGGTATTATTGAAATTCTTGGAACTAACCAAGAAATGATTGATACTGTTATTCAAAAAATTGATGATATTACATTCAAACCTGAATTCGGGAAAGAATATGATGTAAAAGTTATTAAAATTTTAGAATTTGGTGCTGTTGTCGAATTTAGACCTGGAAAAGAAGTCTTATTACATGTTTCTGAAATTGCTTGGGAGAGAGTTGAAAAAGTTGAAAAATACTTAAATATTGGTGATGTTACCAGAGTTAAGTATTTAGGTATTGATTCTAGAACAAAAAAACAAAAAGTTTCTAGAAAAATTTTACTTGAAAGACCAAAAAAAAAGGAATAAAATGAAACCTTTTTATTATTATTTCGTATAAGTAATAAAGGACTTTAATGAGACAACTCAAAATAACAAAACAGGTTACAAATAGAGAAACAGCTTCCCTAGATAAATATTTACAAGAAATTGGTAAAGTTGATCTTATAACTGCTGAAGAAGAAGTTGAATTAGCTCAAAGAATAAAGGAAGGTGATGAAATAGCACTGGAAAAATTAACTAAAGCTAATTTAAGATTTGTTGTTTCTGTTGCTAAACAATACCAAAACCAGGGTTTAACCTTGCCAGACTTAATAAATGAAGGAAACTTAGGTCTAATCAAAGCTGCAAAACGATTTGACGAAACCCGTGGGTTTAAGTTTATCTCATATGCTGTTTGGTGGATTAGACAATCAATTCTTCAAGCACTTGCTGAACAATCTAGAATAGTTAGACTTCCACTGAACAAAATAGGTTCAATAAATAAAATTAATAAGATGTATGCTTTCTTAGAACAAGCTAACGAAAGAGTGCCATCTGCTGAAGAAATTGCTAAGGAACTTGATATGACAGTTTCTGATGTAAAGGAATCCATGAAAAACTCAGGACGACATGTTTCAATGGACGCGCCTCTAGTTGAAGGTGAAGACTCAAATTTGTATGATGTTCTTAAAAGCGGTGAATCACCTAACCCAGACAAAGGTTTGTTACATGAATCACTACAAACCGAAATTGAGAGAGCTTTGGAAACACTCACACCAAGAGAGGCGGATGTTGTGAGACTATACTTTGGCTTAGGAGAACAACATGCGATGACTCTTGAGGAAATTGGTGAAACATTTGATTTAACTAGAGAACGTGTCAGACAGATTAAAGAAAAGGCTATACGAAGATTGAAACATACCTCACGAAGCAAAATATTAAAAACATATCTTGGATAGTAAAATTAAAGTCATAGCACCTTCAATGCTGGCCTGTAATTTTGGAAAGTTAGAAGATGAAATTGATTTGGTTAATAAAAGTGAAGCAGGTTGGTTCCATATCGATGTTATGGATGGTGTTTTTGTTCCTAATATTTCTTTTGGTACTCCAATAATGGAAGTTCTTAAAAATTATGCAAAAAAAACTTTGGATGTCCACCTAATGATTGTCAATCCTGAAAGATATGTACAAAAGTTTGCTGAGCTAGGTAGTGAAATTCTTACAGTTCACCTTGAAGCCTCCACCCATTTGCAAAGAACAGTCGAAAATATTAAAAATAATGGGATGAAAAGTGGTGTTGCAATTAATCCTGAAACCCCAGTTTCTTCATTAAATACAATAATAGGAGACATTGATTTAGTATGCCTTATGAGTGTTAATCCAGGATTTGGAGGACAATCATTTATAGAAAATACTTACAAAAAAGTTGAAGAATTAAAGAATCTTATTGAAAAAACTAACTCAAAAGCTTTAATTGAAGTTGATGGTGGAGTAAACAAAGAAAATGCTAAACAACTTTTTGATTATGGTGCTAACGTTCTAGTTGCAGGTAGTTCAGTTTTTAAATCTGATGACCCTATTTCAACCATTTCTTATTTAAATTCCTTATAATTAATTTTTTTTTAATACTTTCCGTCGATAATGGATAAAATTGAAGTTATCGGGGTAATGAGTGGTACTTCCTTAGATGGTCTAGATTTATGTCATGTTATATTCGATTTAGAAAATCTTTCGGATTTTAAAATAGCTAATTGCTTGTCCATTAGTTATAACAGCAAGATTTTTGAAAAACTTCACAATATTGTAGAAAGAAAATCTAAAGAAATAAATAAAATTGATATTGAATATGGAACTTTTATTGGGGAATCTATAAATAAATTTATTTCAGATTTTAATTTAAAAGAAATTAATTTAATTTCATCTCACGGTCATACTGTTTTTCATCAACCTGATAGGGGTATTACACTACAAATTGGAAATGGTGAAATCATTAATAAAATGACTGGAATTAAGACAGTTAATAATTTTAGAGCTCAAGATTTAAGTTTAAATGGGCAAGGTGCTCCTTTAGTTCCTATTGGAGATAAAATTTTATTTTCCAAATTTAAGTATTGTCTTAATTTAGGTGGCTTTATAAATGTATCAATTAAATCTGGCAATCAAATTACAGCATATGATATTTGTCCATTAAACACTGTATTAAATTTTTATTCAAAAAAAATGGGATTTGAATATGATGAGAATGGTATCTTATCATCAAGAGGAAAAATTAATAAAGATTTATTTAACGAATTAAATTCTATATCATTTTATTCTAAAAAAAATCCCAAGTCTTTGGGAATTGAATTCGTAATTGATAAAATTTTTCCAATGATAGATAGATATAGAATTTCTGAGGAAGAAACCTTAGCGACTTTTGTAAAACATGCAGCTTTTCAAATAAGTAAAAATATCAATGATTCAGAACAGGTTCTACTAAGCGGCGGAGGAACTTACAATAATAATTTAGTTGATATTCTTCGTAAAGAATACAACATTAATACTTTTATACCCAACAAAGAGATAATTGATTTTAAGGAAGCGTTAATTTTTGCTCTTTTAGGTGTTCTTAGAATCCAAAATAAAACTAACTGTTTAAAATCAGTGACAGGAGCTAAAAAAGATCATTCTTCAGGTGATATTTATTTTTAATATTTAAACTTTAATATATCTCAAAATTTAGAATATTAATTTGAGTGATTACTATTGAATTATTATATAGTTTAAATATTGACTATATTACTTATTAAACATTAATATTTTAAATAAAATGATCAATAGAATTAACTTTTTTTTATTACTCTTAGTATTTGCCTTTAAAAGTCATTCTCAGGGATTAAAAACTTTTTTTGAAAGCCCAAATGATTTTTATTACATTTCATCGGACCTACATATACATACTGTTTTTTCAGATGGTGTTGTATGGCCAACACTTAGAGTTGATGAAGCTTTGAGGGATAGTATTGATTTAATTTCATTAACTGAACACATTGAATATCAATCACACCTATCAGATATTCCACATAAAAACAGAAATAGATCATTTCAAATAGCTGGTGGCTACGTTAAAAATCAACCACTAGCAGTAGTTCATGGAACAGAGATTACTAAACCTATGCCTCCAGGTCATTTTAATGCTATTTTTATAAATGACGCAAATAGATTTTTTGATGTTGATAAAAAACCACTAGAATTTTCAAATGCAATTAAAGAAGCTAATAAACAAGGAGCATTTGTTTTCTGGAATCATCCTCATTGGGAAGCGAATAGAAGTGATGGTATAGCAAAATTAGATCCAATACATAAAGAGATTATAAATAAAGGATTACTTCATGGAATAGAGGTTGTTAATTTTGATACTTTTTCTGAGGAGGCTCTTCAAATTGCTCTTGAAAATGAATTAACAATCATGGGTACCAGTGATGTACACATTTTAATTGAATGGGACTTTATTAACAAAAAAGAAAGTTATCATCGACCATTGACATTCATAATAACAAAAAATAAATCAATAGAATCTATAAAAAAAGCTCTTTTTAATGGTGATACATTTGTATGGTATAGAGACCTTATAATTGGAAAATCAAAAAATCTAAACCAAGTTATTGAAAATAATCTTGAGATAATATCTAAAGGATACAATTATAGAGATAGAAAAGTTGAAATTCTGGAGGTTGAATTAAAAAATAAGTCTGTAGCACCTATTAGCCTTAATTATATTGGAGAATACACATTCCATAATGATTATAAATATATTGACTTATCTCCAAAGTCATCTAAAATTATTTATATAAAAACTAAAGAAGTAAAAAGTTCGATTAATTTAAAATTTGAAATTTTAAATTATATAGTTGGTCCTAAAACAAACCTAATTTTTTCTAAAAATATAAATACTTTAAATTAATTTGATTTTTAATTCATATTTAAAAGAGTTTTCATATAATTTAAAACTTTCATATCCTGTAATGGTTGGACTAATTGGACATTCGTTAGTCCAGTTTGTAGACAACGCAATGGTTGGCAGATTAGGAACAGCTGAGCTCGCAGCAATTTCGTTAGGAAATAGTTTCATTTTTTTAGCAATGTCATTTGGGATAGGTTTTTCAACAGCAATTACGCCACTTATCTCTGAAAGTGATGCTAAGAAGGATTATCAAAAAACAAAAGATATTTTGTTGAATGGCATATTAATTTGTACAATTCTAGGAATAATTTTATCACTTGTCGTTCTAATATTTAAACCCATAATATTTCAGATAGGTCAACCTGAAAATGTTGTGAATCTTGCTTTTCCATATATCACATGGGTTGCAATTTCATTGGTACCTCTTGTAATTTTTCAGTCATTTAAACAATTCTCCGACGGATTATCTCTTACTAAAATTTCAATGATCTCAACAATAATTGCAAATATTATAAATGTTATTATCAATTATATTTTAATTTATGGAAAACTTGGATTTCCAAAACTGGAATTGGTTGGTGCGGGTGTAGGAACTCTGATATCAAGAATAAGTATGGTGATTATAATAATAATCATTATAAAAAATAATAATAAAACAAAAAATTTAATTAGTTCTATTTTCAGCTTAAATTTTTCAAAATCAATATCAAAAAATATTTTAAACTTAGGCTATCCATCAGCACTTCAAATGATGTTTGAAGTTGGGTTTTTTATATCTGGCGTATGGGTATGTGGATTGATAGGTACTAATTATCAAGCAGCAAATCAAATAGCTCTTAATTTATCAACTATGACATTTATGGTAGCTTTAGGACTTAGTGTCGCTGCGACGATAAGAGTTGGTAATCAAAAAGGTCATGAAGACTATTTAAATCTTAAAAGAATAGCAATTTCATTCTTCATATTAGTAGTGATAATTGAAATAGGATTTGCTATTATTTTCATTTTAGGATCTGAATTTTTCCCATGGTTATATTTAAGTAATGATAACTCAGAGGGTGTAATTGAAACAGTTAAAATTGCTTCAAAACTATTGATTATTGTTGCAGTATTTCAAGTTTTTGACGGAATACAAGTTGTTGCCCAGGGTTGTTTAAGAGGTATTCAAGATGTAAAGATCCCTTCATTGATATGTTTTTTATCTTACATAATTTTTGGATTGCCAGTTATGGTATATTTAGGCTTATATACTGAACTTAAAGCAATTGGTGTATGGATTGGCTTTTTGTTTGGGCTTTTAGCATCATCATTTTTTTTGAGTTTTAGATTTTTTTTGAAAAGTGACCAATTAATCAAGCTAAAATAGTGACCAAGGAAGGATTCGAACCCTCAACCGTCAGAGTCGAAATCTGATGTTCTATCCAGTTGAACTACTTGGCCAATTCAAGACAATTTTTTTTTAACAATTTCTGAAATTGTTTTTCCATCAGATTTTCCTGAAAGTTCTTTTGAGGCTAATCCCATGACTTTACCCATATCCTTCATTGTTGTCGCTCCAAATTTATTAATGATCTGATCAACTACCAGACTTACCTCATCGTAACTCATTTGTTTTGGCAAAAAAGATTCAATAATTGAAGCTTGATTTAGCTCTATTTCACTTAATTCTAGCCTATTTTGGTTTTTGTAAATATCAGCGCTTTCCTTTCTTTGTTTAACCAATTTTTGTAAAATTTTAATCTCATCATCTAAGGATAAATCATTTGAAGATCCAGATTGAGTTTTAAATAACAAAATAGCTGATTTAACTGCTCTTAGAGATTCTAAAGCAAGAGAATCTTTTGATTTCATTGCTGATTTTATACTATTATCTATTTTTTCTAGTAAGCTCATAACTTAGTCAACATTATCGTGTAAAAAGGAGTTTTCTGATTTTAATTCTATATTCCCATTATCATCTTGTTCAACTTTTGTCATCGAAATTTCAGTACTAAAATCATTTTCTAAATCAATACCAGCTCTTTTGTAAGCAGGTTCTTTTTCCATATCCTCAACCCTTCTTGACTTTGCAAATTTATAATTAAATTCTTTTAGTTTTATTTTTCTTTCTTCGGTTCTTTTAGCTAATGCTTTTGCAATCGGATTATCAAACGGGTTAAAATCTTCAACAGATTTTTTATTTTCAGAATTTGTATTTATTTCATCTGTGACTTTTACAGACTCTAAATCACCAACCATCGTGTATGGAATAATCTGAACTGGATCAATAACTTCAATATCATTAATATCTTCTTTTAAAACATGAATTACTTTATCAGAGTTTAAATTTTTATCTTCAGATTTTACTATTTCAGCATCATTAACATAAATATCTCTAAAATCTAATTCGATTCTTTCATCAATAATTTCTGATTTTTTAAAGGCTACCGTTTCAAATTCAACATCAATATCTCTAACATCTTCAATTTCAACAATTTCTGTTTTACTATTAAGATCTTCTAAACTGTCGGAATCAAAATCAATGTTTTTAAAATCAATTGAATCGGATGCATAATCGTATTGGAGAGAAGGATCTGACTTTTTATCTTCAAATTTTTCAACTACTTCACTTTCTTCATCCAAATAATGAATTTTCTTTTTAGGATCAACATGTATAATTTCATCTTGTAAACTAATATCAAAACCAGTTGCAATCACAGTTACAGATATTTCATCAATAAGATTTGAATCCTCACCAATTCCCATAATAATATTTACATTATTGCCAGCTATCTCTTGAATATAATCGTTTATAATACCTATTTCGTCAATAGTTACTTCACTTGAACCAGAAAGAATTAATAACAATACGTTTTGTGCTCCTTGAATTCTGTTATCATTAAGTAAAGGAGAATCTAAAGCGTTAGTTACAGCTTTAATAGCTCTTTTATCACCTGATGAACCAGCAGAGCCCATTATAGCACTTCCGCTTTTAGATAAAACAGCTTTAGCGTCTTTTAAATCAATATTCTGAGTGTAATGATGAGTAATAACTTCTGCAATTCCTTTAGCAGCAGTTGCAAGTACTTCATCTGCCTTTGAAAAACCTTCCTTTACACCTAAATTGCCATATATATCTCTTAATTTATTATTGTTAACAACTATAATTGAATCGCAGTTATTTTTAAGTTTCTCTAAACCTTTATTTGCTTGATTTTGTCTTATTTTTCCTTCAAAAACAAACGGCATTGTTACAATTCCAACAGTCAAAATATCCATCTCCATTGCTAATTTTGAAATTATTGGTGCAGCACCAGTCCCAGTACCACCACCCATTCCTGCGGTAATAAATACCATTTTTGTATTTTTTTCTAACATATCTCTCAGTTCACTAAGATTTTCAATTGCTGCTTGTTCACCAACGGTTGGATCAGCACCTGCACCCATTCCCTCTGTTAAGTTAACTCCTAACTGAACTTTATTTGGAACTGAACTATTCTCTAATGCTTGAGCATCAGTATTACACACAACGTAATCAACTCCTTTAATACCTTTTGAAAACATATAGTTGATAGCATTGCTTCCTCCACCTCCAACTCCAATTACTTTGATGACATTACTTTGATTTTTTGGTAAATCAAAGGATAAATTGTTATAATCTTGATTTGTGTTCATAGTTGTTATTTTATTCTGCGTTCTCTAAAAAATTTTTTATTTTATCTGTAAATTTTTCAAAAACTGTTTTTGAAAAATCTGTATTTTCATTATTTGTAACTGATTCCTCATCTGAATTTTCACCCTGATTTTGATCATGATCTTTTTTATCAATTTTTTTTCTGTTCATTGAATTCATAACAAGACCTACTGCAGTTGCAAAAGTTGGATTTGATATTTCAATAGAATTATTACCAGCCAAATGTTCATTTGGTTGACCAAGTCTTGTATCCATTCCTGTTACATACTCAACAGTTTGCTTGAGATGATTTAATTGACTACCTCCACCCGTTAAAACAATTCCAGCAATCAATTTTTTCTTTTGTTCATCATGTCCATAATTCTTGATTTCAATAAATACTTGTTCTATTATTTCTACAATTCTTGCATTAATAATTTTGGAAAGATTTTTTAGCGTAATTTCCTTAGGATCACGTCCTCTCAGTCCTGGAATTGAAACAATTTCATTTTCTTTATTTTCACCAGGCCAAGCAGATCCAAATTTTATTTTTAATAGCTCCGCCTGTTTCTCAATTATAGAACAACCTTCTTTAATATCATCAGTTATAATATTTCCACCAAAAGGAATAACCGCCGTATGTCTTATAATACCATCTTTGAAGATTGCTAAGTCAGTAGTTCCACCACCTATGTCAATTAAAGCAACTCCAGCTTCTTTTTCTTCTTGACTTAAAACTGCATCAGCAGATGCCAATGGTTCTAAAGTTATTCCATCAAAATCAATTCCTGCACTTTTTACACATCTTGCAATATTTTTAATTGAACTTACCTGCCCAACAACTACATGAAAATTAGCTTCTACCCTCGATCCAAACATTCCAATTGGCTCTTTTATTTCACATTGACCATCAACTTTATAATCCTGAGGTAAAACATGAATAATTTCCTCACCAGGTAACATAACTAACTTATAAACCTGGTTTATCAACCTATCAATATCTTCTTTATCAATGACTTGATCAGAGTTTTCACGAGTTATATAATCACTATGTTGTAAGCTCCTAATATGTTGACCGGCAATACCAACAACTACTTTATCTATTTTATAACTTGAATTTAATTCAGCCTCTTCCACTGCTGACTGAATTGATTGAATTGTTTGAGTTATGTTATTCACGACTCCACGATGAACACCTAAACTTTTTGATTTACCAATTCCAACAATTTTTAATTTATCATACTCATTAACATCACCTATCATTGCTACAATTTTTGTAGTTCCAATATCTAATCCAATGTATAATTCATTATTTTCCATATTATTTTTTTTGGGCTATTACTTGATTATTGAAGTTTAAATCGAGTTTATTAAAATTTTTAAGTAAATCTGTATTAACTTTTGTTGCATAAAAACCTTTGTATTTTTTTAGTTTGTTTTCAAAATGATTAAGATTTCCAAGTTTTACTTGATATTTATAATCATTAACAGAAAAGTAAAAACTAGTACTATCTGCATAAATATATTTTATATGTTCAATAAAGAAATTATCATTATTAATGTACTTAGCCATAGAAGCTAAATCATAAAAAACTATTGAATCAATTTTTCCAAAAAAACTCTTAATATTAAGTTTTTTGTTCTCAATTCTTGGAATTCTTTGTCCCATTTCTGATAAATAAAAATCATAATCTTTTAGGTCAATTATAGGTTTCTTTTCTACAATTTCTAATGAAAAATTTGATTGAATATCAATAGATGATGATACTTTATCTATGTAAGGTATTTCTAATACTTTTGACTCAATTTTGTTTAAATCAATAGATTTTACAAATGTTGAATCAGATAGCAGTTTTGAAGAGATTAGAATATTGAATATAGAATCATTTGATATAAAATTATTTGAATCAGATAAGATATTTGAGGAAGTTATTGAGGAAATATTAAATCCATTAACATAGTTTGTATAAACTACAACTAAAATTTTTAATGAAATAAAAATTATAAATATTATATGTATAAACTTAATTTTCAAATACTAATTTTTTTTTTAAAGACTGACATATTTTTCCAATACTCCCAGCTCCCATTGTTATTATAATTTCAGAATTATCTTTAGTGATTATATCAAATAATTCGTTTTCATTTGCTAATGATTTATTCTCATTTTTTATTTT
>CEPJ01140459.1_pt1 | contig 10582 bp, 7 predicted proteins | sample 530561 | NCBI WGS metagenome assembly CEPJ01 (sample SAMEA2620404, study PRJEB7988) | marine metagenome | biome: marine biome (ENVO:00000447); feature: surface water layer (ENVO:00002042); material: "saline water (ENVO:00002010), including plankton (ENVO:xxxxxxxx)" | depth 5 m
GATGGGATGAGCAAAGCAGAACATATACGGGTGAAACTGAACCAGTCAAATGGGTTAGGATACATAATTTACCCGATTTTGTTTACTTCAATCACTCACAACACGTTAATGTAGCTGGAATTGATTGTCAAGAATGTCATGGTCCCATTGAAGAAATGGAAATTGTATATCAGCATTCATCATTGACAATGGGATGGTGTATTAGTTGTCATCGAGAGTCTGATGTAAAAGTAAAAAATAATGAGTATTACACTAAAATTCATGAAGAGTTATCTAAAAAGTACGGTGTTGAAAAATTAACTGTAGCTCAAATGGGAGGACTTGAATGTGGTAAATGTCACTATTAAAATTTGATTGAATGAGTCAAGAAAAAAAATATTGGAAAAGTGAAATTGAGTTAAAGCCGAACATTGCTATTGATCATCTAAGAAATAATGAGTTTACTGAAAAATTACCTGTAGACAAAAATATTTTTACCAATGACTCAATTAATAACACACAAACTGATAGAAGAGACTTTCTAAAATATTTAGGCTTTAGTACAACAGCTGCTGTGCTCGCAAGTTGTGAGGGGCCAGTTCATAAGTCTGTTCCTTATGTCGTTCAGCCTGATAGAATAATTCCAGGTATTGCAAATTATTATGCAACTACATTATATGATGGCTACGACTCTGCAAATGTCCTTGTTAAAACCAGAGAAGGTAGACCAATAAAAATTGAAAATAACAAACTATCATCTTATAATGGGTACGCAAATGCAAGGTTAAATGCTTCAATTCTTGGTCTATATGACAGTGCTAGGGTTCAAGGACCAACAATAAATCAACAAGATGTTTCTTGGGAAAGTTTTAATAACAACATTAAGGCACAATTGAATTCATTAAAATCCCTGAATCAACCAGTTGTTTTATTGACATCAACTATAAATAGTCCTACTAGCAAAAAAATTATTTCTGAATTTATTAAGAAATATCCAAATATTGAACATATTGAGTATGATTCAATCTCTGAGTCTTCAGCGTTAGATGCTCATGAATTAATGTATGGTTTAAGAGCTCTTCCCTACTATAATTTTCAAAACGCCAAATGCATTGTTTCAATTGGTGCAGATTTTTTAGGTGATTGGCAAGGTTCAAATTACGATAATGATTATGTAAAAGGAAGAATTCCAAATAAAAAAAATGGAAAAGCTTCTATGTCAAAGCACATACAAATTGAATCAAACATGTCTATTACCGGATCGAATGCAGATTTGAGGATTCCATTATCTGTTAGTGACCAAAAATTATTTTTAGCTCACTTGTACAAAAAAATATCGGGTGACTCTAGCTCAATTCAATCTATTTCAGATGATCTTCTGAAGAAAGTAAATTATACTGTTGAACATTTACTTTCTAATTCTTCACAGTCTGTTGTTGTTTGTGGTTTGGATGATTTAAGTGCTCAAATAATCACTAATAGAATTAATGATTTACTAAATTCCAATGTAAAAAGTATAACTAAAGTCTCTCTAGTTAGAAATGGTAGTGATTTAAAAGTAAATAGCCTTTTAAATAGATTAAAAAAAGGAGATATTAAAGGATTAATAATGAGTGGTGTAAATCCTTGTTATACATTATCCAATTCAAAAGATTTTACAGAAGCCTTAAAAAAATTAAATTTCAGTGTTACTTTCTCAATGAAAATCGATGAAACAGCTATTAGCTCATCACACGTTGCAGCTATCCCACATCAACTAGAATCATGGGGAGATTTTGAATTTATAAATGGAGAATACAGTTTAACACAACCAACCATTAAGCCTCTTTTTGATACTAAACAGTTTGAAGATTGTTTACTGAGCTGGTCTGATATCCAAAGTTCTTTTTATGATGAAATCAAAGAGAATTGGAAAAATAACATTTTGGACTCATCACAAAAATGGAATTCTTCTTTACACGATGGAGTTTATTCTTCGAATAGTACAATTAATTTAAATTCTAATAATCTACAATATTCTTATTATTTATCTCAGTTAGAATCTATCAATAATGATGGATATGATTTGATTATTTATTCTAAAATTGGGATGGGCGATGGGCAGCAGGCTAACAATCCTTGGTTACAAGAATTTCCAGATCCATTGACTAGGGTATCCTGGGATAATTATATAACTGTTTCAAAATTTGATGCTGAAAAAATTGGTTTTAAAAATTATAATGAATCAAACGGAGCTTTGAATAGTAATTATGCTAAGATTAAGCTTAATGAAACAGAACTAAAAGTCCCCGTAATTATTCAACCTGGTCAGGCAAAAGGAACTGTTGGTTTAGCCTTTGGATATGGAAGAGAGATTGGAATTAAGGATGAGATGAAAACTGGTGTGAATGCTTACAAGCTCTACAAAGATTTTTCAAAATCTCAAAAAGTTACATTGTCGTCAGTATATGAAATTCATGAGTTTGCATGCGTACAGCTGCATAATACTCTTATGGGTAGAGGCGATATAATCAAGGAAACTACATTAGATATTTTTAATACGAAGGAAAAAGAATATTGGAACCCTATTCCAAAAGTATCTAAAAATCACATTGAAACACCTGTTAACTCTAATGAGGTTGATATGTGGACTGAGTTTGATAGATCTATTGGCCATCATTTTAACCTATCCATTGATCTTAATGCATGTACTGGTTGTGGTGCTTGTGTAATTGCTTGTCATGCTGAAAATAATGTTCCAGTAGTTGGTAAAGAAGAAGTTAGAAAATCTAGAGATATGCATTGGCTAAGAATAGATAGATATTATTCATCAGAAGATAATTTTTCATCAGACATAGAAAAGAAAGAAAATATATCAGGCTTGGGTGAATCCCTCTCAATTTTTGGAGAAATGGAACAGCCAAGCGATAATCCCCAAGTTGTATTCCAGCCTGTAATGTGTCAGCATTGTAACCATGCGCCTTGTGAAACTGTTTGCCCAGTAGCTGCTTCAGTACATGGAAGACAGGGTCAAAACCACATGACTTATAACAGATGTGTAGGAACGAGATATTGCGCGAATAATTGTCCGTATAAAGTAAGAAGATTTAATTGGTTCTTGTATAACAATAATGATGAATTTGATTTTCATATGAATGATGATTTAGGTAAAATGGTTCTGAATCCTGATGTAGTTGTAAGATCAAGAGGTGTTATGGAAAAATGTTCTTTCTGTATACAAGGAACCCAGTCTGTTATATTGAAAGCTAAAAATGAAGGAAGAGAAGTTGAAAAAAATGAGTTTAATGATGCTGTTGCATGTTCTGCAGCATGTTCAACTGGTGCTCTTCAATTTGGAGATATTAATAATAAAGAAAGTGAAGTGTATAAAAGAAAACAAGATGATAGAGTATACCACCTTCTTGAGTATGTTGGAACAAAACCTAATGTATTTTATCATACAAAGGTTAGAAATATTGATAAAAATAAAAGTATATAGATGGCATCTCATTACGAAGCACCAATTAGAAAGCCTTTAGTTACTGGTAATAAAACTTATCATCAGATTTCTGTTGATGTTGCAAAGCCAATTGAAGGTGAAGCCAATAAACAATGGTGGATTGTTTTTTCAATCTCTCTAATTCTGTTTATGTGGGGTGTTGGATGTATGATTTATACAATATCTACCGGAATTGGAGTCTGGGGATTAAATAAAACTGTTGGATGGGCTTGGGATATCACAAATTTTGTTTGGTGGATCGGAATTGGTCACGCAGGGACATTAATTTCTGCCGTTTTACTTCTATTCAGACAAAAATGGAGGATGGGTATTAATAGGTCTGCAGAGGCTATGACAATTTTTTCAGTAATGCAGGCAGGTTTATTCCCTCTCATTCACATGGGAAGACCATGGCTTGCTTATTGGGTCTTACCAATACCAAATCAATTTGGTTCATTGTGGGTTAATTTTAATTCACCTCTTCTATGGGATGTTTTTGCAATATCAACATATTTGACAGTGTCCCTAGTTTTCTGGTGGACAGGTCTTCTTCCTGATTTTGCAATGATTAGAGATAGAGCCGTCAAGCCTTTTCAAAAGAAAATTTATAGTCTTGTTAGTTTTGGCTGGAGTGGAAGAGCTAAAGACTGGCAGAGATTTGAGGAGATTTCACTTGTATTAGCTGGTTTAGCTACGCCTTTGGTATTGTCAGTTCATACTATTGTATCTTTTGACTTTGCTACTTCAGTGATTCCTGGTTGGCATACCACGATTTTTCCGCCTTATTTTGTTGCAGGAGCTATATTTTCCGGATTTGCAATGGTGAATACATTGCTTATTGTGATGAGAAAAGTCTGTAATCTTGAAGACTACATTACACTTCAACATATTGAACTTATGAATATTGTAATAATGATTACAGGTTCTATAGTTGGTTGTGCATATATTACTGAGCTTTTTATCGCATGGTATTCAGGGGTTGAATACGAACAATATGCATTTTTGAATAGAGCTACTGGTCCTTACTGGTGGGCTTATTGGGCAATGATGACTTGTAATGTTTTTTCTCCCCAATTAATGTGGTTTAAAAAATTAAGAACAAGTATAATATTCTCCTTTGTGATTTCAATAGTAGTTAATATTGGAATGTGGTTCGAAAGATTTGTTATTATTGTCACTTCTTTACACAGAGACTATTTACCATCATCTTGGACTATGTTTTCGCCATCGTTTGTAGATATTGGTATTTTCATTGGAACTATTGGATTTTTCTTTGTATTATTTTTGTTATATGCAAGAACATTTCCGGTTATTGCTCAGGCAGAGGTCAAAACGATTTTAAAATCTTCAGGGGATAATTATAAAAAATTGAGAGATAAATAAAATGGCAAATAAATTTTTACATGCTATATATGATGACGATGATAAGCTTTTATACGCTGTTAAGCATCTAAAAAAAGAGGGAGTTTATATTGAGGATGTCTTTACTCCGTTTCCTGTTCATGGACTGGACAAAGCTTTAGGCTTAGAGCCTACAAGAATTTCTATAGCAGGCTTTTTGTACGGTTGTGTTGGATTTGCATTTGCAATTTTTATGATGAATTATATCATGATTGAAGATTGGCCTCAAAATATTGGTGGGAAACCAAGTTTTAGTTTTATAGAAAATATGCCAGCATTTGTGCCTATTATGTTTGAATTAACTGTGTTCTTCTCGGCGCACTTAATGGTTATTACATTTTATCTTAGAAGCAGACTTTGGCCTTTCAAGGCCGCTGAAAATCCAATTCCAGAAACAACTGATGATAAGTTTTTAGTTCAAATTCCCATAAGTAATAATGAAAAAGAACTTAAATCAAAAGTCAAGAAAACAGACATATTTAAAATTGATATAGTGGAAAATAAACATGAATAAGTTAAATTACATATACATATTATTATCATTCTTTCTTGTTTCATGTTTTGATTCATCAAAACCTAACTATCAATTTTTTCCAAACATGTATGAATCTGTTGGTTATGATACTTATGCAGAATCATCGGCATTTGCTAATGGAATTGAAGCACAGAAACCAGTGGAAGGAACTATTTCTAGAGGATGGGAACCTTATGAGTATGAAGATACAAATGAAGGTTATGAGCTTGCTAAGCTAAATTTGAAATCACCAATACAAAAAACAGAAGAAAGTGTTAAAACAGGAAAAGAACTTTATGAAATATATTGTTCAGTATGTCATGGATCAAAAGGTGATGGACAAGGGATTTTAATGACAAGAGAGAAATTTTTAGGAATCCCAAGTTATGCGGATAGGGATATTACAGAAGGAAGTATATACCATGTTTTAATGTATGGAATAAATTTAATGGGATCTCATGCATCTCAAGTTGATCAAGATGAGAGGTGGAAAATTTCACAATATGTCATGGATTTAAGAGATGAATTAAAAAAATAGTTTGAATGTTTATATTAACTAAAAAAATAAAAATCTTTTCACTAGTTCTAATAATTTTAGGTTTACTAGGAATAGCTTTTGGTTTTTATTCTGCTCCGAGTACTATTGAAGAAGCAAAAGAAATCATTGCAAACTCTCACAATGGTGACGATCATGCATCAAATCATAATTATAATGGAGAGGCACATTCTTCAATGATGGAATCTAATAAAGATCATTATTCAGATCATTTAGAAGACCATGAAATGTCACATGATGAACATGTTTTTCATCAATTAGCTAACAGACCCTGGGCTGCAGTATACGTAGCAGCATTTTTCTTTTTTATGATTTCACTTGGTACTCTTGCATTTTATGCAATTCAAAGAGCTGCTCAAGCTGGATGGTCTCCGTTATTATTTAGAGTTATGGAAGGTATTACTGGATATTTACTTCCAGGAGGAATTATTGTTTTAGTTGTTCTTTTATTATCAGCTCTACACTTTAATCATTTGTTTATTTGGATGGATCCTGAGGTTGTTGAACATGATAAAATTATTAAAGCTAAAAGCGGATATCTTAATGTTCCGTTTTTCTTAGCAAGAGGAGTTTTTTATTTGGCTGGGTGGTCTCTTTATAGATATTTTTCCAGAAAATTTTCAATTGCACAAGATAATTCTAATGATATTTCAAATCATGTAAAGAACTTCAAATTATCTGCTGGTTTTTTAGCATTTTTTATTGTGACTGAATCTATGATGTCTTGGGATTGGATAATGTCGATAGATCCACACTGGTTTAGTACATTATTTGGTTGGTATGTTTTTGCAAGTATGGTTGTTTCGGCAATCACAGTAATTGCTCTCATGATAATATTTCTAAAATCGTTGGGATACTTAGAAAAAGTTAACCATAATCATTTACATGACTTAGCCAAATTCATGTTTGGTTTTAGTGTATTTTGGGCTTATTTATGGTTCTCACAATTTATGTTAATATGGTATGCTAATATCCCCGAAGAAGTTACATATTTTATAACACGACTTGAGGACTATCAAATTCCATTTTTAGGAATGCTGGTTATGAATTTTATTTTACCATTTCTAATACTTATAAATTCAGATTTTAAAAGATTAAATTGGATTATTGTAATGGCAGGTATAATTATTTTAATTGGACATTACATGGATGTATTTAATATGATCATGCCTTCTGCTGTAGGTGACCAATGGTCTTTTGGAATCCCTGAGCTAGGATCTTTAATGTTTTTTACAGGATTATTTGTTTACATTGTTTTTGATTCATTAACAAAAGCTCCATTAGAAGCTGCTGGTGATCCTTTAAATAAAGAAAGCGAAAAATTTGTTTACTAATTTATGATAAAAGATAAAATATAATGACAGTATTACTTTCTATAATAGCAGTTACATTATTGGCAATATCTGTTTGGCAAATAACTAAGATTTTTGAAATATCAAATCTTGGGGCTAAAAAAGATAATTCACAGATTGCATCTGAGAAAGATAACGATCTTCAAGGTAAATTAATGTTTGCTTTCTTAGTGTTTATTTATCTAGTAACAATTTATTCATTTGCTTCATATACTAAAGTTCTTCTTCCAGAGTCAGCATCTGAGCATGGCTATACATATGACAAACTTTTGCTTATTTCATTTCTTGTAATTTTTATAGTTCAAACCATAACTCAAGCATTATTACACTATTTTGCATATAAGTATAGAGGAATAAATGGTAGAAAAGCATCATTTATCACACATAATAATAAGTTAGAATTGGTTTGGACAGTCATTCCAGCCATAGTACTTTTTGCTTTAATACTTTATGGAATGACTACATGGTCTGATATAATGAATTTTGAAGAAGATGAAGATGCTTTGATTGTAGAGTTATATGCTCAGCAATGGAACTGGAAAGCTAGATATGCTGGTGACGACAATGTTTTAGGCGATGCAAATGTTAGATTTTTAAATGATTTTGATGGTAGAAATTCTGTTGGTATTGATGCCTCAGATCCTAACAGTCTGGATGATGTTGTTGTTACACAAGAGTTTCATCTTCCTGTTGATAGGAAGGTGATATTTAAAATTAGATCTCAGGATGTTTTACATTCTGCTTACATGCCACATTTTAGAGCTCAAATGAATTGTGTTCCAGGTATGATTACTGAATTTTCTTTTACACCAACTACAACTACAGCTGATATGAGATTAAATCCAGATGTAGTTGAAAAAGTCAATAGAATTAATAAAATTAGATATGATAATAGTCAAGAATTGATTGCTAAAGGTGAGGAACCGTTAGAGCCATATCAATTTGATTATTTACTTCTTTGCGCAAAAATATGTGGATCTTCACATTATAACATGCAAATGAAGATTGTTGTAGAATCTGAAAAAGATTTTAATAAATGGTTAAATCAGCAGAAAACGTTTTCTGAGGTTATTCAATAAAAAATAATATGTCTGTAGCTGTAAATAATAATGTAGAAAATCACGATGAACATCATCATCACAAAGAAACTTTTATAACTAAATGGATCTTTAGTCAAGATCATAAAATGATTGCAAAACAGTATTTCGTTACTGGTGTACTAGTAATGGGTGTAATTGGTGTTTTGATGTCTTTATTATTTAGAATTCAACTTGCATGGCCTGAAGAATCCTTTTCAGTTTTTGAAATTTTTTTAGGTGACAGATGGGCTCCAGATGGAGTTATGGATCCTAATATATATTTAGCATTAGTAACGATTCATGGTACAATCATGGTGTTTTTTGTTCTTACTGCTGGACTAAGTGGTACATTTAGTAATTTGTTAATTCCTCTTCAAATTGGTGCAAGAGATATGGCTTCTGGTTTTTTAAATATGGTTGCCTATTGGTTATTTTTTATCTCAAGTGTAATTATGGTTGCTTCACTCTTTGTTGAGGCTGGCCCTGCAGCAGCTGGATGGACAATATATCCACCACTCAGTGCGCTTCCACAAACACAGCCTGGTTCCGGTGCTGGAATGACATTATGGTTGGTGTCAATGGCATTTTTTATTGCATCTTCTTTGTTGGGGTCATTAAATTATATAGTTACTGTATTGAACTTGAGAACTAAAGGAATGACCATGTTTAGACTTCCCTTGACAATATGGGCTTTCTTTGTAACAGCAATTATTGGAGTTATATCTTTTCCTGTTTTATTATCAGCAGCATTACTTTTGATAATGGATAGATCTTTTGGAACATCATTCTTTTTATCAGATATTTTTGTTCAAGGTGAAGTTCTTCATTACCAAGGCGGATCTCCAGTTCTTTTTGAACATTTATTTTGGTTTTTGGGACATCCTGAAGTTTATATTGTGTTATTACCAGCGCTTGGAATTACATCTGAGATAATCGCTACAAATTCTAGAAAACCTATTTTTGGATATAGAGCAATGGTCGCTTCAATTTTAGCTATTGCCTTTTTGTCAACTATTGTTTGGGGACACCACATGTTTGTTACTGGAATGAATCCTTTTTTAGGTTCTGTATTTACATTTACAACTTTGTTAATTGCCATACCGTCTGCAGTTAAGGCATTTAATTATATAGCAACTTTATGGAAAGGAAATTTGCAATTAAATCCCGCGATGTTGTTCTCAATTGGACTAGTTTCTACTTTTATCACTGGTGGTTTAACTGGTATAATTTTAGGTGATAGCGCTTTAGATATTAATGTCCATGATACTTATTTTGTTGTTGCTCATTTCCATCTTGTGATGGGAATTTCAGCTCTCTATGGACTATTTGCTGGTGTTTACCATTGGTTTCCAAAATTATATGGAAGAATGATGAATAAAACGCTTGGTTATGTACATTTTTGGATTACAGCCATAGGTGCTTACGGTATCTTTTTTCCAATGCATTTCATAGGAATGGCAGGTTTACCTAGAAGATATTACACAAATACTGCATTTCCATATTTTGATGATTTAGCTGATATCAATGTTTTAATTACAGTGTTTGCTTTGATTACTGGTTTAGCCCAACTTATCTTTTTATATAACTTTATTCATAGTATGTATTTTGGAAAAAAATCAGAAAAAAATCCATGGAAATCTAATACACTTGAATGGACAGCCCCTGTTGAGCACATTCACGGAAACTGGCCAGGTAAAATTCCTGAAGTTCACAGATGGGCATATGACTATAGTAAGCCTGGGAAAAAACAAGATTTTGTTCCCCAGTCAACTCCAATTGCTAGTGGTGAAAATATTACAGAGCATTAGATAGTTTTTTTCAATTATTCTTAAGTCAACTTTTGACTATATTTGAATATGAATGAAAATCTTGATCCTACCAATGAAAATTTTTCAAAAGAGGATTTAGAGATTGATAAAGCATTAAGGCCACTAAATTTTGATGATTTTAATGGTCAGAAAAAAGTTTTAGATAATCTTAAAATTTTTGTTCAGGCAGCAAATCAGCGTTCAGAAGCATTAGACCACACATTACTTCATGGTCCACCAGGCTTAGGTAAAACAACTTTGGCTCATATTATTGCAAATGAATTAAGTGTTTCTCTAAAAGTATCATCCGGACCAGTTATTGATAAACCTGGTGACTTAGCTGGTTTATTAACCAGTCTTGAAAATAGAGATGTTTTATTTATTGATGAAATTCACAGACTTTCTCCGGTAGTTG
>CEPJ01029046.1_pt1 | contig 10491 bp, 9 predicted proteins | sample 530561 | NCBI WGS metagenome assembly CEPJ01 (sample SAMEA2620404, study PRJEB7988) | marine metagenome | biome: marine biome (ENVO:00000447); feature: surface water layer (ENVO:00002042); material: "saline water (ENVO:00002010), including plankton (ENVO:xxxxxxxx)" | depth 5 m
TGAGAAGAGTACTGTTCCCGTGAAAACTGCAGAATTAATAAAATCCATTTTGATTTCAAAGAAATTAAATTCTAATAACGACCAAGATAAAAAAACTTATTCGGTACTATCTAGTCCAGAATTTTTGGCTGAAGGAACTGCAATAAAAGATTTAGAAAATCCTGATAGAGTTCTTGTTGGCGGCGAGGATGAAAACGCAATATTTTGTCTTACGGAAATATATAAAAAATGGATTCCAGAAGAAAAAATATTACTAACAAATATTTGGAGTAGCGAACTATCAAAATTGACTGCTAATGCTTTTTTAGCTCAAAGAATAAGCTCTATTAATTCAATATCAGCATTATGTGAGGCTACAGGAGCTCAAATTAATGAGGTTTCTAATGCAATTGGTAGCGATAAAAGAATAGGGAAAAAATTTTTAGAGGCAGGGCCTGGTTTTGGAGGAAGTTGTTTCCAGAAAGATATACTAAATCTAGTTTATCTATGCAAATATTATGGTTTAAATCAAGTAGCTGAATATTGGGATCAAGTAATTAAGTTAAATAATTGGCAAAGGAAGAGAATTTCTGATCTTATTGTAGAAAAGTTTTTTGGTACAGTTTCTGATAAAAAAATTGTAATTTTAGGTTTTGCTTTTAAAGCTAATACAAATGATTTTAGGGAGTCTTCAGCAATATATATTGCCAAAGAACTTCTAGAAAATGGTGCCAACATATTAATTCATGACCCTCAAGTTTCTTATGAACAAATTAATGAATCATTAGAAGTTTGTATTAAGAAAGTAGAAAATGAAAAAAGAATTTCTTTCTCAAATAATTTAAATGAGGTCTTTCATAATGCAGATGCAATTATTATTTTAACTGAATGGGAAATTTATAAGAAGTTAAATTGGCAAAAAATCGTACCTACTTTGAGACATCCTTCATGGATATTTGATACCAGATCAATTATTAATAAATCTGATATAAAAGATTTGGGCATTAATATTTGGAGAGTAGGAGATGGTGAATGCTTTTCTTGAAAGAAAATTTAAACATTAATTTCGTAATCTTCTTGAGATTGTATTGCTTGTGTAAGTCCTGTAAATAATATCCAAAAGATAAATCCTAATCTTCCATCATAAATTACTACATCAAATAAGTTAGAAATAAAAATGATTAAAAATGATGTCCACCAAGCTCTTTCAAAAAGAGCAGTTTTTATAACGTTTTTTTTGAAGGCATTTTTTTCAAGAAGTTTTTTAAAAGAAACAATAATAATAATGACTATGAATGAGAATAAGAAAAGAGATATTGGCAAACCAAAACTTGTGGCGAATTCAAGAGGTAAATTATGAGCATGGCCAGCATATGCGCTATTTAATTCCATATAAATCAAAGAGAAAGACCCCGCACCGTATCCTATTAAAGGATAATTTTTTAATTGAGTTAATGCAGCTGTCCAAATAGATAATCTTGTTTCTCGTCCTGAAAAGTCATAATTAAATTCAGACCAAATATCTTTTGGTACTATTGATCTTGCAATACTTTGTAGTGATGTATTTCCTAAATCAAATGCAGCAAAATAAATACTTATAAAAGTAAATAAAAGGCAAGGTACTATCCATATCAGGGAAGAAGGACCTAGCAAAAAGGGTAAAGAAAAGATTAAACCACCCCATGCATTTCTAGAAAAAGTTAGCAAAATACCTATCGAAATTGCTATCGAAAACATTAATGAAATATTTTTTTTTAATTTATTCCCTTTGTAATTTATAAATGAAGCGATACAAAAGGGTAAAACAACATTTAACCAAGCTCCTGCATAGTTTTGATTACTAAACAAGCCTGTTAAACCCTCATTCTCTAATGGCTTTTGGAACCATATTATGAGCCCATTAAAAGCCTCTATTGGTCCATACCATTCAAAAAAATATTGACCAAAGCCGCTTACAAGAACAGGGAATGTACCTATTATTAATAATTTTGCAGTTATTTCTCTTTGTTTTGGAGTCCTTAAATATTGTTTAAATGAAAGAAAACATATAAAAAAAGGAAGCCAATTTAATAATCCAATCCAAGTCAAGTTAGGGTTTATTTCCAAAGAGTTTAAATATGGAGAAAGATTTTGAGCAAAACAAATTAATGGCATTAAAAAAAAACAAATTATTATTGGTAAATCTATTAATTCAAATTTTTTCTCCCTTAAATAAATATAAATCCCAAAAATAATACTTATTAGAAAAAATATGGTTGAGATCGAAAATGCTGATGCTAATAGGACTATTCCAAATTGAAAAAAATAAAATCCAAACTTATTTGCTTGGCATTCTTTTTTAAGTTTTTCAATCATTAAAAATTCTGAAATAAACAAAAAAACTGAAAATTTAATTTTAGATTTATTGAGCTAAATCTATTTGCTAATATTAGTTTATTCTCTAAAGTTGTCGATAATTATTTGCCTTTAAGTTTCAGTAATGTTAAAAATTTTAGTAAACAAACCTTTAATAAGAAATTGCAAATAATTTGGCTTTCTTAATTATTATTAGATAGGCTAAAAAAAATATTTAAGTTAAATAATTACTTGAAAAATCTTTTGAATGGAAAATATTATTAATCCAAGAATTGTACCTGTTATTTTGTGCGGCGGAACTGGGAAGAGACTATGGCCTTTTTCTAGGGAAAGTTATCCAAAACAATTTCTGGGTTACGAAAAATCTGATAAAAAAACATTTTTGCAAGAAACATACAAAAGGTTAATTGATTTAGATAACATAGATAGTCCTATTATTATCTGTAATTCGGAGCATAGATTTATTGTTTCTGAACAAATGGCAGATATTAATGTAAATAAAAAGCACATTTTGCTTGAACCTTTTTCTAGGAATACTGCCCCAGCTGTAGGCTTAGCTGCCTTGAAGGCAATAGAAGCAGAATCAGATATTCCACTTTTGTTAGTTTTACCCTCAGATCACTTTATAAGAAAAGTTGGAAAATTTGTAAATACAATTATCAAAGGAGTTGAATATGCAAAAGATGGCCGAATTGTTATTTTCGGTGTTAGTCCAACTTATCCTGAAACTGGTTATGGCTATATAGAGTTGAGCAATAATGTTGATGACTTTTCTAATGAATCTTTTTCAGTAAGAAATTTTATAGAAAAACCTACCAAAGAAATTGCAAATAAATTGGTTTTACATAAAAGATATCTCTGGAATAGCGGAATTTTTTTGATTCGTGCAGATGTTGCATTAAGTGAACTTAAAAAATTTGCCCCAAAAGTCTATTCGGCGACCCGAAATGCTATGAGTGAGACTATTTATGATCTTGAATTTCAAAGAATTAATCCAGAGCATTTAGAAAAATGTCCTAATATTTCCTTTGATAAAGCTGTAATGGAAAAAACGTCATTAGCTACTGTATTAAATCTTGATGTAGGTTGGAGTGATGCTGGAAATTGGGACTCACTTTGGGATATATCCAATAAAGACACTAATGGAAATGTAATAGAAGGAGAAACTATTTTAGAAAACGTAAAAAATTCCTATTTTAAAAGTACTAGCAGACTTGTTGTCGGATTAGATGTATCTGAATTAATTGTTGTAGAGACTTTTGATGCAATACTTGTAGCAAGAAAGGGATCTGGGCAGAGAGTAAATGATATTGTTCAGATCCTTAAGGATAAGAATTTTAAAGAGGCTTCAAATCATAAAAAACAATTTAGACCTTGGGGCAGTTATGAATCAATAATAGAGGGTAATGGATATCAGGTTAAAAGAATAAATGTCAAAAAAGGGGCATCTCTTTCACTTCAAAAACATAATCATAGAACTGAACATTGGGTAGTTGTGTCAGGATTGGCTCTAATTGAAATTAATAATGAGAAAAAATTGTTAAAGGAAAATGAAAGTACATATATTCCTCTAGGAATTAAACATAGACTGTCAAATGCAGGAGAAGAAGAATTAATAATTATAGAAGTCCAGAGCGGTTCTTATCTAGGAGAAGATGACATAATTAGATATGAAGATAAATACGGTAGGTAAAAATTAAATCTTTTTATAGATGTATTTTACTAAGGTCTAAATTTTTTATAGTTTTCTCTATTCCTTGTTCAAGATCTATAGTTGCTTCCCAACCTAATTTAGAGATTCTAGATATATCAAGTAATTTCCTTTTTGTTCCATCTGGCTTAGATGAATCCCAAATGATTTCACCTTCATAATTGGTAATTTTTGCAATTTTGTGCGCAAGATCTTTAATTGAAATGTCAGTTCCAGATCCAACGTTTAATATTGTCAAAGGTTGTCCTGTCTGATCTTTTGGAGCAAGTGAACTTGAGGGGTCCCATTTCTCTAAGCAAAAAACTACAGCTTCTGCGAGATCATCTACAAATAAAAATTCCCTCATAGGTAGACCAGTTCCCCAGCATGTTACAGCAGGAAGATTTCGTTTTTTTGCATGTAGAAATTTTCTTATAAGGGCAGCCATAACATGGCTATTGTCTAAGTCATAATTGTCGTTTGGCCCATATAGATTTGTTGGCATTAAAGAAAAAGCATCAAAACCATGTTGTTTCCTCAGTGCATCACATAACTTTATACCTGCAATTTTGGCAATTGCATAATATTCATTTGTTTTTTCGAGTTGGGATTCTAGAAGAAATTCTTCTTTTATAGGGATATTAAAATTCCTTGGATAAATACAGCTGCTTCCTAAAAAAAGAAATCTTCTCACACCCATTAACCATGCTGCCTCAATGAGGTTAATTTGTATCTTAAGATTATTAAGCAAAAAATCCACTGGGCATTGAGAGTTTGCTAGTATACCCCCGACTTTTGCTGCTGCAAGGATAACTACATCTGGTTTATTAATTCTCATCCAAGATCTTACGGATTCTGCATTAAGAAGATCAAGCTCCTTCCGATTAGGAGTTAATAGTTCCCCTTTAAAAGTTTTTAGTCCATAATTATGCTTTATTAAAGTTTCTTTGATTGATTTGCCAACCATCCCCGAGGCACCAGCAACAAAAATCTTATCTGTTTTAAAAATAAGTTTTCCCATTAAATTAAATTTATATATTTTTACGTTTCCTTTCTTCTACATCTTTCAAAGCATCTTGGTAATCTTCATGAATCATTTCTTCTATAAGCTCTTCAAGAGATATTTTTGGTTCCCAGCCTAGTTCACTTTTCGCTTTGGAAGCATCTCCAACAAGAATATCAACTTCTGATGGCCTGAAATATCTTGGATCAATTCTTATTACAATTTCATTTGTATCGGGTCTAATACCTACCTCATTAACACCCTCTCCATCCCAAATAATTGAAGGCCCATGGGTATCTTTCTTCCAACCCAGTTTCTCTGCACAAATTTCAATGAATTTTCGCACAGTTTCTGTCCTGCCTGAAGCAATTACATAGTCTTTTGGTTCTTTTTGTTGTAACATCAACCACTGCATTTCTACGTAATCTTTGGCATGTCCCCAGTCTCTTTTTGCATTTATATTTCCCAAGTATATATATTTTTCTAATCCAGCATTAATTCTTGATAGGCCCTTGGTTATTTTTCTCGTAACAAATGTTTCTCCTCTTCTTGGACTTTCGTGATTAAACAAAATTCCATTGCAAGCAAATAAACCAAAAGCCTCTCTGTAATTGATAGTTATCCAATATGCATATAACTTGGCTACTCCATATGGACTTCGTGGGTAAAAATGTGTTCCTTCATCTTGAGGAATTGATTGGACTTTTCCAAATAATTCACTTGTACTGGCCTGATATAATTTCGTTTTTTTCGATAGTTTTAAAATTCTTATTGCTTCTAGGACTCTTAAGGTGCCTAGTCCATCACAGTTAGCAGTGTACTCTGGCGTTTCAAAACTTACAGATACATGGCTTTGAGCTCCTAAATTATAGATCTCATCAGGTTGGACCTCCTGTAAAATGCGAATAATATTGGTACTATCAGTTAAATCCCCATAATGTAGTATTAGATTTGGATCTTTTTCATGAGGATCTTGATATAAATGATCGATACGATTTGTATTTAAACTACTTGATCTTCTTTTGATCCCATGAACTATGTACCCTTTTTTTAAAAGGAGTTCTGCTAGATAGCTTCCATCTTGACCTGTTATCCCTGTGATTAAAGCTATTTTACGAATCATATTGATTTCTGTTTTGGAATATGTTTATTCAATTGAGATGATCTTTATAGGATAGATTAAAAAAATGTATAGCACAATATTTTTTTTTTAATATCTTTAATTTAATAATCATAAATCTTTATTAATAAGACAATTTTAGAACTCTTTCTCTCCGCGATTTTTTATTAAATTAAATTCAAAATTAACATAATTCAAAATTAGCTATTTCTTTTATTAATGATAAATATAGCAATAGAAAAATTACTTATTGTTTACTTGATAATTACAAAAGTTTTTTGGATAAAGGATATTGAAAAGGAGATTAAGGTTATTAATTTTATATTATTAGAAGCTTATTGATAATATTAAATTTGGATTGAATTGTGTTTTGAGAGTTAAAAAAATTTATTTAAAGTACGTGTTAAAAAGTTTAGTTTAGATGTTATTGATTTCATTTTGATCATACGCTTCCTGCAGGATTCGAACCTGCGGCCCACTGCTTAGAAGGCAGTTGCTCTATCCAGCTGAGCTAAGGAAGCACTGTAATATTATATAAAAGAATTGATACCTAAAAAATAAAATTCTTAAAAAAATTAATTTTGTTTGCTAAAGATTATCTAAAACAATTTTATTTTTACTTAATTTTACATATTATATTAATAATACATTTCTCATTTTGGCTAAAAGACTTACAAATAAACAAATTGATGAAATAATAACTAGTTTCTCCAATGGGAAAAGTATTGAAGAATTATCAAAAGAGTTTGAATGCACAAAGTTAACCATATCAAGAAATTTGAAGAAAAAACTTGGGGAGAAAAATGTGAAGGAACTAATTTTGCAAAAAAAATCAACAAAAAAACTTCCTGAAAATAAGATTAAAAATTCTTCAGTTGAAGAAATCATAAATTCGAATTTATCGAGTTCGTCAGAATTTAATAATAATTTCCATAATGAAGCACACGAATCAACATTTTTTGAAATCCCTCCTTTGAATTGCGAAATTGAAAGTTCTAATCAAAAAGACTTATCATCCAGATCTCTTGAAGAAATAAGTTTTCCTAATTTGGTTTATATGATTGTGGACAAAAAAATTGAGTTAGAAATAAAACTTTTAAAAGAATATCCTGATTGGAGGTTTCTCTCCAAAGAAGATTTAAATAGAAAAACGATTGCAATCTACTATGATTTAAAGTCTGCAAAAAGACTTTGTACTAAAGATCAAAGGGTAATTAAGGTCCCAAATACTAATGTTTTTAAAATAGTTGCTCCTCTTCTTATCTCAAGAGGGATTACGAGGATAATCAGTGAAGATAAATTGATAGCACTCTAATTTTTTGTTTTTCTATTAACTGAATTTAATAGACTCCCAGTTAACGTTCCGCTAATGAAACTGATACCAATAATGAAACTTATAGGAAGTTCAATGGTTTCGTTTATAAAGATATTCACCTTTTTTTTATTTGAGCTATTTTGAATTCCAATTAATAACATTACGAACAAGCTGCCATTAAACAAAATTGTAAAAAATATTTTTTTTGAAAGGATATTCATTTGTTTTTAAACTATTTGGATTGATTTAATATAAATTGTAGATAATGTTCTTTGGAAGATTTTTTTTCTTAGCTAAATATTTTGAAGCTGCTGATAAGCTTAAGCCAGCTTTAACGAGTTCATAAAGCTCCTTTTTTAACTGACTAGTTTCAATTTCTGAATTGTTTGCTTTGGAAATTCCTTTTATAACAATAGTTATTTCACCTTTAACTTCAGTCTTTTCAAAAAATTCTAAAGCCATATTAATGTTATGCCCAATATGTTCCTCATAAATTTTTGTTAATTCCCTGAAGACCATAATCTCCCTCTCTTCACCACAAAATTCCTTTAATTCATTTAATAATTTTTTAAGTCTATGAGGAGACTCAAACAATACTGTAGTCTTTTCACTTTTGCTAATTTCAAGAAGAGTATTTTCCCTTTCTTTTTTCTTCTTTGATAGAAAACCTTCAAAAATAAAACTTGAGCAAGGCATTCCACTTGAAACAATCGCTGTTATTGCGGCACAAGGACCTGGAATGCAAATTACATCAATTCCATTGGATCTAAAAATTTTAATTACATCTTCTCCAGGGTCGCAAATACTTGGCATTCCTGCATCGCTTACAATTGCAATTGATTTGCCTTTTTTTAAATCATTTAATAACTTTGGAAGTTTAGTTAATGAATTATGTTTGTTTAGACTTATTAAGTAATTAGAAATATTAAATTTTGACATTATCTTTTTTGTTTGTCTTGTATCCTCACAAGCAACAAAAGAAACATTTTCCAGTATATTCATTGCTCTGGGCGAGAGATCAGATAGATTTCCAATGGGAGTTCCAACTACATAACAAACGCCACTTTCTGGTTCTTGATTTCTATGAGATAATGAGGAATTGTTTTTCATATAGTGATTAAATTACCTTTCGGAGTAAATATAAATAATCTTATCGATGATCTTAGGATTGTCAGTTGGGAAGCTTCAGAAATTTTGTTGTCTTATCGCAAGATCATTAAGAAAAAAGATCATTTAAGTAGAATAATCAAAATCAAAAAAAATGATGATCCAGTAACATTAGCTGATTTAAAAGTAAACGAATTAATCATAAATAGATTGAAAAAAAAATATAAAAATATTAGTTGGGAAATCTTAAGTGAGGAAAATGTAAAATTAAATTCTTATGGTTGTGATAGAAATGCAGATTGGTTATGGATTCTAGATCCTCTGGATGGAACAAAGGACTTTATCCAAGGGACAGGCAACTATGCAATGCACCTAGGATTAAATTATGAACAAAAACCTTTTATTGGTGTTGTCTTGATTCCAGAAAGAGGAGAATTATGGATAACTGATGGAGTTCAAATTTGGTGTGAAAAAAAAGATGGGTCACGAAAAGAATATCGTACTTTTAATAATAAAGTTCTTAAGGAAATGACTTTGGTAACGAGTAAAAATCATAGAAATGATAACTTAAAAAAATTAATAAACAGGATTGATCTACAAGAAGTTGTTGTTATGGGGAGCATAGGATGTAAGATTGCTTCAATTATTAGAGGAGAAAGTGATATTTATATATCAATGAGTTTGCCAAACCAAAGTTCTCCAAAGGATTGGGATTTTGCAGCACCTGAAGCTTTATTAAAAGCGGCAGGAGGATCTATAACAAATCTTGACAATCAAGAGTTAGTTTATAACAAACCTTCTTTTGAACAATCTGGTATTATCATCGCTACAAGCGACAAAAATACACACCCAAAAATATGCTTGGAGATAAAAAATGTACTAAGAAAATTTAATATTCATTCTTAACTTCTTAATTTAGAGGTGCTACTGGAGTTGGTGTTGGCTCTGGATATGACATACCACCATTTTGGGCAACACCTCTAAGCGTGAGGTTAATCCTCCCTCTACTGTCGATTTCACGAACTCTCACAGTTACTTCATCACCTTGTCTTACTACATCTTCCACTCTTTCAACTCTAGCTTCTGACAATTGAGATATGTGAACCATACCTTCTTTCCCAGGAAGTATTTCTACAAAAGCACCAATAGGTATGATCCGAGTGACAACTCCTGAAAATATTTCACCCTCATGTACTTTTCGGGTTAATCCTTCAATTATTTTTTGTGCTTCTTCTGCAGCAGCTCCATCATGAGAAGCAATAGTTACAATTCCACCGTCCTCTATATCAATTTTTGTATTGGTCCTTTCGGTAATACCTTTAATAGTCCTTCCTCCAGGACCAATTACAGTTCCTATAAGTTCTGGGTCGATCCTAAAGCTTAATAGTCTTGGAGCGTGTGGCGAGAGTGTTTCTTGAGGCTTATCAATTGCTTCTTGCATTTTTTCCAAGATATGTAATCGTGCAGGACGAGCTTTTTTTATTGCATCAGAAATTACAGCAACTGATAATCCAGTTATTTTCATATCCATTTGCAATGCAGTTATACCTTTTTCTGTACCTGCAACTTTGAAATCCATGTCTCCAAGGAAATCCTCTATGCCTTGAATGTCTGTGAGAATTCTAACTTCTTTACCTTCTTTAATTAAACCCATTGCAGTTCCGCTTACGGGAGCTTTTAGAGGAACACCTGCATCTAATAATGAAAGTGTACTTCCACAAACTGAACCCATCGAAGTTGATCCATTTGAACTCAAGACTTCGCTTACCACTCTCAGTACATAAGGAAACGTTTCTTTACCAGGGAGGACAGGTATAATAGCCCTTTCTGCTAAAGCTCCATGACCAATTTCTCTTCTGCCTGGAGTTCTCATAGGCCTTGTTTCCCCAACAGAATATGGTGGAAAATTATAATGATGTAAA
>CEPJ01057036.1_pt1 | contig 10449 bp, 11 predicted proteins | sample 530561 | NCBI WGS metagenome assembly CEPJ01 (sample SAMEA2620404, study PRJEB7988) | marine metagenome | biome: marine biome (ENVO:00000447); feature: surface water layer (ENVO:00002042); material: "saline water (ENVO:00002010), including plankton (ENVO:xxxxxxxx)" | depth 5 m
GCTTGCTAGAATTTTTAGTCTACAAAAGCCTAATATTGGAATTGATCTGATTCTGTTTGATGCTGAAGATTATGGGCAACCAGAAAACTCTAAATATCCAATTATGCATAATTCATGGTGCTTAGGCTCTCAATACTGGTCTAAAAATCCTCATAAAAAAAATTATTTTGCCAAATACGGCATTTTACTTGACATGGTCGGAGCCAAAGATGCAGTATTTACATTTGAAGAAACCTCACATTATTACAATTCTAATTTGCTTAATAAAGTATGGAAAAAAGCCCATCAACTTGGTTATGGAAATCATTTTTCTTTTACCAAAACTAAACAAATAATTGATGACCATTACTATGTTAACCTTATTGCGGGAATACCAACAATAGATATTATTGAATATGACCCTACAACTCAAACGAATTTCAATAAACATTGGCATACTCATGGTGATAATATGGATAATGTTAATAAAGAAACACTAAAGGCTGTAGGACAAACCTTACTACATATCATTTATTCTGAATAAAAATTAATCTTCACCACATCCTTGAATAAATGTTATTTCTAAATCATCTACATACAATGTGTCATTTTTAACATACCCTTTTACATTACAATCAACTGGAAAATATTCCATTTCAGCAATCTCTAAATACAATAGTTCCAAATCTTCTTTTCTTTCATTTAAAAAACTTATTTCAAATTCTTTAAGAGATTTTTCATCTTTAAATAAATGTAATGACTCTCCATAAATCCACCATCCGCTAAAATCTTGAGCTTTTGGTTGGTCAACAAGAGGACATTTAAACATTAATATAATTAATACCGCTATTATGCTTTTCATTTCTTATAAAAATTCATTTCCTCAATGTATTTCCATGATTTAGAAGGGACAAGATATGATGCATCCTTCTTTTCAGATATTAACCTTCTAATTAAAGAAGATGATATCTCAATTTTTGGCACATCTTTAACTATATGTATGTTTTTATGTTTAATATTCATGTCTACATTTTTTCGGGGATATACATAAATTAAATAGTTTTCTAATATTTTTTCATAATTTTTCCATCTTGTTATATTGTTCAAATTATCATCCCCCATAATTAAAGAAAAATTATGATTTGGGTATTTTTCACTCAAATACAAAAGAGTATCAATTGTGTAATTTGGAGTTGGCAATCCAAATTCTATATCTGAAACATCAAGATTAACATTATCTTCAATTTCCATTTTTATTATCATTAATCTGTGATGTTGATCTAAAAGTGACTTTTTAGTTTTCATAGGGCTTTGCGGGGAAACAACAAACCATACTTGTTGCACTTTAGTGAAATCTCTAATGTATGACGCAATGATTTTATGTCCTACATGAAATGGGTTAAAAGAGCCAAAAAATAATCCAATATTCATATTATTTTTTAATAAAATCTAATACTAATCTTTTCGCATGCAAAAAAGCTTCATCTAGATTATCGTTTATAATTATATTATCAAAAAGTTTACTTTTCTTAATTTCTGTTTTAGCTTTCTCTAATCTCATTGACAATTTTTCATCGGACTCCGTGCCTCTAATCTTTAATCTTTTTTCTAAAGCTGATAATGTTGGCGGCATAATAAATATTGACAAACAATCTTTCGGGAATTTATTTTTAATATTTATTCCTCCCTCAACATCAATATCAAAAATAACTGTTTTATTTTCTAACCAAATTTTATTAATTTCAGTCATTAATGTTCCGTAAAAATGTTTAGGATAAACCTCCTCCCACTCTAAAAAATCATTATTTCTAATTTTATTTTTAAACTCATTTAATGATATAAAATAATAATCTTTTCCTTCAACTTCGTTGGTTCTTTTTGGTCTTGAGCATGCAGAAACTGAAAAAGATAAACTACTTATATGTTTTAATAAATAATTAACTATTGTACTTTTTCCTGCGCCAGATGGAGCTGATATAACAATAAGTTTTTTCATTATAAAATATTTAACAGCTGCTCTTTAACTTTTTCTAATTCGTCTTTCATTTGCACCACTATTTTTTGCATATCTGAATTATTAGACTTAGATCCTAAAGTATTGACTTCTCTACCTATTTCCTGAGAAATAAAAGTTAATTTTTTACCATTTGGTGACTCAGTATCTAAGCATTCCAAAAAATAATCAATATGCGCGTTTAGCCTAACTTTCTCCTCCGTAATATCAAGTTTTTCCAAGTAATAAATTAGTTCTTGTTCTAGCCTATTTTGATCTAAATTCTGTATTTCTAAGGCGGCTAATTTGTTCTTAATATTTGATTTAATCTTTTCAATTCTCTGGCTTTCAAATCTTTCTAGTTCAGTTATTAAGGTTTTGATTAAATTTATTCTTATGGAAATATCTTTATATAACGTGTTACCTTCATCTTCTCTAAAAGTTATCAATTTATCTAACGCATCATGTACATTTTTTTCAATTTCAATCCATTCATCTTTTTCAACTTTCTCATCTTTTTTAATTAAAACATCAGGCATTTTTAAAATTATTGGCATTAAATCAATATTATTTTGGCAGAAGAAATTCTTTAAATTATTTGCTTTTAGACCAAGGTCTTGTTTAATAGAATTTAACTGTTTATAATATTTTAAAATTAATTTTTTATCAAATTCATAGGGCGTATTTGTTTGAGTTTTTTCAAACCAAATAGAAAGTTCTACCTTACCTCTTTTAAGTTTTTCAGACAATATCTTTCTTAAAATTATTTCCTTATTTCTATATATTACCGGTAATTTTAAATTAAAATCTGTAGTCTTTGAGTTAAGTGACTTAATTTCAACAGTAAAGTTTTTATTTTTTAAATTAAATTCGACCCTTCCATATCCGGTCATTGATTGTATCATAAAATATAAAATTTATACAAATTTATGAAAGTTTATAACTTTTTGAGTTCAAAGATTTGACACTTACCAAATACACTCCTGTAAAAATAAATATTGCAGCAACTATCTTTTGAAAATCTAACGTATCTGAACCCCAAAAAATTGCAAATACTGATGCTAGAATAGGTTGTATATATATATATATACTTACAACTGATGGCCTAAGTGTTTTTAACGCAATTGCATTAAATAAATACGCAACAAATGTGGTGCACACAACAACGAAAACAATTTGTATATAAATAACGTTAGGCATTGTAGACCAAGAAATAATAGCTAAATTCTTTATGCCAAAAGGTAATACAAAAAAGAGGCCAAAACTAAATAAATAAAACATAATAGTTATAGGATGATATTTTTGCATTAAAGGTTTTACCAAAACAAGATATAAAGCATAGCTAGATGCGTTAATAAAAACTAAAAAATTACCTTTTTGATGAACAGAAGATAAGTCAATTTTTCCTCCTTCTAATATCAAGATTAATGCCCCTATTAAGCCAAGCAAAATACCCATGGTTTTTTTAAATGTAATAGTATCCTTAAGAATAAAAAAGGATAAAAGGATTACTAGTACTGGATTAACAGTCATCACAATTGAAGCGTTAATTGGTGTTGTTAAATTTAATCCCTCAAAAAATAATAATTGGTTAATGGCTATTCCAAATAAAGAACAAAAGATAAGTTTAATAACATCTTTTTTTTCAATTTTTTCTCTAATAAATAAAAAGTAGGCTAACGAAAATAAAAATAATGCACCTAAAACTCTTATTAAAATAAATGTCGAAGGAGTGATATAAACGGGCATCACATCCTTTGCAAAGCTGTAGTTAATAGCATAAATTAAATTTGCAGCTAACAAAGCAATGTGTGAAAAAATAATTTTTTTCAATAGATCTGTTTTCTTCAAAAGTAAAATTAATTTATTGATTTTTTAATAGCTTTGTATTGATAAATCAAATGTTAAAAAAATGAAATTCGCTACTAAAACCATTCATGCGGGACAAAAACCTGACAACTCAACTGGTGCTATTATGACACCAATATACCAAACATCAACATATATACAAGAGTCTCCTGGAAAACATAATGGATATGAATACTCAAGAACAGGCAATCCAACTAGATCTGCATTAGAGCGCAATATAGCAGGACTTGAAAGTGGAAAATATGGTTTGTGTTTCGGTAGTGGTCTAGCAGCAATTGATGCAATAATAAAGCTATTAAATCCCGGTGATGAAGTTATTTCTACTAATGATTTATATGGGGGGTCATATAGAATTTTTACGAAGATTTTTGCAAAATATAATATTAAATTTCACTTCGTTGATATGAGCGATCTTAATAATATTTCAAAACTAATTTCTTCAAAAACAAAAATGCTATGGACAGAAACCCCAACTAACCCAATGCTAAACATTGTAGATATCAGTGCCTTAAGTAAAGTTGCTAAAAAACATGATTTAATTTTTGTAGTAGATAATACTTTTGCCACCCCATATTTACAACGACCTATTGAACATGGTGCAGATATTGTTATGCATTCTTTAACAAAATATATGGGGGGTCATTCAGATGTTGTAATGGGAGCGATTGTTTGTAACGATGATGATATAGCTGAAAAATTGTATTTTATACAAAATTCATGTGGTGCAGTTCCTGGTCCAATGGATAGCTTTTTAGTTTTAAGAGGGATTAAAACTCTTCATGTTAGAATGCAACGGCATTGTGATAACGCAAAGGAAATTGCAGAATTTTTAAATAAACATCCGAAAATTCAAACTGTATATTACCCTGGGCTTACAACGCATAAAAATCATGAAATCGCAAAACTTCAAATGAAGGATTTTGGAGGAATGATGTCATTTTCACTGAAAGGAGATAGTTTAGATGACGCTATTAAAATTGTTTCAAATACTCATTTCTTTACTTTAGCTGAAAGTCTAGGTGGTGTAGAGTCGTTATGCGGTCACCCAGCAACTATGACTCATGCTGCAATTCCCAAAGAAGAAAGATTGAAATCTGGTGTCACAGATTCTTTGATAAGATTAAGTGTAGGAATTGAAGATGTAGATGATCTAATATATGATTTAAAATCTTCTCTAGATTAGATAATTATCTACAATTCCCACATTTCAAAGGAAAATAGCATTAACAATAAAAAACATACTTATTTACACCTCTTTTTTATATTATTTTAACGTAAAGTGCTGATTATCATATTCTTATATTGTGCTTGTAATTTTTAACATTCTAATGTGTAAAAAGCCCTTACTACAATTGTATTAATTTGATATAATATATATTTAACTAATTGATTATTAATAGTTTAAAGTTTTTTTTCAATTTAAAAAAAATGAAAAATTAAAAAATTGATGGATTAATAATAAATTAACAGATGATGATTGAAATAACTTTATGTTTTTATGTTTGTGACATATTAACCAAATTTATTTATTATTATGGACAATGTATTTAAGTATTTGAACGGTTTCTTTAAAGGACTTACTGGGCTAATCATGACTGTTTTAGGTCTTGGGGTTGCAACAGAAATCCTTTTTGGACCAGGAGCTATGATGGGAATTTCTGTTATTGACAATGTAATGGGAGTTATTAATGGTCTTGGCTCTGCAGGATTTGCAGGATTATTAGCTGTATGTGTTTTATGGAATCTGCTAACTGCTAAGTAAAATACTATATGTTTTATAATAAAATAGCCCTGCTTTGTGTAGGGCTATTTTATTTATATATATTTACAACGTGTTCAGCAAAAAAATACAAGAATGAATAATTTATTTTCAAAGCTTAAAAAACTATTAGTAGAACTAACAACAATCAGTTTGCAATTTTTGTGTTTAGGAGTGATAATCCAATTGTTGATTGATAAAAAAATAATGGGTTGGGATCCGATTGGAAATATTCAAGATGCTGGAAGTTCATTTATTGGAGTAATAGCCTTAGTTCTTCTTTATATTTTATTTATTAAAAAAAAGTAATTTGGCTACTAATGAGCCTCTAACCAGTTTTCTCCCTCACCAATATCAACCACAAGAGGCAGTCCTAAATCTATTACTTGTTCCATTTTACCTTTAACAAGAGGAATCAATTTATCTTTTTCATCGTTAAGCATATCAAATACTAGCTCGTCATGCACTTGTAATATCATTTTAGATTGCATGTTTTGATTGATTAACTCTTTTTGAATTTCTATCATTGCAATTTTAATAATATCTGCGGCTGTTCCTTGAATTGGAGCATTAATTGCATTCCTTTCCGCTACGGATCTAATAACAGCATTTCGCGAGTTAATATTAGGCAGATATCGTCTCCTCTTATAATAAGTTTCTACATACTCCTGCTTTCGTGCTTTTGAAATGATACTATCCATATATTTTTTAATGGCAGGAAATTGAACAAAATATTCATCAATTATATTTTTTGCTTCATTTCTTGAAATGCCTATATTTTGTGACAAACCAAAAGCAGATATACCATAAATAATTCCAAAATTCACAGATTTTGCATTTGTTCTCATTATTTTATCTACTTCATCAACACTAACATTATAAACTTTAGCGGCAGTTGCACTATGAATATCTATTCCATTATTAAAAGCCTTTACCATCTCAGCATCTTCACTAAGTGCTGCCATGATTCTAAGTTCAATTTGGGAATAATCTGCACATAATATAGAATGATTTTTGTTTGATGGAACAAATGCTTTTCGCACCTTCATTCCTTGTGCAGTTCGAATTGGTATATTTTGCAAATTTGGATTAACAGATGACAATCTTCCGGTTGAAGCTACAGCTTGATTGAATGTGGTGTGTATTTTTTGGGTTTTTGAATAAACTATTTTAGGTAATGTTGAAACATAAGTTGTTTGTAGTTTATTCATCGATCTAAACTCTAACAACTTATCAATTATTGGGTGAGTACCTTTTAATTTAACAAGGGTTTCTTCAGAGGTTGAGTATTGCCCAGATTTGGTTTTTTTGGGTTTTTTTGACAAATTTAATTCTTCAAATAAAACCTCCCCTGTTTGTTTTGGAGATGCAATATTAAATTCTTTTCCTGCAATGATATAAATTTCATTAGTAAGTCTTAATAAACTTTCTTTTAATTCTAATTCTAATTTTTGCAAGTAACTTTTATCTAAACTGATGCCATTTATTTCCATTTTAGATAACACTAAAGTTAATGGCATTTCAATATTATTGTATAAAGAAATTATATTATTTCTATTTAATTCTTCTTCTAATATTATTGCCAGCCTAGAAATAACATCAACCTTTTGGCAACAATTTTCAACTAATCTATCTGAAATTTCAGTAGAAACACTTTCATTTTCCTCATTAATATTAATGTTTAAATATTGGCTAGAAAGCAAATCTAGTGATCTTCTTATATCAGGAAACATTAAATAGTGTGCTATTGAAATGTCAAACAATTTTCCTAGTAAATTTATTTCTAGAAGGTTTAACTTGTTAGCGATATGTTTTATATCGTAAGCGATAATTTTATTTTTTTCATTTTCGCATATTTGCTTTAAAAGTTTGTTGTTTTGTTTATTAAAATCTAAGAAGTATGTTTCACCACTTATTAATCCAATAGCACAACCCAATGGTTTTTTAAATAAATCTGAATTTTTTAAAATGTAAATAGAAAATTGCTTGTCAATATTAATCTGATATATTATTGATTTTAACTGTTCATTAGATTGAATACGCACATATTTTATACTTAAATCTCGTTGTTTTACTTCATTTGAAAAAAGACTAATTTGAGATTTATTTTGATTATTTTGTTTTGATGAATTTAAAACATCAATAGTTTCTGTCTCTTTTTCTTTTGTTAAAATACGCTTTAGCAAATTATTAAATTCTAGCTCTTGAAACAATTCACTTACCTTAATTTCATTAAAACCTACTAATTTCATGCTTTCTGTATCATATGAAATTGGAACAGATGTATTTATCGTTACTAGTTTTTTACATAATAAAGCTAAATCTCTAGACGATTCAATTTTTTCTTTCAATTTACCTTTTATTTGAGACAGATTATTTAACAACCCTTCAACTGAACCAAATTCTTTGATGAATTTTTGAGCAGTTTTTTTTCCCACACCTGGTATTCCTGGAATATTATCCGCAGAATCCCCCATCATTGCTAAAAAATCTATAACTTGATTTATTTTTTGAACTTGAAATTTTTCAAGCACTTCCGAAACACCCCAAATAGAAGTTGCTTCCCATTTAGTTGCTGGTCTATACATAAAAATATTGTCTGAAACTAATTGAGCAAAATCTTTATCTGAAGTCATCATATAAACCTGAAACCCTTTTTTCTCCTCACTTTTTGCAATTGTTCCAATAATATCATCCGCCTCATAACCATCTTTTGATAACACTTGTATATTTAATGATTCAAGTAATTTAAAAATATATGGAAGCGATTCGCTTAAGCCCTCAGGCATTGCTTCTCGATTTGCCTTGTATTGGGGATATTCATCATGTCTTTCGGTGGGATGTTTAGTGTCAAATACAACTGCTATATGAGATGGCTTTTGCTTTTTTATTACTTCTAATAGAGTATTTGTGAAACCAAAAACTGCAGATGTATTTAACCCTTTACTATTAACTCTTGGATTTTTTATAAAAGCAAAATATGCTCTGTAAATCAAAGCATAGCCGTCTAATAAAAATAATTTTTTATCATTATCCACAACAGTAAAAGTACACTTTTATAGTTTTTTTATAGTGATAATTTCGTAATTTTATTTGTAAAAATTTATTAAATGAAAAAAGGCTTACTCAAAACCATTAAATTTCCAATAATTTTTGTTTTATTAATATGGGTTGTTAAAATATATGAATATTATTTTGATCTTAAATTTTATGAATTCGGTGTTTTTCCAAGGGAAATTATGGGTTTGCGTGGAATACTATGTGCACCATTTATTCATAATGATTTTACACATTTATTAAATAATAGTGTGCCGATTTTAATACTAGGTAGTTTGTTTATTTTTTTTTATAAAAATTTGTCATTCGAAATATTTATATGGTTGTTTTTTATTTCTGGAATTTTGTTGTGGGGAATTGGTAGACCAAACTATCATATTGGCGCAAGCAGTATTATCTATGCGCTTGCAACATTTTTGTTTACTAGCGGAGTAATCAAAAAAGACACAAGATTAGCAGCTATTAGTTTAATTATAGCTTTTTTGTATGGCTCGTTGATTTGGGGAATCTTCCCTTCAAAAGTAAATATATCTTGGGAGGGACATTTAAGCGGTCTAATCTCTGGTTTAATTGTTGCAATATTTTATCGAAATGAAGGGCCTAAGAGAAAAAAATACAACTGGGAACTTGAAGAGGAATTAGACAATGAAATGAAAATCAATTATATTTTAAAAAATTAATTTTTAATCACTCCGTAGTTTGAAATAAACCAAATTCGCTCATGGAAATAATATAATATCATTTTTGTAATTACTTCAATTGAAAACATAGAAATAGCTATTGAAGCAGCGCCTTTAGTGGATGAAAACATGAAGTAAAAAACGACAAAAACTAATAAAATTGTATCAATCGCTCCGATTAATCTCCAACTGAAAGTTTTTATTATATGCCTGTATTTTTGTCGTATGTTAATCCAAGTAAGTTTGTACCAAATTCGCTCATGGAAATAATACAAAATTGTTTTTGAAATTAATTCTAATACAGCAATTAGAGATGCTGCCTTGGATGCCTTAAGTTTAATATTTGGATCAAGATGAACTTCAAACAAGGGTACATCTCCAATATAAGTTAATAAAAGCCAACTTATTATCCAAGTATCTAATGTTCCAACTATCCTCCAAGAAATTGCTTTCGTAATGTGTCTTCGTCTTTGAACCTTTACTTTACTGTCCATAGTTACAATATTAAAAAAAAAAATTAATATGACATCTTTGGTATTTATCTGGTTTAAACGTATTTTAGCAACTAAATGAAAAACATTAGAAATTTCTGCATAATTGCACATATTGATCATGGTAAATCTACTTTGGCAGATAGGCTTTTAGAGTATACTGGTACAGTAACAGGGCGTGACATAGAGGCACAGGTGCTTGATGATATGGAGCTAGAAAAAGAAAGAGGTATTACAATTAAAAGTCATGCTATTCAGATGGAATATAAGTATAATAATGAAAATTATATACTAAATTTAATAGACACTCCAGGACATGTAGATTTTTCTTATGAGGTTTCGAGATCAATTGCTGCTTGCGAAGGCGCGTTATTAATTGTTGACGCTGCTCAAGGTATTCAAGCACAAACTATCTCAAATTTATATCTTGCTTTAGAGCATGATTTAGAAATTATTCCCGTTATGAATAAGATTGACTTACCCTCTGCTGAACCTGAGTTAGTAAAAGATCAAATTGTTGATTTAATTGACTGCGACAGATCTGATATACTTTCTGTTAGTGCTAAAACGGGAGAGGGTGTTCTGCTAATTTTAGAAGAAATAATAAAGAAAGTTGCTCCG
>CEPJ01013906.1_pt1 | contig 10401 bp, 10 predicted proteins | sample 530561 | NCBI WGS metagenome assembly CEPJ01 (sample SAMEA2620404, study PRJEB7988) | marine metagenome | biome: marine biome (ENVO:00000447); feature: surface water layer (ENVO:00002042); material: "saline water (ENVO:00002010), including plankton (ENVO:xxxxxxxx)" | depth 5 m
AATTCCCTTAAATTCACTTGAGATTTTTTCTGATAATTTGTTGCCAAGATCAATTCTTAACTGATTTGCTTTTTTACTGTAAGTAAAATGCTCTACCATCCATAGTAAATTATATCTGTAACGATTGATGTTCTTAATTCTATTCATGAATTTTAATTTTTAAATCCTATGTTATTAGGTAAGCTTTTTTAGGCCATTCTGGCCATGGTTTAGTTAGGATTTTAGCTAACTCTTTCTTCTCAAGTGGTTTGTATGATGCCTTTGTTTTGTGAATGGTGTTACCACTATTATGAATTTCCATTTTACTACAATTCATCCATTTTAACAAAGCATTGATTACTACCATTTTGTTATTAATTAAATCTTCAAAGAGAACAACTTTGAATGGTAGAGTTTTTTTCTTTACAAGAGTTAGTTGAAGATTTAATCTAAAATCTTCTAAAATCTTGTAAATTGCTTTTTTCTCATTACTCGAAATTGGCACATCAGTAGCAATGTTAAATAAGAGTTTTTGCAAAGCTTCAGTTGATGGAAAGATATTACATGGATCGCGTTCAATAACTATTATTTTGGCATCTGGGAATGATGTAGACAAGGTTTCTATCCTTGCTGCCATAGAAGGGTTCTTGGAAAGAAATTGCTTACTAGACCCTTTACCTAGAGCATAAAGATGTCTTTGAACCATACGATAATATATTTTTATTATCCTATATTTTCTTTTTTCAGAAATATCACCCATATCAAAGCGAAATAAATTTCTCATCACATACGATTCAGGATAAAAGAAGCTCATATAAACAGAAGCTAATGCCCACATCATTATCATTTCATCTTCTTCCTTTTTAAAGAAACTTACCCTGTGAATGTTATTTAACTTTCTAAATATTATTTGATCAACCATTTCAACTCTTTTTTTAAGAGTTAAGGGAGTGATAGACCATAATATTCGATACATTTTTTTTTGAGTTATTGACGGTGCAAATATTATCTCCCATAAGCTCATCGCTGTAAAGAGAGATTTATTGCTAGATAAACTATGAAATAAGTTAGTAGTACCTGTTCTAGGTAAAGACGCAATAAAAATGGGGTTTTTAATTTCTTGTTTTTTAAAACTTGGAAATAAAACCCAGTCTAAAGAAAGAGCTATATTATTTGTGATAAGCAGGAATGCAAATAATGGTAAAAGCCATATAACTTGGACTACTCTGTGGAACCTAATAGCACGCATACTTTCTTTTTTAATGGAAAAGAGTTGTGTTAATAAACTAATCATGAATATAAAGTAAAGATCCTATAGAAAACCCTGCAGAAGTACCGCATATAAAAAGTGTTTCTCCTTTTTTTAGCTTTTCTTCACTCATCAGTTTATGAATTCCCATTGGGATAGAAGCTGAAATACAATTGCCTGTTTCTCTTAAAATATTTACCACCTGATCTGTATTTACTTTTGCTATTTTTGGGATCATATTTAGACCTGTTTTAGAAGCTTGATGAGGGACTGTCCAATTTACCTCTGGCCATGAAGTTCCTGTGTCTTTGAAAAAATCGTGAATAAATTCTGGAAGATATTTTAAGGTTAACCTTAGCAAATTTCGGCTATCCATTTGGAAGTGATGAATTTTGGGGTCGTATCTATAATCTTTTACCCATTTTCTTATATGTCCTCCTGGAATTTCTGCTGCACGAATTCCTTCTACATACATTTGATGTTTAAAATTTATAATTCCAGATTTTTCATCATTAGATTTTTCTAAAATTACCGCGGCCGCGCCATCTCCAAATAATGTTAGTGTCTCCCAGTTTTCAGGTCCAATCCCAACGCTAGCAACCTCTGAAGCAACAATAAGAACATATTTAGTCTCTTCAAACTGTAATTTATCTGCAGCTAATTTGAACGCATTAACAAAACTTAAACAAGTAGTATTGATATGAAATGATTCACAATGTGCTTTTTCCCCACCATTCATTTTTTCAAGTGTCATTGCTACTTGTGATGGAATAATTTGATCTGTGCTAGCTCCCGCAGTGATAAATGTATCAATGTCACTTAGGGATAGTCCTGCCTGTTCCAAAGCGGAATGTGCTGCTCGTGACCCCATTATCCCTACATCTTCATTAGAAATGTGGTGACGCTTAACCACTCCACTGTATTTTTCACTCCAACCAATGGGTAATCCATGCTTTTTTTCAATTTCTTTTGAATCAACTGGATTTGGCAGATAAATTCCAGTACTTCTAATTCTACAGGGTCTAATTATATTTGGCATGGATTCTTCTAAATTTAGAGCCTTTTTCATGGCGTATATTTATGATTTTATTTATTTCAATTTCATTAACACCTTGCTCGCCTAGTGCCTGTAGTACAGACGCTTTAGCCTTATCCCAATATTTTGTTGGGTTGACAAACAAATTGAGTTTTTGATCTGAAACTCGGATTAGTTGGTAATTATCAATTTCTGAATTTGCACCTGTAATTGCTCGCCTAATAAAGTCTGGAAAAATAACCTTATCCTCAAATGTCAACAAATCATCCATTCTTCCTTCTATGGCTGATACAGCTAGCATATTAGACCCACAAGAACAATCTGTAGTGTGTAAAATATCGTTCATTTTATACCTAATTATTGGCTGCACATTACGTCTTAAATCAGTAATAATTGGAACAAATCGCTTTTCATCTATCCATTGTTTTTCAATGATTAATCCATCTTCATTAAGATGAATATTTCCTTTTTTGCAACTCTGACCGAACATTCCTTCGGAACATTGATAAACCTGTTGTACATGAACTTGGAAAACTCCTTCAATAGTTTCTTGATCTTCTGGTGATAATACTTCCGCTACTGATATGATTTGATCAGGGCAAAGCTTAATGACCTCTTTCTTTTGGGCTTTTGCTAATAAAATAAGTAAACTGGGTTGTCCAACAATAATATTTGGTTGTAGTTTGTGGATTCTGGATAAGTGTTCATCGATTGGGTCAAGTAGATCAAAAAAGTTAAAAGCAAGTAATTTAGACTGTACAGAGGTATATAGATTACTATTGGCTCGTAGAAAAAATGCTATTTTTCTTTTCCTAAATTTCCATCCAATTATTCGTTGTAAAATTAATGCAACCCACATCGCTCTTTCTTTTTTAGAAACTAGAAATAACCCTTTATTTCCTGAAGTGCCCGTAGATAGTCCAACGGTATATCCGTTTAATGTTGGGGAAAAGTCTCTGCTGTTTTCAGAACGTGTAGCTATATCAATGGCTTGTTTGAGATCAATACCTTTCGTATTTATTTCATTAAAATTCCCCATAAATTCTTTTTTTTCCAGTACGGGGAGTTCAGTTAATTCTTTTTTAAGATAGGATCGGTAGAAAGGGGAAATAGGTAGAACTGTACTTTGAAATTTTCTCCACATCCTTTGTTGATGTTTCTTAGGATTTCTTTCAAACGCTTTGCGTTGAAAATATAGTTTCAAAATACTTTTTAATACTTCAAACTTAAAAATAACATTCATCATAGTATTTTTTGTGAATGAATTATCTCCATTGTTTTGGGGCAATGGGTAGCTAAAAGAGGTATAGTTGGATGCGTTTTGTGAAATTCCCTCAACTTATCAAGTGTGGTATGGTAAGCTTTCCAATCATCAAAAAATAACCTTACAATAGGGTCAGGTCCCATTTTGTGAGTTATAGCTCGCATATCCCAAAATGCATCTGCCACTAAAAAAACAGGTATATTTTTTGTTTGAACTAAAGCCCCATATTGACCAGCTGCGTGTCCAGGCAGAGGATACAATACAATGCTATGATCCCCAAATAAATCATAGCCTTTTCCTAAAATTTCATCTATCTTGGAATTACATGATTCAAAAGTTTTGCAATTCTTAATCCAATTTTCTGGAAACAATTCATGAAGTAGCCCTTTTGCAAATCCTCTCCACTTAGGAGTTTTTTGGAAGTGGTCTAGGCATTTTTCGGATGTCCAACAAGTGGCATTTGGAAAATCTTTCAGTCCCCCTACATGATCTGCATGTAAATGAGATAAAATAACATGATTTACCTCATTAGGATTTATTTGCATTTTAGCTTCTTGATTACTGTCTATTTCTACTTTAGTTATCATAGCATAAATAGAATTTGGAAAATATTTGGTAGCGGTATGAAACCTCTTTGTATATCCAGTGTCAAATAATACAGTTCCTCTAGATGGATGCTTGATTATAGCCCAGGTTGCCTCAAAACGTATTTTTCTTTTTTTTTCACCTTTGATAACATGATGTGCGTAAGCAAAACAGTGGCCTGCAGTACGAATAGAAACGGAAACATAATTATTCATAATTCTTCAGACTTATACCATTCTACAAATTCATCAAGTGCCTCTTGAACAGATTGTTTAGGCTCGTAACCAAGTAATTTTTTAGCCTTACTAATATCCATTCCAAACGACATGGTTAGTGTTCCTACACCATAAATTGTTAACGCAGGCTCTTTATAACCGTTTAAAAATTTTGCATGTAATTCCATTAATTTTGCTAATACAAGTACTAGCCTAAGGGATATTTTTTTGCTTGGAGGAGCGAGTTTTAGTTCCAAAAATAAATTGTCTAGAATGGGCCATAATAATTCTGGTCTCCCGTTGGATATATTGTAAATTTGGTTAACTGCTTTTTTTTCTGCGTTTAGAGCTAAAATAATGGCATCAACTACATTAGATACTGGCGTTATATCTACACGGTTGGTTTCGTCTCCCATACGCATTAGACGCCCTTCACGATGCGCACGAAGAATTCGTGGTATAATTACCTTATCCCCTCGACCAATTAAGGCTCTTGGTCTAAGAATTACATATGGAATTCCAGATGACTGAACTAGTTTTTCTGCTTCTCTTTTTGAGGAAGAATAAATATTTATAGGTTTTGGAAGGATATCACTTTCTTTTAAATCAAGTTGATGTTTGAATCTGAAATAAACACTAGGTGAGCTAATGAAAATGAACTTTTTAACTTTTTTAGATTTGGCAGCTTTAAGTAAATTTTTTGTCACTTCTATGTTACTACGGTAAAAGTCTTTTGGATTCCCCATCTGTGCGCTTAATGCCGCTGTATGAATTATGGCATCCAAACCATTAGTTATACTATCGATAAATTGGGTGTCTTTTAGATCTCCTAGAATATATTCCAAATTTGATTTTTTAGAGATTTTCTCCGTCTTTATTGTCCTTCCTGTAGCAACAATCTCCAATCCTTTAATATTAGATATTTTTTCTATTAACCTGGTTCCCAAAAAACCAGTTGCTCCAGTAACTAGAACTTTTTTCATTACGCTAATGGTCTATGTTTGATATTTAATCCGTTATTGTAAAGCAATTTGAAATGAGAGTACATAGCTGGTAAAATGTATTTTCTTGACTGATATTTGACATCATATTTTTTCGCAACTTTTTTTAAAATTTTGGTGAGTTCTGGATAGTGAATATGACAAATGTGTTGAAATAAGTGATGTATTACATGGTGATTAAATCCACCAAAAAGATGAGTTATAATTCCACTTTCAGTAGCATAGTCACTAGTGGTTAACACTTGGTGTTTAGACCATGAATAGGGCATTACTCCATTTTCATCAGGGTCAGGAAAATTGGAATCCTCTAGCATATGGGTGGTAAGTAAAATCACAACTATAGTCAAACTAGAACAAACCATTAGTAAAAAAAATGCTGTTATAAAAACTACAATTGCTTGCTTTGTAAACCAGCAAGGGATAATAACCATGTAGAAAATGTAAAATACCTTAAAAGCAAACATTTTTAGCACCTCAAAGACTGGATATGGTCGGTTATAAAACCCACCAATTCTCGTATAGAAAATGTCTTTAAAGTCGCGATAAAAAACCCATCTTGGAATAAAAATGGCATAAATAAAAGGCATATAAATCCATTGAAACCTGTGAAAGCTTCTAGTTTTGTCCTGAGGAAATATTTTAACTACAGCAGATTGCTGAATATCAGGGTCGTATTCCATAATATTAGAAAATACATGGTGACCAGAAACATGTCTGTTTTTCCAGTTGAAAGAGCTTAATCCTAAAAGATCAAATATGTACATAAACCATTGGTTGTACTTTTTATTTTTGAAAAGTGAATTATGAGCAGCATCATGACCCACATTTACACCTAAAAAAACACCCCAAACCCCTAAAAAGGAATAACATAAAAAAATGTGTATTGGTTTAACCGGAAAAATAAATGGAATTGAAAAAACAAACATATATACAATTAAAAGTCCAGCTATTTTTAGATACATGCTTGTGTTTCCATATATACTCTTTCCATTGTTTTTAAAATAGGCATTAACTTCTTCTCTTAGTTCTGCGAAAAATCCATCATCTTCTGCTGGGAATGTTATGTTTCTAAATTGATCAGTCATTTAAATATTATTTTGTGTTCATGTATTCAAAAATTTTTGCAAAGTCTGTGCGGTGTTTGGTGGCTGTCCAAATTGGTGGATTAGTGGAAAGTAAAGTCATTAAAGTCCCAGTAAAGCTGGCTTTAATGCTATTAACAGGGCTAAACCACCTAAATCCAACTCCTATAGAGTGGTTTAAGTTTTTAACTTGATGCCACCATAGAGGTGGATTAAAAAGAATATCTCCTGGCCTTAGAACACACTCAAACGTAGTTAGAAATCTTGCAGCAGGAAATTTATTATAATCAGGTTTTTCAGGATTAAAATTGCTGTAAAAATAGGGAGATTTTGTAATAGGAGGATTTAAAAAAAAGTCATTTTTTGGAGGGTATAAATACCAATGTTTTTCACCAAACACTTGAGTGAAGAGATTGTTTTCTGTTGCACAATGTAAAGTGGTTTTTGATCCTTTACCACCAATAAATACTTGAAAAGTCTTTCCAGAAGAAATTTTATTTCTCATGTTGTATAGCCATTTCCAATCAAAATCATCAATTAGTTCAGGATGGTCATAAAGTATTCTATTGAATCGACTATATTTATTAGTATCTCCTAACTTTATGGATTCTATAACATCTTTAAGAGTTGTTTTTTCTACGCTGTAGTCAATGGAGTCATTTTTAGCATTTAGAGGGTCGAATATAGCGACTTCATCTTTGGAGTAATTTTCAGAAAGCCAATCTAATGACCATTGTTTGACACATTTCCAGTTTTTAGCCCTCCCTTCCATCACAACAGGAATTCCTCTGTTTATATAGTTTTGTTTTAGATCTTTTTCTGAAATATCCACTATCCGATCAACTTGTTGAGTTTTGTTTTCAATTACTACCTTTTCTTTTTTGGATAAAAACATCTGAAGCGTTCTGTTCCGTTGAGATAAGTATTTTGTAGCAGGAAGGTCTTTTCCCAAAAAGTGATCCAAAATTCTCCAGCCCTGATAGCGTCTACGCAACTTGTAGTTTATTTTCATTAAAAAATATGCTCAGAAATAATTACATTCTAAGTTCAAAAATTAAGAATTAAATCACAAATAAATATTATACAAAAAAGGACATTTTTTTATATGTAATTTAATTAAATGAGAGTGATTAAATTGTTTAGATAAGCTAAATTGAATATCAAAGTACATCTGATAAACAGCAATAAATACACCAACTCCTTTGTTAAATAACCGAGTGAATTGTATATCTAAACGGGTTTAAAAAGATTAATATGTATTTTAAATCTCCTGAGTTTGCTTACATGCGGTTAATAGCAATAAAATACAAAAAAGAAAAACAAAATTCTTAATCATTTTATTAAATCGAAAATAATAATAGTACAAAACCGCTAATTAAACCACTTAGAACTCCTAATATTATACCTATAATAGACATTATAACTCCTTTATTTTTCTTAGGACTCGAAATTTTGTTTAATACTCCTGCAATACCAAAGGCCAAGCTAAAAATTCCAAAAATAAAACTTGCAAAATAATTAGCAGTATTTATTGATAATAAAGGAGTTAAACTTTCAAAAAGGAAAAAAGAAAAAGAGGTTAATCCATTTAATAAACTGATTATTGAAATTGGGTCTACTCTTGCCTCTTTTTCTGTTGAAGGGTTGTTTAGAGATTTTAAAATGCTATCCGCTCTAACGGATCTTTCGTGAATGTAGTGGTCTGTAGAGAACTCTTTAATTTCTTTTACATTAACATCTGTAAATAATTGATCTTTATCCTTTTTTTCAATAGAATAGAATTGATTTTCTGTAGATTTTATAATCGGAATTGATTTGGTTGGAACTAAAGCACTCTTTTCATTAGTTACCACATCAAAATTCTTGAAATTTAAAGGAGCTTTTGTATAAATTTTATTCGATCTTCTATTGTAGTTTGAAGTTAGCTGAGTTTGCTTACATGCGGTTAATAGCATTAAAACACAAATGAGAGAAACTAAATTTTTAAACATTTTATTAAATCGAAAATCATAATAGTACAAAATCACTTAGGACTCCTAAAATTAATCTTTTAATAGACATTATAACTCCTTTGTTTTTTTTAGAACTCAAAATTCTGAGTTTGCTTACATGGATATGAGTGTGATTATGCACAAATAAGCCATAACAACACAAATAAGCCATAATACCTTTTTCATTCCTTTTTTTTACAAAGAAATAAGGTAATCCCCATTTACATACATTAAATGCACCTAAAAAAGGATTAATAAAAATGGAGTTTTTGCTAATTAAAATCTGCTATAACACAGCAAATAAGGTAAATAAATGTGTGTTAAATGTTTAAAAAATGGTTAACATTTTATGTTTATGGGCTAGCCTTACATATTTTCTCTGCAGTTCCGTCACTAAAGATGTAAATTAATGGTTTATTAGCTTTAAACCCAGTTTCTCTACCTAGTATATCTATTATTTTTACCAATTCTCTGTTGGGATCAACCACATTTTCTATATGGTTGATACAAGGATGCGAATGGTTTCCAGGAATTTGAATTTGATTAAATCCGCTATTTATTCGCTCATTGAGATATTCCGATAACCCTTTTTTCACATGTGCACCAAAGCTGTGATTAACAGCATACAGGAAATCAGTAAATTGAAAACCATAATCCATGGAATAATAGGTGTCGGATTGAACAGCACTACTCAATAAACTAACCTTCAGCTGTAATTCATTATACCACTCTGATGAATTTAAGTCTGTTAAAATTTGATCTAGGTAGGTATTAAACAAGTCATTGTAATAGGGATAAGAAAGTAACCTTACTATTAGCGGTCTGTTGCTGTTATGCCAGCTGTTTAAATCTCTATTGGCCCAATCGATACCAAACCAGTCAATACCAAACGTATTATCCATATCGTATTCAATAAATACAAATTTCCCGGTTGATGGTTGTCGATACAAGTAATAATTATTCTTGTTGAATGCATAACCGTCCCAATGCCCAATGATCATTTCTGCTGCTAGGGTTTTGAGGTATAATTCAACTTCAAAATTTTCTTCTATAAAGCATGGAAAATCTTCGTTATCTATATGATTCAAGGTGTCTATAAATTGGATTAATTTGGAGTAATTATTAGCCACTTCATTGGTTTTTAATTCGTATGCACCATAATATGAAGAAGGATTACTACCAATGTATTTTAAATCTGCACCCCAAGTACACTTGTATAAATTTCCTTGATCATTTCCAATAAATCGCTTTTGTAAAAATTCATCATCAATATGTTCTACATTTAGGTATACACCTTTGTATTCACCGTTAATATAAAGTTTGATGAAGCTGGATCTTGAGCTGATCAGGTGGTTGGTATTGAGTATATTTAGACTCAACCAATATCTTAGAAGTGATGGGTCATTGTGTTGTCCAACTAAATTCATTTTTTCAATTCCCTTGAACTTTTTACCTTGAGTGTATTCGTTGAAAGACACTTTAAACGATTTTTTATATGCACCTCTTGAGGTGTTACCACGCACTCTGAAACCTACATTTTGAATCGTATCGCTGTGGGCAGAGGAGTGGTAGTAAAATGTGGCAGGGAAGTGGTGGTCGCTGTACAGGCTATCACCTAGAAGTATATTGAGATCTGTATTATTTATGGAAATATGAATTTCAGCTATTTCATTTTGTAAAAAGGCATGATTATTTGGTGGGTGAGTAATGGATTGCCCAGTAAGACTAGTGCGAGTAAATAGAAAGGTTATGAGCAGTAGTTTATTTATCACCTTGATTTATGAAATTCATACAATGTAAAAATACGATAATAACATAAGATTATCATTTAATGTTGGGATTAAGACCATGGCCATTTAGTATAGGTCCGCAAGTTAAGTTAGGTCCATTGACATTTAGTGCAGAGTGGGCAACAGACCAAGGTATTTCACAAGATTTGGAGGTAATCTTAACTGCAGGAATAAGATTAAAAATTAAATCCAAAGAGAAAAAATAAATT
>CEPJ01004740.1_pt1 | contig 10368 bp, 6 predicted proteins | sample 530561 | NCBI WGS metagenome assembly CEPJ01 (sample SAMEA2620404, study PRJEB7988) | marine metagenome | biome: marine biome (ENVO:00000447); feature: surface water layer (ENVO:00002042); material: "saline water (ENVO:00002010), including plankton (ENVO:xxxxxxxx)" | depth 5 m
TGTACTTGACTACAGAGGTTATAGATTCTTTCAATCCTCATATGATAAAGATGAGATGGGAACGGTTCTCTCAGTCAATTATGATTTAGCTGGAACTATCACAACATATTTAGGATACCTTTTGCTAGCACTCGGCATGGTCAGCGTATTTTTTACCAGACAAAGTAGATTTAAATTTTTAACAAAAAAACTTTCAAAAGCTAATTTGTTTTTACTTCCTTTTCTTATACCATTATTATCTTTTTCATCTGAAAAAGAAATTTCTTACATAGACAAAGAGCACTCAAAAAAATTTGATAGACTTCTGGTTCAGGATCAAGGCGGAAGGATTAAACCTATGAATACTCTATGTTCTGAATATTTGAGAAAAATTTCTAAGAAAAATAGTTTAGAAAATTTAAATTCAACTCAAGTGATTTTATCAATGATGGTTAATCCACATGAGTGGGCTAGTAAAGATATAATTAAGGTTAAGCATGAACAAATTAAAAAAGTGGTTGGAGCCAGTAGTTCAAGAACTTCATTCAAAAGTTTTTTTGAGAAAGATGGTTCCTATAAATTAAAAACACTCGTTGAAGATGCCTATGAAAAAGAACCGATAAACAGAGGAAAACTTGAAAAAGATATAATTGCTGTCGATGAAAGAGTTAATATCTGTTTCATATTGTTTAATGGCGATTTAATGAGAATATTCCCACTTAGAGGAGATCCCAATAATACTTGGTATAATTCAAAACAACATCAGTTATTTTCTGGAAAGGACTCTTTATTTGTGTCAAATATTTTGAAACTATACTTCTCAAGTATCAACTCAAGCTATGAATCGAAAAATTGGAATGAGCCTGATAGTTTATTAAACTACATTATAAAGTTTCAAAATATGTATGCTAGTTCTGATATCATGCCTTCCAATCTTAAAATCAATACTGAGATCTGGTACAATAACTTAGATATTTTTGGTAAGCTCTACAAGTTTTACATTGTTATTGGACTTCTGATGCTAATCTTTTTATTTTACGAAATTTTTAATAACAACAAATCAGTAAAAAAAGTAATTAAATTCTTTAAATATTTAATTTTTAGTGGATTTATTTTTCACACAATCGGTTTAGCTTTTAGATGGATTGCTTCAGGTCATGCACCTTGGAGCAATGGCTATGAGTCAATGATTTACACAGCTTGGGCAACACTTCTTTCAGGAATAATTTTTAGTAAGAAATCTAATTTTACATTAAGTGCAACCGCAATAGTTGGTTCATTAATATTAATGTTTGCTAGTATGAACTGGATGGATCCAACCATAACTAATTTAGTACCAGTCTTAAATTCATATTGGCTAATGATTCATGTAGCCATTATTGTTGCAAGCTATGGTTTTTTATTTTTAGGAGCAATACTAGGCTTAATGTGTCTATGGATTATTGTATTTACTAACAATGAGAACAAGAAAAAACTAAAATCAATAATCAATAGTTTGACTAATATTAATGAGAGAGGAATTACAGTTGGAGTATTTATGTTAACTATCGGTACTTTTCTTGGAGGAGTATGGGCAAATGAATCATGGGGAAGATATTGGGGATGGGATCCGAAAGAAACATGGGCACTTGTAAGTATTTTAGTATACGCATTTGTTTTGCATATGAGATTGATTCCTGCGATTTCTAGCAAATATTCATTTAATCTAGCATCTCTGGTAGCAATTTGGTCAATTTTAATGACATATTTTGGAGTTAACTACTATCTTTCTGGTTTACATTCATATGCGGCTGGTGATCCAATGCCAATTCCCAATTTCGTTTATTATTTCTTATTTGTAACAATTGTCACGGCTATTCTTTCAAGAATCAAGTTTAAAAAATATTATATATGAAATTAGATATTTTAGCTTTTGGTGCTCACCCAGATGACATTGAATTAGGTTGTGGCGGAACAATATTAAAGCATATTAACGCTGGCTACAGTGTTGGAATTGTTGACTTAACCAAAGGGGAGCTTGGAACTAGAGGTGATAAAAATATTAGGGCTGAAGAAACCAAAAAATCTAATGAAGTTTTAAAAATTAGTGTTAGGGAGAACATGAATTTAAAAGACGGTTTCTTTGAAAATAATGAGCAAAATAAAATTAAAGCTGTTAAGTTGATAAGAAAGTATAAGCCTTCCATTGTTTTAACTAATGCTCCAAGTGATAGGCATCCTGATCACGGTAGAGCTTCAAGTTTAACAACTGATGCATGTTTTTTATCTGGCCTTGAAAAAATAGATACAGGTCAAGAAATATGGCGACCTAATTCAATTTATCACTACATACAGTTCAATAATATCGAGCCTGACTTTGTTGTGGATATCACCGAATTTTTTGAAAGGAAAATTGAATCTATAAAATGTTATTCCTCACAATTTTATGACCCAAAATCAAAAGAATCTGAGACAAGAATCTCCACAAAGAATTTTTTTGAAAGTATAACTTATAGAGCTAAAGACATGGGAAGACTTACAAATTGTGAATACGCAGAAGGGTTTATTTCATTTCAACTAAACTCTGTAAACCTTCTTACAGATTTAAATAAAAAAAAGAGCTGATTATTATCAGCCCTTTCATTCATAAAAATTTATTTTATTATTAACTTTTTGCTATCAACATTATTGTCGCTATAAACCTTGACAAAATACGTTCCTGACTCAAACTTTGAAAGATCAATTGAGATTGATTGGTTAGAAAAGTAATTATTGAAAAAGCACTTCTTGCCAAGTAAGTTAAAGATTTCAACTTTAGATTCAGTATTTGTAGAAAATTCAATATTTAGATTACCATTAGTTGGATTAGGTGTCATTTTAAATAACTCTTTATTAGAAATTAATGAGCCAACTCCAGAGGTTCCTCCAATGCAACAGCCATTGTCGCAATCTGCATTGGGATCATAATTTGTTGCTGTTGGATCTGTACACCCATATAAATCACACCAAGTTTCACTGTTAACATCCATCTCTAAATAAATGATTTCATTTAGGTCTATTAAATCCTCATCACCTCTTACGGCAAGACCAGGTTCAAAGTCCTTCTGATAAATTAATTGAATTTTATCATCATTAATATCTTTAACCATTGATGCAAAAACACATTCTTGTTGACCATTCCAAATATCATGTGGAGTAATATCAATTGGTTCTGACCATGTTGCACCACCATCCAATGATCTTATGATATTAACATGTCTAAATACTTGTTCACTATTATCAACATCTTCAGTATATGCTGAAAATGTAACATAAATATCACCACTTGATGTAATTGCAGCTGAGGGCATACTCGAAAGTGATGCATAATACAAAGCATATCCTCCAGTTGAGTCATAGCCAGCGACTTGGTTATCACAATTTAGATCTCTGGCTTGTGCTATTACAATAGGAGTCTCTGAGTACCATAAATCTGAATCCTGTGGAGTAGGTAGTGTAGTGTCGGCGCCCATATCTTCATTCCAATATAGCAGACCATTTGTTAATGGGAACCAAGATGATTGTCCATCAGCTAAGTCATCATCTAAGTATCTCATATTTCCAGTAAAGATATGTGCCTTGTCATTGTTATCAATTAAAACAGTGCCATAATTATCAGTTGAGTAAACCATGTCTAAGGTTCCAGTACTATCTAAATCGAGACCAGAATCAACTGTATATTTATCAACTGGGAAGTCGATGAATGTTGTTCTAATCCAATTAGAACCATTGTCAGTTGATTTTAGAATGAATGAGTCTGCCCAGTCATTGAAAACAGCTATTACAACAGTTTCACCTTTTGCATCTATAGCATAGCTATCACCTCCAAAACCATTGAAGTGAGCAGAGTCAAGTGTAGGTAGTTGCATGTCTTGTATGTCCCAAGTACTACCACCGTCAGTTGATCTGTAGTAGAGAAGAGCTCCATCTAAACCGTTGTAGATAGTTCCAGCTAAACCAGTTGGAGCAGTAACTCCAATCATGTGAAGAGTCTCGCCGTTACTACCACCAACCGCAGTTCTGTTCCAAACTAAATCTGCATAGAGACCAGTTGTGCTATCCATACTTGAGACAATTTGTTCAGTCCATGCTCCTGTACCGACACTCGGTCTGTGTGTCATTTGAAAATAAGAATTATCTGTATTATGAGCAATTGCAATCTCTTTTCCTGATGAAGTAGCTAGTATCGTAGGCCATCCACATCTTGAAGATTCAAGTCTAGAGGATGGCATTGATGACCATGAGGTGCCATCAAAATACATGTATCCTGTACCACGATCTAAGAATGTTGGTGCATATAGAGCGCTCGTAGTCCAAACTGCAGATAGTTGCCCTCCTGAGTGTCTTATTATTCTGTCCATAACTGCACCATTTGATTGTAAATCATATGTTGTATTTCCTAAAAGTGTTTCTGTTGGAGAAGCAATTTTTAAATTGTTAACATATGGATTGGGATTGTTTATAAGATGACTTAAAGTCTCTGATCCACTCAAAATTTGTTTATCACTTATTATATATTTATCAGAGCCATGAATAGCATCTTTTACAGAAATCTGACCACTACTGTAAGTAAAAAGAAAAAATGTAAAAATTGTAAATATCAGTCTCATAATTTTATGTTTTGGTTTTAGTAAACTTAATAAATTTTAGTTAATTTTTTTAAGATTTAGTCTTAAAGAGTTGCCTACTACGACAATATCTGAAAATGCCATAAAGAACGCAGCCCACATTGGATTAAGTAGGCCCATAGCAGCTATAGGAATTGCAATTATGTTATATGAAAATGCCCAAAATAAATTTTGTTTAATTGTTTCAAGAGTTTTGTTACTGATATTTATTAAAGTTTTAAGAGAACCTATATTATTTTTATTTAGTAAAATGATGTCTGATGCGTCAACAGCAATATTAGCTGCATTAGAGATAGATATACCAATAAAAGATTGAGAAAGTGCGGGGGAGTCATTGATTCCATCACCTATCATTGCTGTTTTTAAATTCTTATTGCTTTGTTCAACTATCTCAAGTTTTTCTTCAGGTAATTTCTCATAAAAAATTTCATTAAAATGTACTTGCTTGTTTACAAAAACACATTTTTCTTTTTTGTCTCCGCTAAGTAGACTACATCTAATTCCAATTTTTTTAAGATCATTGACAATTTCTATGACGTCAGATTTCAGTTCGTCTTGAGCAGAAATTGATGCAATTAATTTGTCATTAGCAGTGAGAAAAATATCATAATTATTGTTGTGTATTTTGGTTAGTCTAGATGAGCCAATTTTATATTTAATTTTATCATAATATCCACTAATTCCCATACCTTTAGTTTCCTCAATATTTTCAATATTTAATAATTTGCTATTTGATTTTAGATGTGTACATATCGATTTTGCAATGGGGTGAGAAGAGTGTGATTCTAAACTATATATTATCGAATTTATATGCTGATGATTACCATCTTTAATATCGATTTTATTAATCTTAAAATTTCCTGTTGTTATTGTTCCAGTCTTGTCAAAAATAATTTTTTTTATTTGACAAACCTTTTCTAATGTATCGCCACCTTTAATTAATATTCCGTTTTTAGCTGCTCTACCAATTCCAACCATTATAGCAGTTGGTGTTGCAAGTCCCATTGCGCAAGGGCATGATATTACTAAAACCGCAATACTTCTCAAAAACGATTGGAGTTTATCAATTTCAAAAAAATAAAAGTTTGTTATATAAGTAAGTATAGATATTATAATAACAAACTGAACAAAATAGTTACTTACTCTATCACCAATTCTTTGGATTTTCGGTTTTTTGTTTTGGGCATCTTTAACCAGTTTAATAACTTTGGAAATTGTAGTCTCTTCTCCAACTTTTTCAGATTTTAATTTCAAATTTCCATTTACAATTATTGAGCCAGCGGTTACTAAATCACCTACTTTAACTGAAGAAGTTAGACTTTCACCTGTGATGAATGAAGTGTCAATTTCTGCCTGACCCTCTAAAACTAGACCATCAAATATGATTCTCTCTCCAGAACTGAAAAATAAGATGTCTCCTAATTGAATTTGATTGAAATGTACTTTTTCAATATCATTTTTTGTAAGTCTTTTTACAATTGTTTTATTTAATTTTTTAAGTTTTTCAATCGATGATGTTGTTTTTTTTATTGATCTTTTTTCAATGCTATTTCCAAGCAAAACTAATGTGATAATTGTTGCGCAAGTTTCAAAAAATAAGAACTCTTTTGGAGAGTGGTTAGAAAAGAAGCAGCCATATAAACTATAAAAAAATGCTGATGAACTTCCTAAAAAAATAAGTACATCCATGTTTGGAAGTCTGTTTAATATTGATCTAATTGCACTAAATCCAAACTGATAAACACCTATCAAAAAAACAGGAAGACATAAAAATAATTGTACTTTAGGTTCAGATAAAAAGTGTTTGTGACTCAAGAACATGTGTGCTAGCAAGGGTAGAGTAAAAATTAAGCTAACTAAAAACAAAACTTCTATTTTGCTTATTAATTTTTTTTTAGTTTCATTAATTAAGACTGGCGTAGCTTTAAATCCAATTTTTGTTATTAAATTAATAATTTTGTTTCTTGTAACATTTTTGTTTTTAGTTACACTCAGTTCACTATTTGCAAAATCAATATTAAAATCAATTATTTTGTTCTTTTGAAGATGCTTTTCTATTGACAGAACACAATTAGAACAACTCATTCCTTCTAACTTAAAAATATATTTTTTTTTGGATGGCATATTGCAAATATAGGTACAAAAAAAATTATATTTGCCACCACTAATGGTGAGTGTAGCTCAGTTGGTTAGAGCACCGGATTGTGGTTCCGGGGGCCGTGGGTTCGAATCCCATCATTCACCCTAAATAATAAAAAAGGGGCTTTAGCTCCTTTTTTTTATTTGTTCTCTTTTAACAATTTTGTATAATTTCTTTTTGGCTGAAAGCCAGGTATTGAGATTAGAGACTCATAATTACTTGAAATTATTACTGTACTTGGCCAATAATATTGCCCATTTACAGCTTTTACTAAATCAAAAAACAAGTCATGTCTAAATGTTGATCCATGACTAATTGGTTGCTGATTGCCAAAAACTCTGTCATTAAAAATTAAAGTATCTTTGGTTCTTCCGTTAAGCATTACAGGAAAAAAATTATTATTTATTAGATTTATAATATTCTTGTCAGTTAGTGTCTCAAGTTTCATTTTTTCACAAAATTCACAATTAGATCGGTAGAAAAAGATCAGCATGTTTTTGTTAAATTTTTTTGAGTATTCTTGAGCTTTTTCTAGACTTAGCCAGTCAATATAGTCTTTAGTTTGTCCTTGTGAAAAGCTAATCAAAGGAATTAATAAAAATAATAAAGTAAACAGTCTTATCATACTAGTCTAAGTATTGTTCAACTGATTGAATCCAATTATTGACTCCTCCTCTAACATAACCGGTTTTTCCAAGTTTTTCAAAATTTACTTTGTTCTCTTCTTGATACTGAGGTCTAACAAGCCATATTGTAGGGTAACCTTGTACAGCAAATAATCTCTGTAGTTGACGGTTTTGTGCAACTAAATTTTCATCTAATTTTGTTCTTCTAGGAAAATCTAGTTCAACTGGAATAATATTGTCTTTCGCCCAATCTTTGAATTCTTTTTGGTCAAAAACTTCTTTAACTAACCTTTTACACCAACCACACCAGTCACTACCAGTAAAAAATAGCATTATGGGTTTTTCAGTTTCCATTGACTGAGCTATTGCTTGGTCAATATTAGTGAGCCACAAGTAGTTTTTCTCTTGTGAGTAGGATGTTAGCAAGAATAGACTGAAGATTGATGATAATATTATTTTTTTCATTTTGATTTTTTTTAGTGAATACCGTGCATAAGCTTTTTGATGAACGGTGATATTAATATAACGAACAATGACATGATTATTGTGACAATACCGATTTTAGCATAAATACTGTTATACTGAACCAAAGTAGCAATTGGCTTATTATCGATTACTCTATTACCAAGTAATTTACTTGTTATTTTTGATAAAAAATCCGAAGGTCCTTCAGAAATAGAGTGAATTACTTTATGATTAAGTGAACCATCTGCGGAGATAAAGTTCTGTGTATAGGTTCCGGGGGATAGATTTTTTTGTCTAGTCCAATCAGTTTTAATTTGTTTATTCGAAATATAATTAATACCTGCTATTGCGTCCTTTTTGTTCTTTATTGATTCGTTAGTAGAATATGTCATATAAAATGAAAATAGATTGTTTTTTAAATTATCGAAATTAGGAGTCATATAAGATTCGTTAATGTTTTTATTTTCCGTAGATTTTAAAAATTGCCAATCAAGTTTACTTGCAATTTTTTCAAAAATATTTTTGTGATTATCTTTATCTAAAACCAAATCTTCACCAGTAATGAACGAAGTTTTGATTTTGTCAATTGTTGCTTTTGTTTTTGTATCATAGATTAGCTGACTACTATCATTTTTTAACTTTAGAGTTAATAGCCCTTTATTGTTTATTTGCCATATGAAATCATCATCATTGTTTACTATTTCAAGTGATATTAATTTACTAATTTCTTTTTTATCTTTTTTGGTAAACAATGAATCTCCATAATATATTTTGTTATTTAAATTATCTATTTCTTTGATCATATTTATCTTGGAAATCTTGTGCTGATAGTCAAATTTCAATTCAAAATCATAAAGATTTAGATTTTTATCATTGTCATAGACAGCAAAAGTCATAAATTCATTGTAAAAGGGTTTCGAGGTCATTTTTGCGATTCCTCCTGATATATAGTGAGCAAATGTTGATGATAAAAACCATACGCCCATCATAAATCCTATCATTCTTTTAGGAGAAAGTTCAGTTACCTTTGAAAGTCCTATTGGTGATAAAAAAAGTTCTCCAGTAGTTATTAAGAAATAGCCAAGAAATACAAAAAGAAAAGGAACTTTTCCATTTTCTCCGATAAAATGAGCAGTTAAAGCAAATATCAAAAAACCAAGTCCTAATTGTAAAATACCAAGTGCAAATTTGATTGTTGTATTGGGATTTTTTTTAATCGCACCCAACTTTGTCCATAACCAGCTGAAAGGAATTGCAAGTAAAACAATGTAAGCTGGATTAATTGCATTTGTCTGAGATGCATTTAAGCCAACTAAATTTACACACTTATCTACCCATACAGTTAGTGAACTGCCAGCTTGTTCAAAACATGCCCAAAAAATTGTTAAAAAGGCAGCTAAAATGATTATCGCAATTAATCTGTCACCACTGACATTATCATTTTTTCTGACTTTATAGTCATAAATGATATATGAAACGTAAATCAAAACTAATCCTCCTACAATGGATAAAACATTGCCCAGTACAGCTGATTTTGTATCTAATATAATTAAGTAAGCAAAAACTGGTACAGAAAGAAATCCAAAAAGGTAGATTAAATTAGTTATAGAAATTCCATTGAATTTTATGTTGATATATTTTTCCGGTTGAAGACCTTTATTTTCTAAAACGTTCTTACTAATTCCTCTCCAAAAAACCAGCAAGCCAGCTACCATTCCAATTCCAGCAGCACCAAAACCGTAGTGCCATCCATATGTTTCTCCTAGGTAACCGCAAAAAAGAGGTGCTATCATTGCACCAAGGTTTATTCCCATATAAAAGATAGTAAACCCACTATCTCTCCTTACATCACCATCTTCATACAAAGAACCAACCATTGTAGAAATATTAGGTTTAAAAAATCCATTACCAATAATTAGAAGTCCGAGTGCTCCGTAAAAAAAGAAATCAGAGGGAAATGACATAAAGAAGTGGCCTAGAGCCATTAAAATACCACCGAAAATTATTGATTTTCGATATCCTATAAATTTATCAGCTAGATAACCACCAACAAGCGGAGTGAGATATACTAAAGCACCATATGCCGCATAAATTCCGTAGGCAATCTCTTCACTATTTTGTAAATCAGAGTAAAAATCTTTAATCAAATAAAGCGTAAGCAATGCTCTCATTCCATAGAAAGAAAATCTCTCCCACATTTCAGCAAAAAAGAGATAGAATAACCCTTTGGGATGATTTTTTTTGTCAAGGTAGTTTTTTACAATGTATAATACAAGAACCGTAAAAAGAGTATATGCTAGTATTTGAATCATTTTTTAAAAGACTAAAATAGTAAAATTAGTTACAAGTTATCTAATATGAAATTTGTGATTTTATTATATAGGTGAAATCTAGTGTTACCGCCATATATACCATGATTTCGATCGGGATATATAAATAATTCAAAATCTTTATTTTCATTAACTAAGGCAGATACCATCTCATAGGTATTTTGCACATGAACATTATCATC
>CEPJ01032517.1_pt1 | contig 10359 bp, 8 predicted proteins | sample 530561 | NCBI WGS metagenome assembly CEPJ01 (sample SAMEA2620404, study PRJEB7988) | marine metagenome | biome: marine biome (ENVO:00000447); feature: surface water layer (ENVO:00002042); material: "saline water (ENVO:00002010), including plankton (ENVO:xxxxxxxx)" | depth 5 m
AAAATCATTTTCTTTTTTGTCAGATAATAAATTATTTAGAGATGTCCCAATTAAATAGGTATCCGAGGTGTGATAAACAAATGTTGTCCCAGGATTTTTCTTTTTTGGATAGTTATTACATGAAAAATCTACTTTTTCTTCATGGCTTAGCTTATTAAAGATGAAATTGACAGATGCGAGACTATCTTCATCACCATAATGAACTAATGATTTATATTGACCGGTTGCCATATCTGAGAGATTCTCAATGGTTACATCCCTCCATTTATTTTTTGAACATGCAGATACAAGATCATTTATCTTAGTATCTACAATTGATCCATATTTTTTTTGATATGCAGCAATTCCCAAAGATCCACCTATAGTTTTTGTGAGTGAATATGCTGGCAACAACAGGTTTTCGCAGAATGGATAACTACCTGACCTAGTTAAGCAAGGCCCTATAAAATGCTCCTCGCCATCAAAAAATCCATATGCAGTAACTTCATCTGGATTGAATGCATCTGAATCAGCAAAGGATCCTCGAAAAATAGAGGGATATTTTTCATATAAATCTTCAATAGATTTTTTATTTTTAGTATTGGCAATAAATTCATTGTCATTGTTTTTAATTTCAAAAAATGAATCGAATATAGCTACATAATTAAATTGAAAATAAGCACAGGTTTCACTTGATATCTGAAATACACTTTGAGAAATTTCATTAAAAGAATTCAAAGCAAATAATAAAACTCCATTATGGGAACAATTTGCATGTTTTTGGATTAAGGTAAATGGTGCGGAAACAAAGACATAATCATCTCTAGACCACGCTATTCCATCGGAAAAACTTAAATCCCAAAATTTATCATTTGTTTCAATAATTTTTTTGTTGTGAACGATTACGTTCTGACCTTGAATTGATAAATCCAGTTTAAAATCGGGTAACTTCAAAAATAAATCTTCATTTTTCCTATTTTTAAATGTTTTTTCATCTCGAATAACATCATAACCAATACCCTTTGGATAAGAGTTAATGTAAAAACTTCCAGAGAGTTTTTTATAATTTATATTTTTTGATTCAGTGAGGATATAGTCAAAATTTATAGGTGATGTTAAAGGTTTTTCACCCCATAAAATTTTGCCCAAATCTTGTGAATATAGAAATGGGCAAAGAATTATTAAGAAAAATAATCTATACAAGGAGTATTAGAAAGATTTATCTATTGATATTCCAACTGTTCTTGGAAGAGCAATAAACTCTCTATCATTGCTTCCATAAAAACCAGAAGAGGGATCTGGTCCAAATGCTTCACTTTTAAACATTCCAGTAACTCCTCTTTCATTTGCAATATTTTTTATGAATAAGCTTATATACATATCATCATTAAACAATGTAGAGGAAAGATCAACAATAGAAAATGACTCTAAATCTTGGTTGTAACTTTGACTTGTGCTCAAGTGATTCTTCATATCACTTTGATGATATAAATTTCCTCTGTGAACAATTCCCCAACCATTGTTGAAGTAGGATGTATAAGCTACTCCGGCATTAAGCATATTTTCAGGAGTTCCGGGTAAGCTAGTTCCATTTGGAGCATACAACAATGGAGTTGATGCAGGTGTAAATAAATCTCCTGTTAATTCTGACTTATTTCTTGCATAGCCAAAGTCCCAATCTAATTTTCCAATAGTTCCCTTGAGCTCGATATCAATTCCCTGGGTCTTGGCCTCATCTCCATTAATTACAGCATAAAAACTATAATTAGGAGTATCAGTGTTTAGTTGAGGATCTTTCCAAATGACTTTATAAAAACTTAAGTTGTAATAAACATTATTTTCTGTAATTCCTTTTCTTCCAAATTCATAATTTAAAACTTTATCGGAAGTAAAAGGCACCCAGCCTTCTTCTTCTATAAAGGTTCCCTCAGTTGGAACTGCATTTATACCGCCTCTTCTAAATCCCTCTGAAATTGTTGCATACCAAGTCTGATTTTCTTCAGGCATGTATGCTAAATTTAGCTTATATAATGTATCTTGCTCTTTATTTTCATGAAGTCCTGAGGATGGAGCTAAACCATATAGCGCAAAAGTCATATCAGAATCTCCTTCTGCATCTAATGAAAAGTGTCTGAAACCTAAGGTAACATCAAAGACTTCAGATGTATGAAAGGTAAATTCACCATAAAGCGCTTTTTGTCTTATAGTCTCTGAAACAATATAATCAAAATCTTTTTCTTGAGGATCAACTACATAATCTAAACCATAGAAATATCCATTCCATGCATTTGTTCCTTTTATTAATGTTTGTTGCATTCTTTTTAAAGAATCTTTTTGTGTGAATACGCCGAGAACGAAATCCATTTTTTCAGATTTTTCTGAAATTAATCTAGCTTCGAAAACATTTCCATTATTTTCATATTGCCTATTAGCCGCAACATATGGTCTGGGAGGTATACCAAAAATTCCCCCTACTCCAAAATCTGAATAATAACCTGCTATATCACCAGTTAAAAAACCTCCATTTGCAAAGAATCCTGTGTTATCTGTAATGCTCTCAGATTCCCTCTCATAGTGAGAGACTGATACCTCTAGATTTACTCTTGATCCATCAACATTAAACTCAAACGAGTTTAAAGTAACATCACGCATTGAAGGTTCAAGCATGACAGCACCATTTTCATAATCACCATATGAAGATGTTGAATAGCAATTTTCGGCAAAAAGATTCACGCATGAATCGCTCAATACATATTTTGTACCTGTTGATGGAGATCTTCTTCCACCAATCATATCTTCTTGTGAGGTTGATGTTATTATCAACTCAATCTTTTCAGAAATATCAATTAAAAATTTATGTCTGAAGAATTCAATTTCCACAGTATCAGCGTCTTTAACTCCATTTATGATTGGGGGTGATGTCATAAAGTCAAATGCTGTTCCAAAACCATTCTTCAAAGACGGTACCCCAAATGACTCATTTATTAAGCCAATACCATATGGGTTAAATGCAGGCAGATTTGAAACTTCATGAACGTTTACATAATCTGTAATACCTGGATAGTTAGCATTTGATGAAACTAATCTATAAGCTACATTGCTCAAAATTGGGATATTTATCACAACATCAACGTTGTCTCCAACATCATCAGATCCATCGACCTTGCTTCCTGTTATATTCACTCGAGATGAAAAACTATCCAAAGATGGCTTATTAGTAATATATCTTACCGTTCCACCAAGCGACCCTGATCCATACAAAGTTGATTGTGGCCCACGAAGAACTTCAACTCTATTTAGATCCTTCAGAAGAAAATTAGCAAACACAGGTGTTTTATCTACATAAGTAGATACAGAAGCTGCCGCACTGACTGGATAATCCTGAAGAGCATTTGAATCAACATTGAGCCCTCTAATTCTTATGTTATTTACTGTTCCAGCATTTCTTGAACCCCTATCAATTGTACTAATACCAGCAAAACTTCTGAGAAGTTCTGCTGAGTCAAGGATTCCTCTAGAATCAACATCAGAACCTGATACAGCTGAAATATTATAAGGAACTTCAAAAATATTTGTCTCCCTTGACGTAGCTGTTACAACCACTTCCTCAATTTCATTTGTGGCATCTGGGTCAGTTTCCTGACCTATTAAGTAACAATTAATAAAAAATAACGGTAAAACTAAGAATAGATATTTTTTCATGGCAGCCTCTTTTTAGGTTAAAAATAAACTTAGCAAATTATAGTATTTTGAATAAAGTATGACAAAATTATTAGATGTATTTAAATTATTTCATGGGAGCTTGTCATATAGTTCTACTTTTAGGACTATTATTTTTTGGAATAGAATACTTTCTTCTTGGATTGGCTTGTTTTGTATTGGGATACAGTTTTTTTTCTTTGGTAACTAGTAAGTCAGGTTCTAAGGGTATAACAGAACCTTACAAAGGAATAAGTGGCAAGACTTATACTGCAAAGAAAGATAGAGAAGAACACTTAGTTTGATTTATATACTTTTCGGGAATGCAAAGAATTTCTCGATTAGCGGTACAAAACTCTCAAGTGGCTCAGTATCATAATCGGGATCAAAAGCTGCCTGATCCCACTCATCAGTAAATTGTTTAGCTTTTTCATACCAGGATTCGTTTATAAAATTCTTTCTTAGATCTCTCGGCTTACCCATGTAATGATAATAATGTTCACCTTGAAAATCCTGATGAGTCCGGATAATGTGATAAGCATCCTCACTGACATATGGTTTAATAATTTCAGCACATATTTGACCATGATTTGGGACATTAACAACTTTTCCCATATCATGAATTAGGCTTATTAGAACCATCTCATCATCAGCACCTGCTCTCTTAGCCATAGTTGCAGTTTGTAAAGCATGATGAAGTTGATTGGTTCCGAAACCAAGAGAAAGTGACTCAAGCTGTTTGAGCATTTCAACAACTCTTGAAGGCATATCCATGATATGAGGTGCATGTTCCTGACTAATATGATCCCATTCTTCTTTGGTACCTTCTGACATTTTTTTAAACATAATATTATTAGATCACATTTGAAAATAAGATTTCAATTTTTTTTGAATAAATAAAGAACAACAATGCATATGTTAAGATTGTTTGCATGATAAATATAGTGTTATCAACTATGCTGATGTATCTCATACATCTTGCTCTTCCTAAGATTTTGACTTTCAAAAATCATCGAGATTTTTCTCCTATAAAAGAGCGCCTAGAAAAAGATCCAAATATTCCAGATTATATTGAAAGAATGAATTTTGCTACAGTCAATCTTCAAGAAAGTTTACCGATTTTTTTTGCTTGTGCTGTCTTGTCAATTGTTACAGAAGTTGATTCAACATCCTATGGACTGGCCTGGATTATATTTAGAATATTGTATTACCTTTGTTACATTTATAAACTAAATTCATATAGGGCTTTTGCTTGGCTAGGATCAGCTACATGCCTGATTTTAATGGCATTAAATCTAATCTAATAGAGATTCTAACGCTTCTTTAACAAGCTTGTTAGGTACTTCTTTTTTTTCAATATTTAAGCCATCTCTTAAATATTGATTTTCTTCTAGTGCAGAATCAATACCTTTATTTGTTAATTCAAGAATATACCCTAATGTAGCTCTATTTAAAGCATTACTGGCTGTAAGTGGGACTGCGCCAGGCATATTAGTAACACAATAGTGAACTATATCCTTATGAATAAAAATAGGATTATCGTGAGTGGTTGGTTTAGATGTCTCAAAACATCCACCTTGATCAATTGAAATATCCACCATAACAGTTCCAGGCTTGAGAGAATCAAGCATAGAATCAGTAACTACTTTTGGAGCATTTTTACCCAAGGAATACACTGATCCCAAAATTAGATCTGATTCACTTATTGATTCAGCAATTGCATCAGGTGTTGAAGTAATATATTTAATTTTATCGTTTCCGTAAATTGTTTCTAATTCGGATAATCTTTCTTGAGACAGATCAATTAAATTAACATTAACACCATTTTTTATGGCTTTTTGAAGTGATTCTTCGCCAGCAACACCACATCCAATGATTGTTACAAGCCCTAAATCAACTCCATCTAAAGTTCCAATAAGCACTCCCCTGCCTTTATTTTGCTTTAACAGGAAATAGTTACCAACATTGAAAGCAATTTGTCCAGCAATTGCACTCATGGGAGCAAGTAATGGATAAGTATTATCTGAACTTGTAACAGTTTCATATGCAATTGCCCTGACACCTGTATCAATAATCTTTTTTGCTAGAGAGGGATTACCTGCAAGGTGAAGGTAAGTAAAAAGTGTGATGTCTGAATTAAGATACTGAATTTCGGATTCCATAGGCTCTTTAACTTTGACTATGAGTTCAGATTTTTCATACACTTCTGATGGAGTATTTAATATATTTGCTCCTGCGGCCTCATATTTATCATTTGTAAATCCAATTTCCTTGCCACAATTAGTTTCTACATATACCTCATGTCCACTTTCAGTTATTTGTTTAACTGAGTCTGGTGTTAACCCAACACGATGTTCATTATTTTTTACTTCTTTGGGCAGTCCAACAATCAATTTAAGTAACCCAGTTTAGAAAGTTCGTCCATTGTTGTTTTGAGTGAATTCTCAACTATATCGAACATATCATTTATTTGAGGTTCAGTAATTATTAATGGAGGGCAGAAAGCAATTACATCTCCAATTGCTCTTACAATTAGTCCATTATTTTTAGCATGATCAGCAAAGATTTTTCCAGCGACCCCTTTTTTATCGAAACCTTTATTTGTATTTCTCTCTGACACAAACTCCATGGCTCCAATCAATCCAATTCCTCTGGTATTGCCGACAAGTTCAAAGTTATCACATTTTTTAAGTCTCTCTATAAAAGTTGGACTAACATGATTAACATGTTCAAGAATTTTATCTCTTTCATAAATTTCAAGCGTCTTAACGCCCACAGCACATGCAACGGGATGTCCTGAGTAGGTATAACCATGACCAAAAATGCCAAGCTCTTCGCTTTTCTTTGCAACAATATCGTAGCAGTCATCTGAAATTATTACTGCGCTGATTGGAATATAAGATGAAGAAAGCGCTTTTGCTACTGTTATAGAAACTGGTTTCATGCCGAAAGTTTCAGCACCCCAGACATTTCCTGTTCTTCCGAATCCACATATTACCTCATCATCTATAAGAGGTATTTCATATTTTTCTAAAATTGGTTGAATTGTTTCGAAATAATTATTTGGTGGAATAATTACTCCTCCTGCACCCATTAGGGGTTCAGCAAACATTGCAGCAATAGTTTCAGGATCTTGTTCAATTATGTGATTCTCTAAATCTTCACCGAGTCTTTCAACAAAAGATTGTTCTGATTCTCCATCATGTTTATTTATAAAATAATTTGGTGACATCGCATGAGAAAAATAATTTTGTGGTAAGTCAAAATTTCCATGAATTGTAGGAAGTCCAGTCAAAGATGATGTTGCTAAGGTTACGCCATGATATGCCTGCACCCTTGATAGAAATTTTTTCTTTTTTGTTTTGCCAAGTGCATTATTAATGTACCAAAATAATTTTATTTGCGTGTCATTAGCATCAGAACCAGAACTTCCAAAAAAAACTTTAGCATTATTAAATGGTGATAGCTCTACTAATTTCTCTGCAAGTTCAATTGCTGGCTCATGACTCTTTGAGGCAAATAAATTTCCATATGGAAATTTCATAAACTGCTGCATTGCTGCATCTGCAAGCTCTTGATTACCATGACCTAGGGCGTTACACCACAAACCTGCCATACCTTCAATGTATTTATTACCGTCAGTATCATATACATAAATACCTTCACCTCTCTCTAAAATAAATGGCCCAGATTCTTTGTGAGCAATAAGATTGGTATTAGGATGAAATAAAAAATCTATATCTTTTTTCGACAATTTTTTTGTGAGGCTGTTTGGTCTAGACAATTTAATTTTTCCCTTAAATGATGTAAGTGAATTATACATAATTTATACTTATCAAGAATATAAAAAAGCTATGAAAATTCTTGTTTACATTATTTTATTTCTAATACTAGTTTTGTCTTTTTTCCTAGTTCCAAAGGCTATTAGAGTTCATAAAGTTAAGACACTATATGACAAAGACAAAATCGTTTATAACTTTGTAAACATGGATAAAATTTTTCCCTCAAGAAGTATTAATGCTTCTGATAATCCAAAACCTCTGAAGAGAAATATAAGAACTTTGCCTGAGACATTTTTATTTGAGGGTGATCAAATGAATCTTCAAGAACACTTAGATTATTTTTGGTCTGATGGAATGATTGTAATTCATAAGGATCAAATAGTTTATGAAAATTACTGGTTAGGTAACAATGAAAATAAAAAACATATTTCATGGTCAGTAGCAAAATCATTTATATCAGCATTAGTAGGAATTGCTTATGAAGATGGGTTAATCAATTCTCTTGACGATCCAGTAACAAATTACTTGGAAGATTTTAAAAAAACAGGATATGACGGAGTTTCAATTAAAGATGTTCTGCAAATGTCTTCAGGTGTGCTTTTTAATGAAGACTACGCAGACTATAACTCTGACATAAATAGATTTGGCAGAGCTATCGCAACTGGAACTTCTATGCGAGATTTTTCGAGAACTCTTACTAGAGATAGAGAGCCAGGTACTTACATGCATTATGTCAGTATTAACACACAAGTATTGGGATTTTTGTTACAAAAAGTTACCAACAAAACTATTTCTGAATACCTATTTGAAAAAATTTGGAATCCTCTTGGAATGGAAGACTCTGCATACTTTATTTTGGATGATGTTGAAGACGAGTTAGCTCTAGGTGGGCTAAATGCAACTTTAAGAGATTATGCTAAATTTGGATTATTGTATCTTCAAAATGGAAAATGGAATGAGAATCAAATTCTTTCTGAGCAATGGATAAATGATTCTCATTATGCAAGCGGAGCTCATCTAGTCCCAGGAGAAAGAGAAACATCCTCAAATCCATGGGGTTATGGTTATCAATGGTGGATTCCCGGTTTCCCAAATACTGACTTTACGGCCTCAGGTGTCTACAATCAGTATATTTACGTTGATCCACTATCTGAAATAGTTATTGCTAAAACATCATCTAATTATAAATATACCTCTGAGCTTCAAATGTCTAAAGATATGCACATTGCAATGTTTAGATCGATTGCAAAACATATGAGCTCACAAAAATAGTATGGATGAAAAATACTATGATGCTGTAATTGTTGGCGGCGGTCATAACGGTTTAGTATGTGCTTTTTATCTTGCTAAAGCTGGTCTTAAAGTAAAAATACTTGAAAAAAGGAATATTGTTGGTGGAGCAGCAGTTACAGAAGAATTTCATCCTGGATTCCGTAACTCAACTGCAAGTTACACCGTAAGTTTATTAAATCCAGAAGTTATTAAAGATATGCAACTTAAAGAAAATGGTCTAAAGATTGTGAAAAGACCTATTTCGAACTTTCTGCCAATAGATGATAAAGATTACATAAAAGTTGGGGGATCACTTGAAGATACTCAGCAACAATTTAGAAAATATTCTGATCATGATGCAAATATTCTTCCAGAATATTATAGACGTATTGAAAATGTAGCTGACGTTCTTAGAATCTTAACAACTAAAACACCATTAAACCTTAAAGGTGGATATATAAATATCGCGAAGACAGTTTTTGATCTTGTTCCAATAGCAAGGAAAACTAATGAACTTCAAGAAGATCTTTTTAATTTATTTACAAAAAGTGCAAAAGATTTTTTAGACTCTTGGTTCGAAAATGATCATATCAAAGCATGTTTTGGATTTGACTCGGTTGTTGGAAATTATGCTAGTCCTGAAACACCAGGTTCGGCTTATGTTCTTCTTCATCATGTATTTGGTGAGGTTGAAGGAGAAAAAGGAGCGTGGGGACATGCCCTTGGTGGAATGGGTTCCATTACACAAATAATGAAATCTGTTTGTGAGAAGATGGGAGTAGAGATAACTACCAATGCATCCGTAAATAAAATACTTGTTCAAAATAATTCAGCAACAGGTGTGCTTCTTGAAGATGGATCAAAAATCTTATCAAAAAAGGTAATTTCAAATCTTAATCCAAAACTATTATTTAAAAATCTTGTAAATCACGATGATGTAGATAAAGAATATCTTAGAAAGATACTTCATTATAAGTGTGGATCAGGAACTTTTAGGATGAATGTTGCATTGTCAGAACTTCCTAATTTCAAATGCCTTCCATCTTCAGGTGTATCAGATCACCATAAATCAGGAATTATTTTTGCACCAACACTGTCTTATATGGATAAAGCTTTTACGGATGCTAAAAAGTATGGCTGGTCAAAAAATCCAATCGTAGAAATGTTAATTCCATCAACTGTTGATTCTTCCCTTGCGCCTAAAGGAAAACATGTTGCGTCTTTGTTTTGTCAACAATTTGCTCCAAATTTACCAAATAATAGATCATGGCATGATGAAAGAGATAAAGCCGCTGCAACAATCATCGATACAGTGAATAAATTCGCTCCAAATTTTAAAGATTCTATAATCGGGTCATCTATATTGTCGCCATTAGATCTTGAGGAAAAACTTGGACTATTGGGAGGCGACATAATGCATGGCGTCATGTCCCTTGATCAAATGTGGGCAGCTAGACCTGTTTTTAATTATGGTGATTACAAAACACCAATTAAAAACCTTTTTATTTGTGGTTCAGGATCTCATCCTGGTGGTGGAGTAACCGGACTACCTGGAAAAAATTCATCCAGAGAGATTCTTAAAGCATAAAAAAACCCAGGACAAGCCTGGGTTTTTTTCAGAAATCTT
>CEPJ01143296.1_pt1 | contig 10331 bp, 4 predicted proteins | sample 530561 | NCBI WGS metagenome assembly CEPJ01 (sample SAMEA2620404, study PRJEB7988) | marine metagenome | biome: marine biome (ENVO:00000447); feature: surface water layer (ENVO:00002042); material: "saline water (ENVO:00002010), including plankton (ENVO:xxxxxxxx)" | depth 5 m
AAAGTTTACGTAGTTAACAGCAGATATTGTTTGTAGTAATGCAGATCTAGTATTAAAAAACATTATACCACCAACAGAGTTATTAACCCAATTTAAATATTGATTAGTTAATTTATTACCGCCGGTTGGCCTGTTTCTTCCGGTTTTCATTCTATAAAGCATATCTTTCAATGCTTCAACATAATTATCGCCATATAAAGCTTGTAATTTATTTAAATTTTCTTTGCTATACACAACATCTACATTATCTTGCCACTGTTTTAAATAATCTGCTCTTGAAACAGTATTAGTATAATTTATAAGATCGGTTGTTATAGTTCCTGCTAACCAATCTCCTGTAGGCGAAGGATAACCATCTTCTGTTAAGCTTTCTATTTGATTTGCAAATTCTAATAATTCAGGATTATCATTAATATATTTATTAATTGCTTTAATATCTTTTTGAGCTACACCTTCGGGTAAAACATTTTGTTTATCCCAAAGATATAATCTTACAGCCTCTTCATTAGTAAAGTCTCTTACTGCTTCTTTATTTAATTTGGCAGGTGTATTTTTTATTTCTTTTTTAAGAGCCTCCCAATTATTTAAAGCTTCTTGTTTAGCTATTTCAAAATTACGTATACCGGTGGCATAAGGAGTTATAATATTGTCCTTATACCATTGTAAATTTTCATTTCCAATTTTGCCTTTGCCAAGAGTTGGATATACTAATCCCATATAATCTTCTGCAGAATACGGTACAAAAAATTTAAAAGGATTTCTTTTTGCGCCTAACTTAGCAGCTCTTGCTTCCGAATATCTAGCTTCAGCTTTAACACCTTTTACTTTTTCAAGCATCATATTAAACTGATCAGATAATGTTTTTTTACTAGCTAAACTTTTTTCTGCTGCTCCTTCGTATAGATTTTTTCCTTTAACAAGCCATCTTTGATTATTAAGATCTAATCCCGGCGTTTGTGTATATCTTTCTATCCAAGAATCTTCAAATATATTAAAAGGTTTTCCGTCTACATCAGGCATTATATCTTTCCAACCTGCTTTAGTTATTAATGCATTTTCTGATTTAGTTAAACCTATAATTTTGTAATTTTTATTAACTGCATCAAAAACTTTTTTAAATTGAGCTTTAGGCCTAAAGGCTGCTTCAAATAGCATATTATATACAGTTTTACTCTGCACTGCATGCTCCCATTCTACTTTATCATTAGGTTTTGCATTATTGGTTATAGAAACTACTTCACCCCCTAATCTTTGCGGGTGTGATTGTTCATCAGCAGATGTTCTTAATAAATAATATATAGAAGAAGCAAATTTTTTACCTGATGGTTTACTTAATATATTATTAATAGAATCCCAAAAATCAACAAACATTTTATTGTTTAAGTTGTTATATTCTTGTAATGAATTATTAGGATTATCAAAATATTCATATATTTGTTTAAAATTACCCCCTATAAAGTCAACTGCTTTATTCTTTGCATATTCAGGAGCTTTACCAAAATCTATTTTAGCTAATTCTTCTCTTAAATATATTTTACTATTTTCCCTAGCCTGAGTTATTTTAGAATCTTTTACTTTTGCAAACGGAGTCCTTAATGAAAATATACTTGCGTTTAATAAACCAGGAGGAAATTCATCTTTAAAAGCTTTAATATCTTTTACATATTTTTTAGTATTAGCATATATCCCATCAGAATCTATTTTGCCATCAGCTAAGCTGTATGGAACAAAATTTAAATTTCTAGCAAGGCTAAACAATGCTTTTTTACTTGCTAAAGAAATTTTATTATCTTCTTCAAAACTTTTAGCTTTAACAGGATTTTCAGCTATATAGTCTTTTCTTAGCTGTTCACTTATTTCTTGTATAACAGCATTTTTTAATTTTAGTTTTCTATCAGATTTTGTTGAATTATTTTCTCCCTCTGCAATATAATAATCTACAAATTGTTTTTTTGTAGGAGGATTATTATTCCAGTCTAATGTAATACCTTTTCCTTTTTTAAAATTTATATTTTTTAAAGCAGCATCTCTTAAAGCTTCAAAATTATTATCTAAATATTTAGGAAAATTCTTTTTACCAAATTCAGAAGATATATCTTTTTGTATTTGATTATTTATAATATCATTGAAAGCTTTATTTCTTACAGATATTCTTTTTGTAGGAGATAGTTCTTCTGTGCCTTTTAATTTTTTTTCAGTATTTAATATTGCAACGTCTACAGCAGATTTATATTTTTCAATTATATTATTAGGTAATCCTAATCTTTCTGATATACTTATTGTTTCAACCGTTTCTGCAGGTGCATCATCTGCGATTTGTCTTGCCTCAGATATTTCTGTTTTAAATGTTTGTTCAATACCTAATCTTTTTGCAAGTCTATTTGCTCTAAGATTTAAAACATTAGTTAAAAATTTACCTAAATCTTGCCTTTCAGGATTGTATTCATTACTTACTATAGTAGCAGCCTCAGAAACTAAATCATTTTTAAATTGATTTCTTTCTACAGATTTTTTTAAATCAGCAGGAATAGGATCATATAATCTTTTTGTTATACTTTCTGTTAATCCCGCCATAGCCTGGCCAAACTCTGATTTATCAAACTCAAATGTTTCTTCACCTCTAGGTGTTTTAGTAAGAGTTTGACTAATCATTCTATTTTTATTACCTTTAAATGAAGCTAATAAATCATTTAATTTTTTTGAAGCTACACTATCTTTAGAAAAGTTTTTATCATTTACAACAGGTCTACCGCCTAATTTTGTTTTATCGTTAAATTTATTATATCTTTTAAGAAATTCTATAAAATTTGTTCCATTAAAATTTATATCTAATGCAGTGGTAGTATTTTTTTCAAATAAAGATTTTACTTTTTTTGCTAAACTTGAAAAAATACCCGCATCTTCATTAGACATGTTCCTCATTTCAATTTCTCGAAGACCATCTGATAAATGAGTTAAAAATTCTTCATTTAATTTTCTTTTATTTTTTTTACCTTGATAAGCTTTATCTTTAGCATATTCATTTTCTACTTCAACAGCAAATTCAAATATTGATTTTAAATCTGAATCTTTAGTTTCTTTCAAATCGGATTTTAAAGTTTCTACTAAAGAGTTTATTTCAGTATCATCCATACTATCTAATACAAAATGTAAAGCTTCATGGTGAATTGTATTAGAACCCGTAGCACCAATATCTAAAGAGCTTTTTATATTATCAAGTACTATAAAAGCATCATTATTATATCGTACACCGTTTGATTCATTATTTAATAAACTTTTTATATTGCTATCTTTTAAAGCATCTTTACCGTGCCTTTTAACTATTTCTTTTTTAGCTTCTTCTATAGTATCAAATTGAAATATTTTTTTACCTTTAAATATGCCTTCTTCATCACTATTAATATAATCGAATAAAGCATATCCATCTTTTTTTATAAGATCTAATCCTATTTCTTTATTTATAGCAGTATTTGCTTCATTTAGTTTTATTGTTTCTTCAGCTAATAAATTTTCTAATTCAGGATTACGTTCATTTAAATTACTAATATCATTTTGTAATTCAGAAATTCTTTTTTCAGAATCTATTTTATTGCCTATAGCATCAATAACATTTCTTTTTTGTTCTCTAGATAAATTTTTAAGACCTGTTTGCTCAATAAAATTTTCTGTAGATTCTAATTTATCAAATAAATCATTTCTTTCCTCAGGTGTTAATTTACCCTCATCAACTAATTTATTAGTTTGTTCTTTTATACCGTTAATTAAATTTCTAGTTGCATCAGGATTATCTATAGCGGCATAATCTTTCACTTTATCAGCAATGACATTTTTAGCACCGCCTAAAAATTGACCGCCAGCAACAAAGCCACCAGATCCAATTAATGTTTGCAAAGCAATTTCTCCTAATTCTTTACCCTCTATATTTCCAATCGCACTAATTAAATCAACATCTTTATTTTCTATTTGCTTTAATCTTTCTTTTTCAGCTAAACCTTCTTGTGCTATTTCTGTAGGCACTTCTATTACAGATGTTAAAGCCACATCAGCTCCTGTTCTACCTAAAGTATTTTTTAAATTACCTTTTAATACTTGTCTTATATATTGTTTTGGTAAAAATTTAGCAGCTCGCCCAAGAACAGGTATATTAGTAGCTATATCTAAAGCTCCAGCTGCACCGGCCGCTTTCATTATACCATCTATATCTATTTCATTATTATATAGTATATCTTCTTTTAATTTAATTTTTTTTGATTCTGGTAAATTAAAATATTCTTGTTGTGATAAGCCTGATTTTTCTATAGCTTTTTGATCTAATATTTGTAATAAATTTGAGGTTCCTTCTTGCAAATTTGTAGTAAGACCAAGAGTTAAAATCTGCGGAGCTTGTTCACCAATAATTTCTCTTACTTCATTAAATATGTTACCCTCACCGTCTAGTACACTAACGCTGCCTAATTTTCTTAATTCATCTTGATATTCTTCTGACTCTAATAAATTATCTAATATTCTTTTTCTATAATATTGTCTTGCTTCTTTAACAGTGCCTTTTCTTTTAAGATTACTATCAAAATAATCACTAATAAAGCTCATAGCATCACGCAAATAAGTTGGTTGTTCTTTAACATCAACTACTTCACCTGCTAAATTTCTAACTTCTCTTGTTTTTTTAGGATCAAAAGTAGTTCCCGCAAAATCAATTACATCGTCGTCATTTAAATTATTAGTTTTAACGTAATCTTCAAATCTGCCTATGTCTTGTGAAAAAGATAATAAATCAGAACCTGGACCTAGCCCCTGTCTTATTCTTTGAGCTCCTCTTTGCATACCTGTAGGTAACATTTTAACAGCTTTATCAATAAATGTTTCTTCTTTTTCAGGCAATTGCTCTGTTGGATTTTCAACAGGTTGAGGCTCTTCTACTCTTTTTATATTAAATTTTGTAATATATTCATCAAGTGATAAATTTTTTGCAGCAGCAGCTGCTTCAATTTGTTCTAAACTAAATAGTTGTCCTTGATATTCAAACATATAATTATTATTACGGTAATGTTACTTTAAATGCATTTTTAATATTATTAACTGCAGCTCTTGCTTCTTTTGTTGTTAATCTTTTATCATTCATTAATATTTTTTCAGAAAGTAAAGGCCAATTTAAAATATCATCCATATCAAGCCCTTTTATTTCTTTATTTAAAAAATCTCCTTTTAATATATCATATTGACCGTCAATTGGATTTCCTTTTTCATCTTCAGCTTGAACAATACTTATTCCACTATTAGCTAAATTAGATTGTATTAAATTTATTTTTTCTAATTTTTGTGTTTTATTATCTTTTCTTGGTCCTTTACTAGTAATATTATCTATGCTAGTTTGTAAATTTTCTAAGGCTCTGCTTTGTGATTCACTATCTGATTTTGGAAATTTTCCACTATCACTTGAAAAAGATTTAAGATTTGTTGCTATATTAACAAAGTCTTTTTCTAAACTTGTTGGAGTATACGATGATCCCGTACTGGTTTTGTTTACTGCATTAATTCTTTGTTGATTTAAAGCATCAGCACCAGCTTGTTTTAATCTAGCACTCCTAGCAGTTCCTTGCGCTGTAGCTAATTCGGCATTATAAGTAGCAAGTGACCTTTCTACATAATCCTTTTTTAGTTCTTCTTTAAAAGAATCTAGCTTACCTTTTGACATAAGATACTCTAAATCTTTCATGGTATCCATATTTTTGCTACCAACATCATCATAATTATTTAACAATGCCTCAGAAACTAAATAATTACCTTTACCAGTATCCATAATATATTGGCCTATTTGGCTTACCTTGTCGCCCTCACCTAAAGCTCCTATATATTCTTCAAAATTATTTTCAAATATTGTTGTAAGCTCTTTACGCGTAGGATCATCAGGATTTTTAAAGTCTACTCCTTTTAAATCGCTTATACTACCTTTTTGTGCAATTGTATTTTGTACCTTAGCTTCAACAGCAGATTTTGCTTCTGCGGTCATATAATCATTAACATCTTCTTTAGGCTGGTATCTAACAGTAGACATTTTTTCAATATCACCAAGCGGCACTCTTACTTTTCCTTTTATATTATCTGTAGGATCATCCCATTCACCTTCAATAACAATTTGCCCGTTTTTATCTTGTGTATATTCTAATTTAGCTGTTCCATCAGCAACAGCAGCCCACCAAGATTCTACCTTAGCAGAATTAGTATTTGATAATGTACCATTTTCAACGCCTGCTAAATACTTTTCTGCATTTACTCGTATAGTTTCTTCAGCAACTTTATATTTACCAACCTCTCCTTCAAGTATAGACATACCTTTTTTATACTGCAAACCTGAAATATCACCTTTTTCGTATGCTTGATATAGTTCATTAGCTTTATTTACAAGCATTGTAGATACAGCAGCTCTAGCATTTTGTATACCATCAACTTTAGTATCATCTTCAAAATACAAACCTTCTCTTTGCTGTGTATGCATTTTATACATTTGCATTTGCCTAGTATCATTTAATATACGAGCATTTTCAGCATCAAGCTTGGCTCTTCTGCTTTGCTCAATAGCTCTAGCTACTATTTGTCCTTGTTGCAAGCCTTGTTGTATGCCTCTATTTATAGCATCTATTTGTTCAGTACCTGTTGGTCCAAATTTTGTTGTTAATGTAGGATCAAACGACCCAAAACCTCTTGGTTGTGCCATATTTATAATTTAATTTATTATTATTACCCAAGTTTTCCAGCTATTGCAGAGCCTGCTCCAGTTGCTGCTGATGATAAGCCTTCTAAAAACATACTTCTTTGCCTTTCATTAGCTGCTCTTGCTTGTCCCGCTTCTGCTTGTCGTTGTCCCATAAGAGATGCTAATCTATTATATTGGGCCATATTTACATTCATATCACCTTGTCTACCTAGTTTATCAGCTTCAAAAGCAGTTTGAGCAGCAAATTGTGCGGCTTGATTTTCTATTTGTGCATTAGCTAAACTAAGTTGGTTAGCTGCACCAAATTCATCTCTTGCAAATTGATTTAAAGCATTTGTATTAAACTGATTCATTTGGGCCTCTGTACTAAATTGTTGTAATGCAAATTGATTAGCAGCTTGTGCATTAAATCTAGCGGCATTGTTTAAAGCATTTGCTTCAAAAGCGGCTGCTTGGTTCATAGCATTTGCGGTAAATTGTGCGGCAGCATTTTTTTGCCCAACATTAAATTGTTGTTGGCCTAAGTCAAATTGCGAAGCTAAATTTTGTTGACCAAGTTGTTCTCTTTGCAATTGCATTTCGCCCTGTGCTCTTCTAATTTCATTATCTTTTACTTGCTTATCTATATCAGCAGCTATACCTGCTTTTGACTTAGCAGCTTGTGCGGCTAAAGCTGTAGCCCCTCCTGCTCCTGTACCTGCTTGTGCGGCAAGATCCAAAGATGAAGCAAGTGATTGATCTGCTTCTTGTGCTGCCATTTCAGCTGCAGCTGTAGATACCTGCAAATTACGCATTTCATTAGTAAGCCCAGTGTCTTCACCTCTTAAAAGTCCCGCAACATTTGTTTGATCGGCACTATATCCTTGAGCTTCATAACCAACAGCCTGCATAGATTGTGGCTCACCTAATTGTGGCAAACCCATTTGTGCAGCAGCCGCCAGCTTAGAAGCCTCGGCAGATGTAGGTTCATAAGTTTGACCAGTCATCCCTTCAAAAGCGTTTTTAAATTTGAAGTTCATAACCTTTTTTTCTATTGCCCTTTGCCTTGCTTGAGCTCTTTTCATTTCTCTTTTTTTACGCCTCCTTCCAAAAAGAGAGCCAATACCTTTTATTAAGCCTCCTGCGGCACCTGCAATACCCGCTGCTAATAAAGCAGAACCATATATTAAATTAGGTTCATTTGTTAGTTCTATAATTGTCATATTCTTCTTTTGTTAAGCAATAGTTATATTCTTCTAATTTATCTAAATTTGTGTATTCAAAAGGGTTTTTAAATACGTTTTGAAATATACTGTTTTCATGAGCATAAATTACTCTTTGTGTACCTTTTTTTGAAAACCCTATATAAGGAGCTTCATATTCTGTTTTACCACTTGATGTAGCAATTGTTATATATCCTTCTAATAAAAACCAAACGTGATCTCTTTTATGAATAGCGCCCACTATATAAGCCCCTTCTTTTAAAAGCATTCGACGTAAATATATTCCAGGAGCAAACTCATGTTGTATTTTAGCGATGTTTTTACCATCTCTTACTAGTTTACCGTTATTATGAACTAAATTATCATTATTATTAATTGAATATATATTAGTTAATAATGTATTTACTTTTTTATGAAATGGATTAGATAGTTTATTTTTAATTAATTTGATTAGATTCATTATATTTATTTAATTACTTGAATTCACAGCTTCTGAATTTACAGCAAATAACTCTGCTTTATTTGAAGCATTTGATGATGATAATTTTATTCTAACTTTCATAAATGTACCCTTAACACCCGCAACTAGTTTCGTTGCGTCTGCAACCACATTCCCGCTTTGTACTTTGTACGTTGTCTGTTGTGACACTATTGGGGCGAAGTATTTTCCTTCTTTTTCCTGAAATGGAAACGTTATTATTGTGCTCATTATGCATTTTGTGTTATATTTATTGTATGTGAACTTACTCCCGTAACTCTTGTATTATATTTTTCAACTACAACTGTACCTGTTCTTTGAGATCCCGTTGTATTATCAGCAACATTAATTGTAAAAGGATAATTACCTCCATATATATTAATATCGTCAGGATCAACTATAATAACATTTGAACTTGTTGGTGTTATAGCTGTTCCTTGTGTTGTAGCGGAAGCTAAATATATCCAATTTTGATTAGGTGTTGCTTTAATAACTATATTAGCTTTTTCACTAGCTATATCGCCTATAACTAAATTATTATTACCACTTGCGCTAAAAGTATGAGAACTAGTTATAGTTCCCATAGCAGCTGTTACCTCACCTGATCCCGTTATTGTTGCGGTGGCAGTAGTATTTTCATATATTTTAGGTAATACAATTTGAGCTTCATAATATTCTTGTGTGTAAGTTGTTAAAAAAGCTGAAGTTTCTATAATTGTTGTATCTTCTACATTATAAGTAACAGCATAAGAACTTGGTAACATTACTTTTGTTGTACCTGTTACAGGTATGCGAAGATTTGCAGTTCTAAAAAAAGCATCCGCATAAGGGCTAATTGTATAAGCTGAAGATCCTTGTGGAATAGTTAAAGCACCAACCGATGGATTTGCCCAAGTTAAATTATATAAAGCTATGGCAGACCCTGAAAAAGTCATATTTTCAGTTATAGGACTAGTCGGTAATGTAACCGGCACATTATATGTTATTGTATCTTGTAATCTTGTATATGGCAAAGGAGTAGTTATAATATTACCTCCCATACCTGAATGATTGCTACAATAATAATATAAAATACTAGGTGTTGTACTAGTAACAACTATTTGTGTTTGAGTACTGGTTGTTGTAACACCGGTTGTATATTCTGTACCTCCACCATGAGTCCCATCTGCTGTTGTGCTAAGTCTTAATGGATGTCCACTATTAGAGCTATCACTTCTATCAAATATATAAGTTTTACCTATAGTAAGTGCAATATTATTTTGTCTTATGCCATCTAAAGTATATTTATTGCCTGCACTATAATTTACAACTTTAACAATTATAGTTTCAGTACCAGATATAGCAGACGCATTAAAAGAAGATAAAGCCCCTGTTCCTATTGAAATATTATAAGGTTCTATAAAATGAGTACTTACAGGAAAAACCACTATATCTTGTGATGTAGATCCCGAAACTAATTCTATAAGAGTAGGACTTACAGATGCATTTGAAACAGAATCACTAACAGTTATACTAAGAAGTGCTACGGTAAATGCAAGAGATGCACCTGTGCCTCCTACAGCTAATTCAATATTTTGATTTCCATTAACAACAGTATAAACAATATTAAAAACTAATTTACCATCAACAATAGATGTTGGATTTACTATATTAACCGTTTCAGAACCTGAATAAGTTAAAGTAACATCAGATGCAGAAGTAAATTTAAAATCTGCGTTTTTAGGCTCTACAAATACAGCCCATGTAACAGTTTCATTTGTTTTTGCTCTAGCTAATCTTTCCCCTGTTATTAAAGTATTAGCACCTACAGTTGTATTAGCTCTAGTAATTTTTAATGAAACATCAAAACAGTCTACAGTTGTAGGTAAATTTCCAATATCATTTAAATCTGTTTGTAAAAAATCTAATTCCCAGCCCGAAGTTCCTTCATAACTTA
>CEPJ01084241.1_pt1 | contig 10324 bp, 7 predicted proteins | sample 530561 | NCBI WGS metagenome assembly CEPJ01 (sample SAMEA2620404, study PRJEB7988) | marine metagenome | biome: marine biome (ENVO:00000447); feature: surface water layer (ENVO:00002042); material: "saline water (ENVO:00002010), including plankton (ENVO:xxxxxxxx)" | depth 5 m
GCACCTGCAATCGACGTAGCATATTGATATACGTAAAAATTGTAATAAAAGTGAGGGATGTAGGCCCACTCAATCATTTCTCGATCAGTGATTGTCATCACGCCTGCATCATGCCCGTGATACCGCTTTAGAATCTCGCCATAAATCTGCGTCATTCGCGAACCCGTTAGCGCTTCCCCTCTCTCTACAGCTTCGTGAATGGCTAATTCAAACTCCGAAAACATTACTTGCCGGTAAAAAGTCCCGCGCATCTGTTCAAGAGCATAACCAAGGTAATACAAGCGCTCATTGTCGTTGCGAGCCCCTGCTAGCATGTGATCCTGTAGAAGCAGCTCGTTCGCGATCGCCGCGATTTCTGTGGTGAATATCGAAAAGTTAGCAAGCTCAAAGGGCTGGTTCTCGTTCGTAAGAAGTTGATGCATCGCATGGCCCCATTCATGCGCATACGTTGAAGCACTGTTGTAGTCATCCTGGTGATTAAGGAGTACTAGAGGGTGTACGTCGTAAGCGGCGCCTGACATATACGCACCAGAGCGTTTTCCTGCTTGAGGGTACACGTGCATCCAGCGTTGTCTGGAAGCGGCCGCGAACATGCCACCATAATCGGAACCAAGCACCTGAACCGACGCAAGAACGGCTTCCCGAGTTTCCTCGATCGAAAAGGACGCGTCAGTCTCAACGAGCGGCGGATAGATGTCGTGATAGCCAAGGTCATCAACACCAAGCATTCGGGCACGGAGTCGGAAATACCGATGCAGCACATCGATTCGATCGTTAGTGACCTCAACCAGAGTTCTATAAACCTGCGTCGGTAGATTGTCTCCAGAGAGAAAGAAGGCAAGCGTATTCTCGTAACCGCGCGCTGTCGCCGTCGCAACGTTTGCCTGCACTTCGCCATTCAATGTAGCGCCAAGCGTGCTTTCATACTTCTTCCACGTACCCCAAAAAGCGTTAAAAACCGCAACTCGGTCAGCCCGATTCGACGCCTGCCGGTGCAAGCCATACCCAGCGTTATCGATACGCACTTCCGCTCCGTCACTAAGCGTGATCAAAGGCCAGTCAATTTCGGCATTGGCCAAAATATCCCGAGCGCTCTGAGACGCGGACAAAGCCGTAGCCATTAGACTCAGCACCTGCTCAGACTCCGGCGAGAGCACGTGCTCGCCCTGTCGAAGTGCGTCCCTTAAATAAAGTGAATGCTTCTCTAGTCCTGGCTCAGCAGCGATATAAGCCATGATCCGCTCTTCGCCGAGACTAACAATTTCAGGAACGAAGAAGCTTTGTGCCGCGCTCGCAGACTGTGAAAGGGCCTGAATCCTTCCAACCATCTCTTGACCTTCAGATGCTGCGAGATTGGTGTTCCGCAGATTGGATGCATAAGTCCAAAGCCGCATGAGCTCGCGTCTGTATGCGGAATTTGCCTCTAATGCTGCGAGCAAGGTAGCCGAGTCATTCCCTAACGTTCCCTTAAAGGGGGCTAGCAAGTCGACTTCCCTGCGAAGGCGCTCGAGCTCGGTTTCCCATACAGCTTTAGATTCATAAAACTCGGTCAAGTCCCAGACATACCTGGCGTCTCGTTCAACGTCTTGATTGGCGATGCTGTCCTGGGGCGAAGCTAAGAATGCCGCCGCAAGCAATTGACCGTATAAACAAAATGATCGGAAAGTCGGTTTTTTCACTTTGCTTTTCCTGTTAACGGTGAGGAATTCATCAGCTATGAGCCCAGCGGGCGCGAATGAGGCAATGAATCCAAACGGATTGAAGATATCGAGCAAGTTCCTTGCTCAAGCGAGTTAAAAGACCGCGGCGCCATTTTAAATTACAAGCGTGCTTGGATATCAAGAGATCGATGTTTGAAACCAGACATCGTTTTGTCCCACGAAAAATGCAAATAATGCCGTGCAGAGCTCTTTCATTCCTCTCGCCTTTTGTCGTCAACCAACTTGAACCTAGCATCTTGTCTGGTCAACTTCGCTTGTCATGGCCTGCGCGGGCGATTCCATCCGACGAAGAGCGCTCTTTCGGGCGAGCAAAAAACTCTCTACCAACTTGTATCTCTAGCTCGTCTTTTCAGAACCCTATCCTTTGCGCTGAAACTCTTACCAAAACCGATTCTCAGCCATCAATAGAACAGAAATCCCCGCAGCAGCGCCTGAAATAAATAGGCTCCAATCACGGTGTTTGATTCCGAACACATTAGTCAGCAAATAAACGAATCCTACGATTCCTAGAACAACGAATAATTGAGCAATCTCTATTCCCAGATTGAATCCTAGTAAGGGCACAAGAATGGACGAGTCATCCATAAGCAACGCACGGAAATAATTCGAAAATCCCATTCCATGAATAAATCCGAAAAATAAAGCCATAGCATAGTCGCGACCAATTACTGTGGCATTAGCTGAATCTCGATGAACAAAAACGTTATAAATTGCTGTAACAAAAATCGTGACTGGAATTAGAAATTCTATGACGTTTGACGCAAAAACAATGATGCTAAAACTGGACAGTGCGAGCGTGACGCTATGACCGATGGTAAACGCTGTTACCAAGACAAGTAAGCCGCGCCATTGCTCAAGTTTATATACCGCACAAAGTGCAATCAAAAACAAAATATGATCGAGGCCCGCCAGGTCTGCTATGTGATCGATTCCTAGTTGGATATAAAGCGAGACCGAGTGCATCTCAAAAATCCAACGTGTGAACAGGAGTGGCCTTATTGAGCATCAGGCTCGTTGGATTGCCATTAATGTAGACGTAAACAATATTGCTTTGATCGAAAAACAGATCCGTGAAAATAGCGTTTTTAATCTCTAGCGAATTAAGGTGCTCCGCTCGATAATTCACAAAGGTCACACCTAGAGCGGTGTTCTCACCGTGGCCGCTCAGCTCTTTGCGTTGAATTACCAACTCCACCTTTTTTCCATTCACCGCAACATAGAAAAACTTCGCCAGATATTCCAGTAACAAACTCTCCGCCTCTGGGGCTTCATTTGCTTGGCAAAAGGAAAGTTGGGTGCTGTATGGATCGAATACCAGCGCTTCATTCACGTCGGTCAAAAACAACCGCAAGCTGATAGAGAGGCTTTGTTCAGCAGCTTTGTATTCAATTTGGCTGAGTGAAAGTCGTAACGGGTGCGCGTTTGCGTTTATCGTGAAGCCTAAAAGCAGTAGCCCGAGCGCCCCCGAGCTTGCTCGAGCTAAATTCATTCTTTTATGCTGATTCCGCTATCTGCAGCCCCTCAGCGACGGCTTGCACTTCTTTAAAAACACGCATGAAGTTTCCTCCCCAGATCTTTTGGATCTCGGTCTCAGAATAGCCTCGCCGTACCAACTCTATTGTGATGTTCATGACCTCGCTGACATCGAACACGCCATCGATACCACCCCCGCCATCAAAATCACAGCCGATGCCGACGTGGTCTATGCCCGCGACCGCTACGATATGGTCTATGTGATCTCCAACGTCCCTTATAGTCGCGGAAGGGCTCGGAAATCTCTGATTTATCTCATTAAAGGCTTGTCGCATCGAGGTTCGTTCCTCTGGGCTCATCTCACTAATAGGTTTCATTGTCGATCTCAACTCCGCTAGGGCTTCGTCTCGATCAACGTTTTCCGGCGCGTCACGCAAATAGTCGGAGAGCATGGTGAGTTGAACCACCCCACCGTTTTGCGCAACGAGACGAAGCATCTCATCCGACATGTTGCGTTGATGATCGGTGATGGCCCTTGCATTGGAATGACTTGCAATTATGGGTGCTTTGGACACCGCCAAAGAATCATAGAAGACCTCATCACTGCCATGAGACACGTCGACAATAATGCCCAGCTGATTCATCTTTGTAATGAGCAGCTCACCGAGAGGACTTAGCCCGTTGTGCTCAGGGCCATTCGGATCAGTAGCGGAATCCGCTAGATCATTATTCGTTGAATGCACCAACGTTATGTATCGGACACCCTTAGCGAAGAAGAGTTCTGCATTAGTAACGTCAGCTCCGACGGGATAACCGTTCTCTAGACCGATATAAATGGCGCGTTTCCCCGATTTTTCCAACTCGTAGGCGTCCGCAGGGTCAAGTGCAAGGCCTACGATGTCTGCATTTCGTTCAGTAGAGTCCCGAACGGCATCGATCATCTGAAAAGCCAACGCCCTCGCTCGGCTGTGTCCTTCATCGTCGCGAATCCCTTGGGCGACAAAGGCTGCAAAAAATACTGCGTCTAAGCCGCCTTCTTTCATTCTTGGGTAGTCCACTTTTGACCCAGTCTCCTTTGGGTCGTGTCGTTCAGACATATCGAAGTTTGGCTCAATCATTCGCAACGGCGTATCGGCGTGGGTATCTACGGTCAGAACTCGGTCATGAATTTCAAGCGCCCGAGCGACTAAATCTTCCTCGGATTCAGCGGCTTCTATACCTATAGACTGCTCACTACCACAGCCGCTGGAAACAAAGGGGAACGTTAAGAGAAGCAAGATAGCAGCATTTTTCATTTTTTATTCTCCGAGCAATTGCCGAATTTGGGGCATGCGAAAGTACCACTGTTTAAATACACATAATCTTGAAAGCTTATCAGAGGCAGCTCTGATGGATCATTGCTCTTTGAACGAGCCTTTTGGGCACCTTTTCACCCTCCATGAACAACAGTCATTCGAAACCAAAGGATTGAAGACCCGGTTAAGTATGAGTACTTTTCCCAGAATAAGAACGAGTTTACTGATGAATATTTTTGCGACTACAGAGGAGTAAGACGTGCGTAATCTACTTCCGCTAGCTTTGGTAACTGGACTGTTTACTAGCTTTTCTCTAACCGCCCACGACGATTGGAATGCCGTCGAGTATTCCTTGGAAAAAGCCAACAAACCTAGCCCAATGCCCGATCGCATCGTCCTGACGTGGGAGGAAGATACATCAACGACCCAATCTGTTACTTGGCGCACAGACACCTCGGTCAAAGTCGGTTTGGCACAAATAGCTGTCGCTAATTCCAATGGTTGGGCACTCAAATCAGATACTTTTCAAGCCGAGACCACGCTTTTCGAAAGTGACATTAACAAGGCTAACTATCACACCGTTACTTTCAAGAATCTTAGTCCAGATACGCTTTACACCTATCGAGTAGGGGATGGGGCAAATTGGAGTGAGTATTTTCATTTTTCAACGGCAAGTGACGAGGCAAAGCCTTTTAGTTTCATTTATCTGGGAGATGCTCAGAATCAGGTACGCATGCATTGGTCACGGGTATTCAGGGAAGCCTTCCGGGAAGCGCCTAGGGCCGCTCTCGCGTTGCACGCAGGCGATCTGGTGGATTTCAACGATTCGGACGTCCAATGGGGTGACTGGCATCAGGGACCAGACTGGGTTAACGGAACAATTCCCGTCATTGCCACGCCGGGAAATCATGAGTACCGACGCATCGGTGAGGGCCCTAGGGGGGAACGTATCTGGACTACGAAAAGCGGAGATAGAATTGAAGTAGATATGACTGCTTTTGAATCCACTTCTGCCGAAGCGCGAACAACTTATCAGTTATCTTTCATAGGACCCAACGGATTAACAGGCGAAGTGGAGATAAGCGACGGGGGAAACATTATCAAAGCCAACGATGGTATTAAGGCGATCACTGGCTTTTCTGACGACGATTTAATCGGATCAAGTTTTTATTCTTCCCCGCTTTTCGATACGCAGCGGCAGCCAGGAACGCCCGCCATCTCAACGCATTGGCGCCCACAGTTTGCGTTTCCTATTCAGGATGTGCCTGACCCGAGCTTGGCTGAGACGCTGTACTACATCGATTATCAGGGAGTTCGCTTTATCTCACTCGATTCCAATCTTGATCCCGATATGCAAGTACCTTGGCTGCGCGGCGTGCTTGAGGAAAATCCCAACACCTGGACGATTCTTACTTTCCATCATCCAATTTTCTCTCCTGGCTCAGACCGAGATAACCCCAATCTACGAAAAGTCTGGAAACCAATACTCGACGAATACAGAGTAGACCTTGTTCTTAGTGGACATGATCATGCCTATTCGCGAACTGGCTTGATCGACACGAGCAATCTTACGAATGTCCCAGAGGGCTATGAGAAAGCTTACGATCCTGAGATCGGCACCGTTCACGTAGTTTCTGTAAGCGGCCCGAAAATGTACGAAATAACCAAGGGCAAATACGCTAAGCGGGTCGCGCAAAACACTCAGCTTTACCAAATCATCCAGATCGATGGGGCCGAGCTAACCTATCGGGCATATGAGGCAACCGGACAGTTGTACGACGAGTTCAAACTACAGAAACGGAAAGGGGCTGCAAATCTATTGCTAGAGAGCGCATCGTTGACTGATTGAAATAGAGACCAAGCTTTAAAGAATTCTGGCTCTTCTGAATTTCGGTCTGCGACCATTAATACAGAAACACCAAATGCTCATGTTTTGCTCTAAATTTTTGCAGCGCCAATGTGATCGCCTTTATTCCAGAAGCACTGTCGTTTCGGGTCCAGAAAGCTGGCGTTGATGGAACTCGGTCCGGGGCAAGAAACCCATCACTGCAGACTATCCGATCACCCGAGCTGGGACCGGCAGTTAGGTCCTGTTGCTGCAGCATCAGGCTTTACCGACGACACCACCCCTACTACCGGCACTCTACAAGTGCATTTTCAGGCTGATCAGGCTAGTGCCATTGGACGTGCAGTGGGATCGGCGACGGACCGATATGTAAAACACAAACCTCCATCTTGTAACTCTTTCCCACGTTTTCTCCACCGTAGGATCAACGATTAATCCACCAATGGAGCACTGTTTCTTCTAACCTGGTCAGTGGACTATGGCCAGGTGCTTTAAATGGATCATCCGCGACACCTGTAACAATCATGGCAATCCCATCTCTCGATTCGGGGTCATACAAGGCAAAACTGAAAACCCCATAGGCCCTACCTAGGTGACCTAGAAGCGTAGCGGGTCCATCGACAAAACCCCATGCGCGCATATCAATACGATGGATTGATAGACCATAACTGGTCATTAGGCCGTCTCTAGCTCCTCCCGGTTGAGCCTCTCCAGAGGTCCGGCCATTGTTGCCAGCTGCGTTCAAACTCCACGCAGGTGACAACAAAGTCTCTACGGAGCTTCTTTTTAATATTTTCCTACCGTTGAGAGCACCTTTATTGGCGAGCAGCCTCAAGATGGAAGATAGATCTGAGGCGCTGGCTCGCAATCCTCCCTGAGGCGAGAATAATGTCGCGTTGCTGCCGAGCTCATAGTTTTCAAGAAACTTAGCCCCATCAGAGCGTTCGAGCATCCCGTAAAAGCAAGAGATCTTCTCGCCATCTACCTGCGGTTGCCACAGTCCATCGACATTCCAATGACCCGACGCGTTCCTCTTGCGATATGTCGTCGCTAATTGTGAGCGGGATAAATTGCAGGGATTGAAATCTGCTTCCAAAGCAAGCGGCTCGAAAAGGCGATTTGCCAAAAAGAGATCAAATCTTTGGTTTGATGCTCTCTCGATGATTGCAGCTAGCAGACCGAAGTTTAGATTCGCATAGGAGAAGTACCTACCTGGCTCCTCATTTGGTTCGGTAGCCCAATGTGCGCCCTGATCCCAAAGCTCAGCGTCGGGATAGAAGAAATCACGAATTTGTCCTTTTCCAGCTTCAATGAAATAACGAGTGCCGTCCCGTACGGACGACGTGTGGGACAGCAAAGAGCGAACCGTAATTGTTGTTTTCGGAAAATTTGGATTCCTTAATTTCCAACCAAGAAGCGCAGATACGTCTTCGTCCAATGAAAAATGCTGTTCTTCTACGAGCATTAAAATAGCGATCGCTACAGCAATTTTTGATACTGACGCGACACGAATTTTATGCCCAAGCCCCAGAGGAACAGGGCCTTGCGCCGTACTTTGAGCAATACCGAAGGCGAAATTCTCGAACACCTCGCCACCTCTGATCGTGCTTATTTGCAAACCACTAACTGCGGGCGTAACGGACGTCCCGTCTAGGAGTTTCAAAAGAGTATCTTCCGCGTGGCCAAAAGAGGGCAGAGATACGAAGATGAGGCATACTCGGATAAGGTGTGACCTTAGTTCCTCAATCAGAATTGTGTCCCTCCTCACTTTCCTCACTCATAGGGATGGCATCTCTGCCCGATAATTCAAACACGCTGCACCGGTACTAAATTCGGCGTTTAGCATGTCTATGTGTTACGTCCCTGATAATAGGTGTGGAAAATAAACGATGATCAAAAATAGGCATGTCACATCCCCTAAAAATCACGTACGAGAGGAATAATGTCCTTGCTTATGCGCTCTAGTACTTGGGTTCGCGTTTCGAAGTTGGGTAACACCATTACCTGGTTTAAACCCGCGGTTGCCAAATCATGCAGTCTTTCGAGCAGTTGATCTTGCGTACCGATCATATTTGCGGCCTGCAGCACCCCTGGTGTCAGGAATCGTTCTTCTTCTGGCAAAACCCAGCAATTGTGTCCAGCGTGAATGCGTTGATGGATTCGTTCCTCTGGTTCACGACTGAGCAGAGCACAGTAGTCGTCCCAAATTTCGGCCAGCCAGTTCGGCGGCTGATGGCCAAAGTTCCTGAATTGATCGAAAGCGTAGTGCACGCTAGCCATGGCCATGGCCCCGCATTCACTTTTTACACGAACTGAGTCTATAGGCTCCTTATCGTCCAGTACGCTGATGCAGGTCAGTGCCGTGTTATAAAAACGATTACCGCAACTTTGTGGCAATGCAGCACGACCTGCGGAGCGAGCGCCTTCATACACCGCACTTAACGACTGTTTTGCCCCATGAAGTGTTGAAACTCCGAGCACTGCTCCATCGCCGTAGGCCCCTGCAAGAGCAAGCGATTTCGGGCCAAAACCCGAAACGAAAAGAGGAATGGGATCTTTGAAATTGACAAATCCGTCATCGGGCATGATGTGCTTGATGGGAATATTGCTTTCCCCATGTTTCAGCCAAGCCTCTTCGCCACGGAGCAACGGAACCAACGTTTGTAGATAGGCGTCGAACTCGGCGACTTTTTGTGGAGGCATTCCCATTATGCGCCTGGCAGTGTTGCCTGACCCCACGCCAAAAAATGTTCGCCCGGGTGCAAGTGCATTTATCGTGGCGATGCCTGCCGCGTTGACCGCAGCCGGGCGAGTGCCCGAAACGGCAACGCCCGTGCCTACATTGATGGTGTCAGTGCGGTCAGCCGCCAACGCGAGACTTGCGAAGACGTCCGACCAGAGCATTTGTGAGTCGGCCATCCACGCATGGCTGAATCCAAGTCGCTCGGCAAGTACAACGTAGTCAATATCCTTGACTCGCGAGGCAACGCAAACGCCAATATCCATACCATCTCTCCCTATCACATTCAAAATAAGGCCGCGTCACCCGAAGATAGCGCACCTAAAGGATTTACAGAAAGAAAAGAACATATTCGATAACTCGTCTAAACCTCCCCGAATCTAAGAGCAATCTATTTGCGTTGTCTTTTCATGCTTCCGCCTCCCCTATTTCTCAAGGGCAGAGAAAAGGCGGAGATGGGGGGGGTTCACATTGGAACGCTGCCCTTACATCTGAGCAATACAAATCATTAGAAAGATAGTGAGGTAACGGTCACAGGCTCGAGTCAACCAAAGTGCAAAGATCGGATTCCGATTGTCTCTTCTCAAGGTTGCAAGGAACAGGCAGGAAAGCGGAGGCTCATAGCTTAGCTTTTTGCCTGACGCCCGTATCGTTTGTTGAATCTTGCTACGCGACCATCACTCTGGGCCGACTTTTGTTTGCCAGTATAAAATGGGTGGGAGGCACTGGAAACATCAATAGTCACATACGGATATGTTTTACCTTCATATTCTCTTGTTTCTTTCGCAGCGACTGTTGAGCCAATTAGAAAATAGGCATCCGCAGACGTGTCGTGAAAAAGAACCTCCCTGTATTCAGGGTGTATTTCTGGCCTCATATTTTTTTTCCGATGGTCAACTACCGAACTTTAACTGTTTTTTTTATTTCTTCCCAGGGTTTAGAGCGCCATCTGGCGCTTTTTGCTTGGCACCTTAGGGGCTCATTTACGGTAGCTTTGACAAGGTCATGTCCTTCGAAAGCACGGGATACAGGAAACCAGCTTGAACCATCTTTATTTTTTCTGAAGAAAATAAATTTTTTGCTTGAAACAAGTCTTCGATATGAGTTTCGAGGGATGAAAATTGGTCGGGACGAACACACCTATTGGCGACTCGATAAGGTTGCACACAACCGAAAGAAACTGGAATTTCTCACCCTGGGGGTCTGAAAACTGGAAAACACCGCCAACCCGGGCTTTATGACAGAGGCT
>CEPJ01142959.1_pt1 | contig 10309 bp, 6 predicted proteins | sample 530561 | NCBI WGS metagenome assembly CEPJ01 (sample SAMEA2620404, study PRJEB7988) | marine metagenome | biome: marine biome (ENVO:00000447); feature: surface water layer (ENVO:00002042); material: "saline water (ENVO:00002010), including plankton (ENVO:xxxxxxxx)" | depth 5 m
TTACAGTCAAAGACACTATGCAGTTGATGAGTTACAATATGAAAATTTCACAAAACAAACCGGCATTAAGGTAAATGTTACTAAAGCCAATGCTGATGAACTAATACAAAGAATGAAAATTGAAGGCTCATCTAGTCCGGCCGATTTATTTATTACTGTAGACGTTGGAAAATTATGGCAAGCTGGTGATATGGGTTTATTACAAAAAATTAAAGACGAGACAATAACATCAGGAATTGATAGTGAATTTCTAGACCCTAACAATTATTGGATACCATTAACATACAGATCAAGAGTTGTAGTATTTAGTAAAGAAAGAGTTGATGTTAATGATTTAAGTACTTATGAAGACTTAGCAAATGAAAAGTGGAAAAATAGATTATTAATTAGATCATCATCGAATTCTTACAATCAAGCTTTAATGTCTTCTTTAATTGCAAATCTTGGATCGGATGTTGCAGAAGATTGGTCAACTAAAATTGTTTCAAATCTTGCAAGAGAACCTAAAGGAAATGACAGAGATCAGGTCAAGGCAATAGCTTCTGGTCAAGGTGATATTGCTGTTGTTAATTCATACTACATTGGACTACTACTTTCATCAGAAAAAGAAGAAGAGTTAAAAGCTGGTAATTCTGTTGGTGTGTTTTTTCCTAATCAAGCTGAAAATCAAAGAGGTGCACACATAAATGTTTCAGGAATTGCATTAACAAAAAATGCGCCTAATAGAGAAAATGCTATAAAACTCATAAGTTTTTTAACATCAAAGTCCGCTCAACAAACTTATGTAAATAATACTTATGAATATTCAGTTAATTCAAGTGTTGAGCCTAATGAAATTGTTAAGAACTGGGGAGAATTTAAAAAAGATAAATTAGACTTAAATATGCTTGGAGTCAAAAGGAACGAAGCTATTCGTATATTTGACAAAACAGGTTGGAAGTAAATTTTTTTAAAATAAAAAAATCAAATTATAGTTTATTAACTGTAGTTTTTTTAGCTACATTAATATTACTTCCTATACTTTCTTTATTTATTGGAAGTATTGGTATTGATATTTCCAATTTTTTATATTTATCAGAATACCTATTGCTTGACTACACAATAAGCACTGTATACCTTCTTTCATTAACATTGGTGTTTTCATTAATGTTTGGAGTTATTCCAGCATGGTTGATTAGTACTAGCAGGTTCAGAGGAAGAAAAATTTATGATTTACTTTTGTATTTACCTCTAGCAATCCCAACCTATATAATGGCATTTTCATATGGAGATATTTTGAGTTTTTCAGGTCCATTTCAAAGTTTTGTTAGGGATTTTATACCCTCATTAACAAATTTTGTCAATCAAGATTATTTACAAATTGAAATTCTTGCCATTTTACTTGCATTCTCTTTATATCCATACTTGTATGCTGCTTGCAGAATTTCGTTTTCATTGATTGGAAATAATTATATAAATCTTTCTAAAAATTTAGGTTTAAATGAAATTAATACTTTTTTAAAAGTTGGGATACCATTGTCACGACCAGCAATTTTCTCTGCTATTTTTCTTATTTCAATGGAGGTTTTAAATGAGTATGGAGCAGTTAGTTATTTTGGTGTTAATACCTATACGAGTGGTATTTTTAGAGCATGGGGATCTATGGCAGACATGGAAACAGCATCATTATTAGCAATTTTTCTTTTTTTAGTTGTTTGTTTGTTTTTTGGTTTAGAAAAATGGCTATCATCAAAATTTAAGTACAATTTTAAATCTAATTCTGATTTGTCACCTTATTTTAAAAACAGTAATAAAAAATTAATTTTTACTCATATTTCTTGTATGATAATTATTCTAGCTGCATTTGCTATTCCCATTTTATATATGGTCAATAATATAATTATTGATATAGATAATATAGATTTTTTTGATGTTTATAATTTAAGTAAAAACACAGTTATTGTTTCTTTAGTTTCATCAATTTTAATTGTTGTAGTTGTTATATTGATTCAATATTTAAAAAGAATTTCAAAGTCTAAAATTTTAAACTTTACTGGTGAAACAATATCACTAACTTATGCTCTACCTGGTGCTGTGATTGGTATCTCATTAATTCTGTTATTTTCTCCAATCAATGATTATTTTGAATTTCTTTTAATCGGATCGATTCCTGTACTCATATATGCATACTTTATAAGATATATGGCTGTTGCAGTTTCACCTATTGTTTCTAGTTTTAAAAAATATCCAATGAAATTAGATGATTCGGGAAAAAGCCTTGGATTAAAGCCATTTCAGTTTTTTAGAAAGATATTTTTACCATTAAATAAGAGTGCAATTATAATAGCATTTTGTATCTGTTTTGTTGATATAATGAAAGACTTGCCACTAACTTTAATTTTAAGACCATTTAATTTTGATACTCTTGCTACTCAAACCTATGAATATGCTATTGAGGAAATGATAACTAAATCCTCAATATATTCAATAACTATTGTTATTTTTGGCGTCATATTACTTTCTATACTTTCTGTAAATCAATCAAAGAAATAGATGTTTTTAAAAATTAATAATCTTGAGAAATTTTATAAAAAGGATAGTCCTTTAATAAAGTCTTTAGATTTTAGTGTTAATAAAGGTGAAATAGTCTCTTTTATTGGTGAATCAGGGAGTGGAAAAACAACTTTCTTAAGATGTCTTGCAGGTCTAGATGATATTAACGATGGGTCAATCGTGCTCAATGGAAAAATTTTAAATGATACGGATACTTTTGTAGAGTCCCATAAAAGAAAAATTGGCTTTGTATTTCAGGATTATCCATTATTTCCACATTTGAATGTAATTGATAATATCACATTTAATTTAAATGACAACTTTCAAGAAAAGTTAGAAAAAGTATTAGAGTTAACAGGACTTAAAAAATTAATTAAAAGCTTTCCCCATGAATTATCTGGAGGTGAGCAACAAAGAGTTTCAATTGCAAGAGCTATAATTAGAGAGCCTGATCTTCTTTTGCTTGATGAACCATTCAGTAACCTTGATTCAAACATTAAATTACAGATCAAAAATGAAATTTATAATATCATCAAGAATTCAGGTATAACAACTATTTTAGTAACACATGATATTAAAGAGAGTTTTGCCATTGCTGATAAAATTTTAATTTTTAAAGCTGGTGTCTTGCAACAGTATGATGAACCATTTAATATTTATTGCAACCCTTCTAATTGTTATTGTGCTAAAGTTTTAGGTGATCTTAACCTTTTGAATGTTGATGGAAAAAAGTTTTATTTAAGACCTGAAAACATAAATATTGTAAATTCTTCCGATTATAAAGGAGTTGTTGAAAAATCCTCATTTGTTGGGAAAGAATTTCAAATATCTGCTACATTTTTTAATGAAAAATGGACTCTTTTTGCCAAGAACTCATTTAAAGTAGGGTGTGAATTATTTGTGAGTTTTAAAGAGGAGGATTTAATAAAGTTTGATTCAAATTGTGAAAACTATTTCACACAACCAATTGAATCAAAGTAATTTATATTGTTTCTAAATATAATTCAGCATATATTTAAATTATGATAAAATCAGTTAATACTTGTTTAAATTGTGAAAGTTTAGAAAGCGCTCTCAATTGTTCAAAACATAATCTTTCTGTTCAAATTGATAATGTTTGTGATGATCACAGTATAAAAAAAGCTTTTTCTAAAATGTCTGACTGTTTAAGTTGTTTGAATTTTAAAAAGAATAACTGCCCTCATCCTGAAAGTGCTAAGGATGGAATGCTTTGTTTTTCTTGGACATCTTACTAATACTTATTCACAATTAATTTCTCATAAAATAAAACCTTTTCTTTTTGGTTGTAACATAATATTGTTTACATTTGATCATTATTTATAATGATTCTAAATAAGAAAAATCAACCAACCTATATCATTAGTTAAAACATTCTTATTTGTTATTATAGATGATTAAGAAAGAGCTGCTTTTTTTTCTTAATATTTGTTTTTAGTTTTCCTGATTTAAATGTAGCTCTTTCTTTTTATTTTTATAAATAACTCTACTAATATTAAATTGTTATCTTTGTGTGCAATTAATTTTTTAGTTGCATGAGTACTTCAAAATCAAAATTTGTAGAAACAGGACTCACATTTGATGATGTTCTTTTAGTCCCTTCATATTCGGAAGTACTTCCAAGTGAGGTTAATCTTCATTCAAAATTCTCAAAAAATTTAAATTTAAAGGTACCAATTATATCAGCTGCTATGGATACAGTAACTGAAAGTAAAATGGCTATTGCTATTGCACAAGAGGGAGGAATTGGTGTGATTCACAAAAATTTATCTATTGAGGATCAGAGTGATAAAGTTAGACGTGTAAAAAGATCTGAATCGGGAATGATTCTAGATCCAATAACTCTTTCAAAGGATGAAACAGTTCATGATGCTTTAAATTGCATGAGTGATTACAGTATTGGTGGTATTCCAATTGTAGATAAACATGGAAAACTAATTGGAATTGTTACAAATCGTGATTTAAGATTTGAAAAAAACATGGAAAAGAAAATCAGTGATGTCATGACCTCAGATAACATAATTACTGGCACTAAAGAATTAACTCTGAAAGAAGCTGAGATTATTTTACAAAAAAGTAAAATTGAAAAGCTTCCTATTGTGGATAAGGAAAATAAATTAATTGGACTTATAACATTTAGGGATATTCAGAAAATAACTTTAAAACCATCATCAAATAAAGATGATTATGGAAGATTAAGAGTAGCTGCAGCAATTGGAGTAGGGGGAGATTCAATTGAAAGATCTGAGATGTTATTTAAATCAGGTGTTGATGCATTAGTAATTGATACAGCACACGCTCATACAAAATCTGTTTTACAAACTATTAAACAAATAAAGAAAAGATTTAATGATGTTGATGTAATTGCTGGAAATATAGCAACAGCTGAGGCTGCTAAATTTTTAATTAAAGCTGGAGTGGACGGTATAAAAGTTGGAATTGGTCCTGGATCGATATGTACTACTAGAGTTATTGCTGGTGTTGGATATCCTCAATTATCAGCAATATATAACATAGCAAAAGAAACTAAAAATACTGACGTAACAATCATTGCTGATGGTGGAATTAAACATACCGGAGATATCACAAAAGCGATTGCTGCTGGTGCAGACTGTGTAATGTTGGGTTCACTTTTGGCTGGAACTCATGAGTCACCTGGTGAAACTATAATTTTGGAAGGTCGTAAGTTTAAAACATATAGAGGAATGGGTTCTTTGGAAGCAATGGAAAAGGGAAGTAAGGAAAGATATTTTCAATCAAAGGTTGATGATAAAAATAAATTTGTACCTGAAGGTATAGTTGGAAGAGTCCCTTATAAAGGTTATTTGGTAGAAAGTATGCATCAATTCGTGGGAGGTTTAAAATCAGGAATGGGCTATTGTGGTGCGAAAAATATTAGTGAATTGAAAAGTAAATCTCAATTTGTTCAAATTACAAGAGCTGGTCTAGACGAAAGTCATCCCCATAATATTACGATAACAAAAGAATCACCTAATTATTCACGATAATTTGAGAAAAGTTATTTTAGTTCTAATAATTTTTATGTCTTGTGATTTTAATTTAAAATCAGAAAATATAAATATTGCTAGAGTTGGAGAAAATTTTCTTTCAGAAGATGATTTAATTTATAAGCTTCCAAAAAACCTTAATTTAAAAGATTCTACAAATTTAGTAAATGAATTAATTGAAAATTGGGCTTTAAATCAACTTTTATTAAAAAATGCTGAAATAAACTTAAGTGATTCTGAAAAAAATAATATTAAAAAAATTAGTGAAAACTATTATAATGACTTGCTTGTGAGCGCTTATAAAAATAAAGTTGCTGCTTTTAACTCTGATACAATGGTTAATGAAAATGATATTTATGAATATTACAATAAAAACTTTGAAAACTTCATACTTTATGAAGATATAGTTAAGGGTAGATATGCTAGGTTAAATAAAAACAACTTTAATTTAATTGAAATTAAAAGAAGATTTAAAAGATTTAATCAAAGTGATTTAGTGTTTTTTGATTCCATATCTCTACAATTATTAAATTATTCTTTAAATGATTCTACTTGGGTTAACAAAGACCTTTTTTTTGATAAAATACCTATTATTAATTCCGATGAAATTGAAAGAATTGTTAAAAAAACGTTATACGTAGTAAAAGAGGATTCTTTAGATGTATATTTGATAAAAATTAAGGAATTTAAAGGAACAAATGAGAAAGCTCCTTTAAACTTTATCAATAGTAGAATTAAAGAGTTAATTAAAAAGAAAAAAAAGGTTGATTTTATTAAAAAGTTTGATAACGAAATATTAGAAAATGCAAAACAAGAAAATGAATTTGAAATTTTTAATTAACACACTAATTACGTTATTTTTTTTCATTAATGTTCAGTTTTTACTGGCTCAAAATGATAGTAATTCTTATAAAATTAAAATTGATGGTCTAGCAGCTGTTGTAGGTGATTTTGTTATTTTAGACTCTGATATTGACAAAACAATAATTGATCTTCAATCTCAAGGCGTCAATACAGCCGACCTTGATCGTTGTAGCTTGCTAGGAAAGTTGATGGAAGATAAGTTATATGCTCATCACGCAGAACAGGATAGTTTAGAAATTGATTCTCAACAAATATATAATTATGTTGACCAAACTATTGATTATTTTATTAATCAACTAGGGGACATTGACAAAGTATTAGAATTTTATAAAAAACAAGATGAACAAACATTCAGACTAGAACTATTTGAAATAAATAGAGTTAATCAATTGTCCCAAAAAATGCAAACCAAAATTGTGGATGAAATTGAGATTACACCTGAAGAAGTAAAGCAATTCTTCAATAACATTCCAAAGTACGAATTACCTGTCTTTGGTGCTGAACTTGAAATTTCTCAAATCATAGTAAAACCTGAGGTAAGTGAAATAGAACAAAAAAAAGTTATCGATAGACTTGAAAGTATTCGTAATGACGTAGTTGTAAATGGCTCAAGTTTTGCTACAAAAGCAATACTATATTCACAAGATCCTGGTTCAAGATCAAAAGGCGGAAAATATACATTAAATAGAAATCGTCCCCAGATGGTAAAAGAATTTAGAGATGTTGCATACAGATTAAAAGAGGGTGAGGTTTCTGATCCATTTAAAACTGATTTTGGATGGCATATTGTAAAAGTTGATAAAATCAGAGGACAAGAAGTTGATGTAAGACATATATTATTAGTTCCTGAAATTACAAACATAGCTCTATCAGAGGCAAAAAAGAAAATTGATTTAATTCGAAAAAGAATTATAGATAATGAACTTACGTTTGAAGAAGCTGCTAAGTCATTCTCTGATGAGAAAGCAACAAAGAACAACGGAGGTGTATTAATCAATCCAACAACAGGCGACACTAGGTTTGAACTTACTAAAATTGATCCAGTTCTATATAATCAAATTCAAAGATTAGCAGATAATGAAGTTTCGGCACCATTATTGGAAAAGGATAGACAGGGTAATCAAAGTTTTAAAATTATTAAAGTTTCTAACAGATATGATGAACATACTGCAGATTATTCAAAAGATTATTTAAAAATAAAAGAGCTTGCATTAAAAGAAAAACAACTTAATGCAATACAAGATTGGATGAAAGAAAAAATTGTCGATACTTATATCTCCGTTAATCAAGATAGCAGGGATTGTAATTTTACCAATGAATGGTTAAAAAAATAATTTCAACTCTAGTATCAACTAGATTTACTGCTTTTTTATTTATTTCTTTTTCTGCTGCGATGGCGGCTGGGACTTTTATTGAAAGTTTTCATGGTACGGATGCTTCTAAAATATTAGTCTATAACGCATTCTGGTTCGAAATTATGATGATTTTATTTGTTGTAAATTTCACTTACAACATTAAACGCTATTCATTATTGAGAAGGGATAAATTACCAGTTTTATTATTGCATCTATCATGGATTCTTATAATAATTGGAGCAGGAATTACAAGATATATTGGATATGAAGGCATAATGCCAATAAGAGAAGGCGCAGAATCAAATGAGTTTTTATCTTCCGACACTTATGTTGTCGCCCTAGTTGATGGTGAAAAAAATGGACAGCCATTAAGAAAAAAACTAGAAAAAAAAGTTTTATTCTCTGAATACACAAATAATTTTTTTAAAATCAAAGACGATTTTAATAAACAAAAATTTACAATTGAATATGTAGATTTTATTGAAAATGTTGATTATGGGGTAATTCCAAATGAAAATGGTAAAGAATTTTTAAAAATTGTTGAAGCTTCTAGTGGTGATAGGCATGAGCATTATATTGAAGAAGGACAGGTTTCTAATATTCATGGTGTTCTTTTTACTCTCAACAATAAAGTTGACGGTGCAATTAACTTTATCTCAGACGGATATGATTTATATATAGAATCATCATTTAACGGTTCATATTTGAGAATGATAGATCAGTTCTCTGATTATGTTAAAAAAGATGTTAGTGATGAAGTACAGTATAAGAGTCTTTATAATATTGCGGGTCTTCAATTCGTTATCCCTGAGCCTGTTGTCAAAGGAAAATACCAGTTAATTAAAAATGATGAGGAGGAAACCAATCAAAATATGTTAAAACTTAAAGTCTCATCTCAGGGTGTAGATAAATACATTGAGTTGTCTGGTGGAAAAGGAATTGCTGATCAATATCAAACAATTAATGTATCTGGACTTGATTTTTCAATCAAATATGGCTCACTCCTTAAATCATTGCCATTTAAAATCAAATTGAATGATTTTATTGCTGAAAAATACCCTGGAACTGAAAAGAGTTATAGTAGTTTTATGAGTAAAGTAACTGTAGACAGTGATAAAAAATTCGATTATGACATCTTTATGAATCATATTCTAAATCACAAAGGATACAGGTTTTTTCAGGCGTCTTTTGATCCTGATGAAAAAGGAACAATTTTATCTGTTAATCGCGATTTCTTTGGAACTCTAATTACATATATCGGTTATATTTTGCTTTATATCGGACTTGTCGGTATAATGTTTTATGGTAAAACAAGATTTAAAGATCTTGGAGTTAAGTTAACTAAACTTAAGAAAAAAAGAATTGTTGCATCAGCAGCATTAATTTGCTTTTTTTCAAATGTTAACTCTCAAAATGAATATACTCACCAGAATCAAAACTTGATATCAGATTCAATAATAAAAAATTATATCATTGATGATAGTCATGCAGTTAAATTTGGTGAAATTGTTATTCAAGATGCTGGTGGAAGAATGAAGCCGCTAAATACTTTTTCGTCTGAATTATTAAGAAAAGTTAGTAAGTCTGATAATTATAATGGACTTAATTCTGATCAAGTATTCTTGTCTATTTTAAGAAATCCATTAGCATGGTATTCTGAACCAATTATTTACATAAAAAGGGGGAATGATAGTATTAGAAATGTTATAGGAATCGATAGTAATAAAAAATATGCCTCATTTATTGATTTTTTTGATAACAAGGGTAACTATAAAATATCTCAGTACCTTGAAAAAGCTTATAAATCATCTCTTCCTAATCAATTTGAGAAGGACTTTATTGAAACTGACCGAAAAGTAAATTTATTTTTTTCTGCCCTTCAAGGTGAAATTTTAAAAATCTTCCCAGTTCCTGATGATTCAAATAATAAATGGATTTCTAGCTCGGAAGTATCAACTGAAAATTTTAAAACTGTAGATTCATTATTTACAACAAATATAATTCCACTTTATTTAAGAGAATTGGATAAAGGATTGAGCTCTAAAAATTATGATAATGCCGATAAAATTTTAGAAAGTATTAAAGGTTTTCAAATTAAATATGGTTCTGAAGTATTACCCAATGAGGATAAAATAAAAGCAGAGATTTTATACAATAAGTATGATATTTTTAAAACGCTCTTCTTGTATTACTTTTTAGCTGGTTTAATTTTCTTTTTATTTATAATTTTTCAGATTTTTATTTCAAACAAAAAAATAAATCTTTTTTTAAAGTATATTTTTATTTTACTAAGATCCTCTATTTTTATTTTATTTGTGATTCATACCTTAGGTTTAATTGCTAGATGGTATATTTCCGGCCATGCTCCTTGGAGTGATGCTTATGAGTCAATGATTTATGTTTCTTGGGCCACTATGGGTATTGGATTATTATTTGCAAAAAAATCAGACTTGACACTAGCTTCAACCTCATTTGTAACCTCAATGATTTTAATGATAGCTCATTGGAATTGGATGGATCCATCTATAGCAA
>CEPJ01137696.1_pt1 | contig 10299 bp, 9 predicted proteins | sample 530561 | NCBI WGS metagenome assembly CEPJ01 (sample SAMEA2620404, study PRJEB7988) | marine metagenome | biome: marine biome (ENVO:00000447); feature: surface water layer (ENVO:00002042); material: "saline water (ENVO:00002010), including plankton (ENVO:xxxxxxxx)" | depth 5 m
TCATCAGAAGATGAATTAAATATAAAACTTGAAGAAACTTTACAACATATATTTCCCGAAAAGAATATACCAAAACCTTCTTATTTAAAAACACATTTTTGGAGATTCGGTGTTCATAATTGGAATTTAGGTGCAGATATAGCAAGAGTTAATGCTGAATTGTTAAAACATGAGAAAAAAAATATATTTGTCGCTGGAGAAATGTTTAGCAATCACCATGCATGGGTCGAAGGTGGATTACAATCTGTTCAATCCATTCTTCCAAGAATAAAATTTAGCAATAAAAATCAAAAAATAAAAACACGCATTACAAAAAAGCAAACATCTAATAATAAGTTACCATTTATATCCAAGAAAGAATTAGAAAAACACAATACATCTAAAAGTTTATGGTCTGTATTGAAACATAGTCGTGAGAAAATAATGTATGTATATGACCTAACAGAATGGCAAAAAACTCATCCAGGCGGGGCAATGGCTATTCTAAGTATAGGGGGTAAAGACGGAACCAAAAAATTTATGAATAATCCAGTACATAACATTGAAAAAATAGAAGATAATATTTTACACAAATATAGGATTGGAATATTAAAAAATTAAGATATATTATATGAACAATAAATATGATTATATAGTAAATCCAAAAACAAAAAGAAAAGTTAAAGTAAAATCAAAACTGGGCAAATCATTAATTGAGAGTTATAAAAAGGAATTGATTGGTGGTGCAGATTGTCAAATCAGAGATTATTTAGTAGGTGACGAAGTAAAAAAAAAAACAACTGATTTAAAAAGATATATAGCTGACCAGCAAAGATACTTTAATAGTTTATATATTTTGGTTAATAAAAGAAATATTGAGAGGTTGTTACTGATCAGCGAAGTAGAACATTTATTTAATGGTTTAAGAGAGGAAATTGAAGTAGAAATAAAGGAATTTGAAGATGCATTGCATGATTGTGATAAAAGAACTGTACTTGATACAATTCGAAACAAATTTATTGCAATAAAATTTAACCGAAAAGCCAGTTTTTTATTGGCAAAAAATAAATTTCTTAAAAAGGTTCAAACATTTTTACAAGATAAAGAAGCTTCGGCCAGGGGCCGTTTACCAGAATATTTAGTAAGTTCAGGATTAGTATCAGACAGAGGTGATCTGTTATCGAAGCCTACTGAGGCAGTTATTAAGAGAAATAATAGAAAAATAAAAGAGCTTATGGAAAAAAAAGATGATTTACTAATCAGTAAGAAAATAGAATGTAAAAATAATCTTATCAAAAATTATTACTTTCCATTAGAAGAAAAAGGTAATTTGCTGAAATTTTTATGGAAATTTTATAGAGAAATTAATATTGATATTGGCAAACAACTCGAAAATGATAAAACTAAAATAGAAAGAGAACTATGTATACCAACAACAAAAATTTACCGTGTACCCAGTGAGCTACTTGTAGATATACAAAAAATATATCCTCACACGCACAATATCATACTGTCAGGTCAAGATGGTACTTCAGAATATAGACTATATAGTGCGAAGGAAGAAAAAAAACAACTGGCTAATGTTGGAATTGACCACACACGTATTCCTGAACACGGTATTTTTAATTGGAATAATATAAAAATTAAAATTGCTGAAGATTTTTTTGGTAATAAATTTGAGCCTTTAAGATCAGACCAATGTGCTAAAAAGTGTAGCTGTTTAATAGATGGCAAATCTGAGTCAAGTTGTTTTGGGAAAGTTTGGAGTGATGAAACAAAGAATAAAATTACTGCGGAGTATGACATAATATTTCAGACCTCTGAATTGTACAAGGTGGAAATAGACACTTTAATGAAAAAACTTAATAATTAGATATAATGATGTAGATTGTACTTTATTTATGATAGTATATTATATAATGATTTCAAAGAAATATGACTATATTAAAGATCCTGTAAGTAATAAATTAATTAAATCTAATTCAAAAAAAGGTAAAGAAATCATAAATAATTACAAACAACAATTTAATGGTGGGGGTATTTTTAATAAACTTATAGAATCCGGTTCATCTAAACCTCCGTCTCCTCACACTGAAAATTATGGTCAGTTTCTGGCATACGTTTTAAAAGAACAGTTAAATGGCCTAAGTTTAATAACCGACAAATTGTTAACTTTTGAGAATTACATTTACTATAAAATAAATGATGTTTATCTTTATAAATTAGCACAATTATATAAAGATTTTGTGAATTACATTTTGCAACTAAAATTAATAGATTATTATGAAAGTCAAAATCTTTCCTACACTAAAAAAAAACATAACCAAATTGTAAGGAATATATTAGATATTTCATACATTGTACTTGAACCTACTAAAATTAATTATGAAATATTTAATAAACTAAGCATAAAATCCTTTTTTCAAAAAAAATACGATGAATTATTTGATATTAAATTTAAAAAAAAGGAAGAATTAGGTTTATTAAATTTAGAATCTAATAAAAATCCACAAATTAATCTTGCATTAAAAGGGATAAATCAAATTAAGATTTTAATGGGAGAAAGTTTATCAAAAATGGAAAGGCTTATTGAAGAGTTTGAACGTAAATACAGAGTAAATGGTGTAAAAAATTTTAATAAGTATAGGCAGAATCATGCAGTCCGTAACTTGGAGGCTCAAAAATATATAGAGAAATATCCTAATGGTGGTTATGATCCATTAAAGTTCTCACAAAAATGGAACAAAACAGCAAGAGATAATATTAAAAAATTAGTTGGTCAAAATCAACAACCTATATGTGTTAAATATAATAAAGACAAAAAAAAATATAATATAGCTGATGATTATAAGAATTGCTTTGATAAAGTTGAAGAGTTTTTTGAGTATATAAGGGAAGAAACAGAAAAAATTAACGAAATCTATAAAAAATTGAATTATATTGATACAGAACAAGCTGTTTACTCAAGAAAAATATTTCCAAAAAAAAATTTTGATGATATATATAGATAGAGATACTTAACATAAATTATTTATGTAATAATTTAGATAAATATTTATCTAAATCATTTTAGATTTTTTCTTAGCATATCTGCAAATGATACGTTTGATTTTATATTGTATTTATTCATTTTTTCATTATTTATTTTTTTTTTTATTTTTTTTTCTTCGAGTGTAATACGTATTAATTCTGCGTATTCTGGATCATCTTTTAAATTAACATTATCTTTATTTACAAAATATCCTTTTAAAATGTATGAAATGAAATTAGTTTTATTGATATGAGTTTCTATTTTTTCACACATTGTGTTTAATTTTTTACATAATTCTTCGAGTGCCTCGTCTGTTTTACATTTACGTATAGCTAATGTATTTTTCTCATATTTTTCAAGAAGAGTGTTTAGTTCATTTTTCAATTTATTATCAACAATTTTGATTTTATCATGTAAAAGTTTGAAAATAAATAATGGTTTACCTTTGTAAATTTGAATTAGACTCTCTCTCTTTTTTTTTAATCTATGACTTGCAGCTCTCTGTTTATTATGCTTATCTCTTGAAAAACTTTGATTACTGCGGTATTCATTCAGAGTATATACCTGGGATTTTTCAATAGAATTACTTATTTGAGGTATATATGGTCTTTCAAGTACATCACTCATTTAATTTTAATATCGAATATCTTTCTAAAATTTTTACGCATTGATAAGTAAATAAAGACTTTTCTAAAATATAAAATAATGAGCCAAGAAAAGGATATTTGTGATAATAATAGTAAAAATGAAGACAAATTCAATCAATTTATTGCAAAAGTTAAAAATAGTTCAAATACGTACATTGATAATAATAAAACCTCTATAAGAATTTGTGTTTCTACAGTATCATCTATCTTACAACTTTATATGACAACAATATCATCTATATTTATACTTTTCTCTAATGGAATTATTTCTAATAAATTATTTACTGATTTTGTTAGAAATATTTCTAAAAGGATAATTTTAGTTCAAGAGTATTTTATTTATGTAAAAGAAAATTTGGGTTTAGAATCACAGATTAACAGTATTAAACAACATACTTTTATACCTGATATAGGTAATTTAAGAAACTCTGTAAGTGATATATATTACGAGGAACTTGCGGTTCGTATTAGTGAGATAAGTTAAATGATGGTTGTTCAGAATTATAGATATTTACCCTATGATTATCTACATGTCTTAGATCATAAACATGTGAATTATCTTTTGATGATCTTGAACTAATGGGTGAACAAAGTTCAAAATATGGTTCTTTACAGTCACAATTGCTTATTGGTTTAACATTATTGGTGCATTGCTTATAAGAACCTACTTTGCAATTATCTTCTTTATTAAGATAACATGTATCTCTTCTAAGAAGTTTTTCTGGGTCTCGAGTTATAGTTTTTTTAGGAATGGTGACAACAATATTATATCCAAATTTGTTTGTACATTTAGACATTGATTGATAAAATGAATAATTAATAACAATTAAACTAATGGCAATGAAAAGGAGTGCAATGTGCATATAACATATATAAATATAAAATATCTTTGAACTTAAAATGACTTAAACAGAATTCAATATATATAATTACAATGAAAATTTTAAGCATCTTTATTGGTTTAACAAGTTTAATAAATGTAGATTCACTTAGTAAGTACAAGGGTTACGTTCCTAAATTTTTAACAGTTAATCATGAAATACCTGATATTAATATTGATAATTTACCTCTATCTTGGACATGGTCTAATGTAAATAATACTAATTATTTAACAAAAAACTTAAATCAACACATTCCTCAATATTGTGGGTCTTGCTGGGCACATGGTGCTTTAAGTTCTCTTGCCGATAGAATTAAAATTGCACGGAATGCACGTGGACCAGATATTAATTTGGCGGTACAATTTTTGTTAAACTGTGGGAATGCAGGGACTTGCAATGGGGGTGACCATGCGGCAGCTTATAATTTTATATACAAATATGGTAATATTCCATATGATACCTGTTTAGCATATGAAGCTTGTAGCAGTGATTCAAGTGAAGAAGAATGTAAATCTAAGGATTATAGTTGCAAACCAGCTAATATTTGTCGTACGTGTTCAACATTTACTTCTATGGGTGGTTATTGCAAAGAGATTAATTATTATCCTAACGCAACTATACGGGACCATGGTATTGTTGTAGGATACAAGCATATGATGAAAGAAATATATGAAAGAGGACCAATTGCATGTGGTATTAATGCAAATGCTATCCTAAATTATAAGGGAGGAGTTCTTGATGTACCTCTTGTAAGTAGAGAAATTGACCATATTATTAGTATTGTTGGGTGGGGATTTGATAAAAAACTCAATAAAAAATATTGGATTATTAGAAATAGTTGGGGAGAATACTGGGGTGAAATGGGATTTGTAAAAGTAGTGATGGGAAGTAATCAATTAGGAACTGAAGCAAGTTGTGCTTGGGCTGTACCGGGTCAATGGACTGAGTTAAATCATCCATGTGCTGAAGATGGTAATAATTGTTGATAATTTATTGAATTTTTGTAATTTATTCAGTAAATTAAAAATTTGATTTTTATTTTTTCTATATGAGACCAATAAATGTCTACAGTAGTAAGTGAAAAAATAGATAATGTTATTTCTTTTGCAGAATCTTTGATTGATATCAAGTATGTAAGGTGGGAAAAGGGAAAATATTATAATTTTCACTGTGACGAACTGCCATCTTTGGACAGTCTCAAAATGGAAGGGGTGTGTTGTTCCAGCTTCATTAATTTATTGATGTTGTATTCTGGTAAAACAATTCCCGAACACCGTAATATTATGCGTGGTGGAACATTATATTGGGCCGTATTTTTCAGAGATCATGATGTATTGGAAAAGTTTGATTATACAAAAAAATATCCATTGGGTACAATATTTTTACGTAATTTTTACAGCGAACAAGATCAAGGGCATATGGCAATGTTAACTGATTATAACACTAATGAACCTGATAAAATACTTTATGCTAAAATTATTCATGCATATGTTTATAATGAACACAGTGCGGTTGGAAAAACAACTCTTGGAGTATCGCATTTTAGCGTAAATGACGATACAGGGTACTATGAATATGCAATAATGCCGCAGAATTGGTACAAAGTTTTGCCTTTTAAGTCGCATGTTGTTTAAATTAATAGAAATTTATTTTTATAAGTAGTTAAAAAGATATATTATAGTATATATAATGCGTGTCAAAAAAAGAGATGGAACTTTCCAAGAGGTATCATTTGATAAAGTGATTAATAGAATGAAGTTTTTATGTAAAATGAAACCATTACTTAATAATATTGATGTTACAGAAATTGCCCAAAAAGTCTGTTCGCGAATTTATGATGGTGTATCAACAGTAGAACTTGATGAACTTGCTGCAGAACAATGTACACAAAAAGGGGTATACCACCAAGAATATAATACACTTGCATCACGTATTATTATATCTAATAATCATAAAATTACCTCACCATCTTTTTCAGAAACAATCTACATTCTTTTTAATAATAAAGATGTAAATGATGAACCATACCCATTAATATCTAATGAATTATATGAATTTGTTATGAAAAATAAGAACAAATTAAATGATTACATTGATTATTCACGTGATTTTAATTTTGACTATTTTGGATATAAAACGCTTGAAAAGGCTTATTTGATGAAAATCAATGATAAGATTTCGGAACGTATTCAACAATTAATCATGAGAGTTTCAATTGGTATTCATGGTGATAATATGAAAGATATTCTTGAAACATATGACCTTATTTCAAGCAAATATTTTACGCATGCTACACCAACATTATTTCATAGTGGAACTCCAAGGCCTCAATTGTTAAGTTGTTTTTTATTGGGAGTAGAAGATAGTGTAAAAGGTATGTACAAAGCAATTGCTGACTGCGCACAAATTTCTAAGTGGGCTGGAGGTATTGGTATACATATTCATGATATTCGAGGCGAGAATTCGAAAGTAAGAAGTACAAATGGTACATCTAATGGAATTATACCAATGTTAAAGGTATACAATGATGTTGCACGTCATATTAATCAATCAGGTAAACGTAACGGTTCGTTTGCTATTTATCTTGAACCACATCATCCTGATATTTTGGCTTTTCTTGAGGCAAAAAAGAATCACGGTGATGAAAATGCACGTGCCCGTGATTTATTCTATGCTCTATGGATATCTGATTTATTCATGAAACGTGTTAAACATAAACAACAATGGTCTCTATTTTGTCCTGATAAATGTAAAGGTTTGAGTGAATTGTATGGTGAGGAATTTGAAAAAAAATACATTGAATTAGAGAAAGACCCAAAAAATGTAATCAAGCAGATTCCAGCGGTACAGATTTGGAAAGAAGTATTAGTGTCTCAAATGGAAACAGGTACACCATATTTATGCTATAAAGATGCGTCTAATCTAAAATCCAATCAACAAAATATTGGTACAATTAAAAGCAGTAATCTTTGTACTGAAATTATTGAATATTCAGACCATAAAGAGTATGCTTGTTGTACACTCGCTTCAATTGCCCTTGGTTCATTTGTAAAAAAATATGATACTTCATTAATGAAAGATGTTAAAGTGTATTCCAAAACAGATTGTAAGTTTTGTACATATTCGAAAGATTTCCTTAAATCATATGATGTAGATTATGAAGAGATACTATTAGATGATGATAATAAACGAAATAATTTCTTTGCAAAAATAAATAGGGATACTGATGATGATGATGATATGATTACTACTGTCCCTCAAATCTACATTAATAATGTAAGAATTGGTGGATTTAATGAATTATTCAAATTTATGCAACCAACATTTGATTTTAAGGAATTACACCGTGTGTCTAAGGTAGTTACTAATAACTTAAATCGAGTTATTGATATTAATTTCTATCCAGTAGAAGAGACTAAAATTTCAAATGTAAAACACAGACCTCTTGGAATTGGAGTTCAGGGATTAGCTGATGTATATTCTATGTTTAGATGTTCATTTGATAGTGAAAAGGCTAAACTTCTTAATAAACAGATATTTGCAACTATTTACCACGCATCATGTGAGAAAAGTATGGAATTATCAAGAGATAGGTGTAATGCTGTTCAGGATTTAAAAAATAGGTTAGTTGATATATCCAATATTCCTGAATTTTATGATGCATCATTAAATTTACAGAATTTAAAAACTAATGATTTGTATCATAAATTACGACCATTAAGAAAAGAACTTGACAGAACATCTAAATTGGGAGCATATTCATCATATGAAAATTCCCCAATATCACAAGGTAAATTTCAATTTGATTTATGGAATGTTGAGCCAATACAAGAAGTAGAAGGAATCCAATTTAAATGGGACGAATTACGTCAAAATATAAAAGCTAATGGAATGCGTAACTCACTTTTATTGGCTCCTATGCCAACTGCTTCGACGAGTCAAATTCTTGGATTCAATGAATGTATAGAGCCTTTTACATCAAATATTTATTCACGTGGAACACTTGCAGGACAATTTTTAGTTATTAATAAATATCTTCAATCAGATTTAATCAAAATAGGATTATGGAATGATAAACTAAAAGATAAGATTATTTTGGCTAATGGTTCTATTTCCGAACTTAAAGATATTCCTGAGATCATTAGAGAAACATATAAAATATCATGGGATTTATCTATGAAATCGCTTATTGAGCAAGCAGCTGATAGGGGAGCATATATTTGCCAATCACAAAGTCTAAATTTATGGATAGAAAATCCAGACTTTAGTAAATTATCATCAATGCATTTTTATGCATGGAGCAAAGGTTTAAAAACAGGTATTTATTATTTACGTAGAAGAGCTACAAGTAAAGCACAGACATTTAGTATTGAAGTTGAAAAAGAGCCTGAATGTGCGATGTGTTCGGCATAAATTTCGTATTATTAAATTTTTCAAATTATATTGGTATATATATATGTATAGTAACGAATATCAAAAAAAGTATATATATACTGCAAAAAGGAAAACCGACCCTTTATACAATAAGTACAAATTGCCTAAATTATTACCATCTACTGTTAAATCATACAACCAAGATTATTACTACAAAAGAGATAATTATGGAACATTTGGTTCCTTTTCAAGTTTACCACCATTACCTCCGCCATTGCATATTAAAAATCCTACAACTCTTTTAACAAAAAAATATTTGGATAATAAATATCAGTCTAAACTTGCAAAATATCCTAATTTAAATCCCATGTTTGATGTAAAGAAAATAACAAACCCGGTAGTTGACTATAAAAATTGGTTTGATAATATACTTGATGATTCATTAGATGAATTCATGTATTTGAATTCTCAACGTAACTCAATGAAGAAAAAATCGAAAGAGATTGTAGAAAGGAACACTAATAAAATTTCGCTTATTAAGGGGGATGTAGTTAATATTGACAAAAAAACACTTGTTTACGAAAATTATTCATCAAAAACAGGCTTGCATATTTTTAAAGATTTACTAAGTCTTAAAATACATGAATACGACCTTGATAAACGTAATTATGTAATAGTTATACCAAAAATATTGAAACATGATATAATCACGCCTAAGAATTCTCGTAAAACGATCGAATATAGAGATCCTTACAAATATTCAACCTATACAATAAATGAAACTTCAGAATTATCTGAGGGTTATCTATCAGATTTAGAAAATGGTAATAATGAAATGGTTAATATTCCATCAGAAATTATTGAAAATTATGTTAGCGATGATATAGAATCAATATATAATATTGAAAAAACATCTGATACACCTAAAATTGTTGTACATGAAGAGGATGGAGAAGATGAAGAAGATAATGCCAGTGAAGTAGTTAAGAAATACGTTAGTGATGTAATTGATGAAGCTATTACCAACTGTGAAAAAAATAAAATAAAAAATACAGAAGAAGAACCAAAATCTTCATGGTGTTCTATTATGTAATTTGTAAAATAAAAATTTTTATTTTAAAATTATATATATTATGTCCCAAGACTCTGAGCAAATTTCTACATTGGAAGATTTATTTAAGAGCGACCTTCAAAAACCATTTCACTACAAATTATCACTTGTAGATATTAATAATTCTGACCGTGAAATATTTGAGAGTATGCGTAAAATATTTATGACAGGATTAGTAATACATTTTGGTAATGAAGAAACTAAAACAATTAATATAAGTGAACTATCACCTGAAAAAATAGATTTGATTCAAAAGTATATGTTAAGTATAGGTAT
>CEPJ01132592.1_pt1 | contig 10287 bp, 8 predicted proteins | sample 530561 | NCBI WGS metagenome assembly CEPJ01 (sample SAMEA2620404, study PRJEB7988) | marine metagenome | biome: marine biome (ENVO:00000447); feature: surface water layer (ENVO:00002042); material: "saline water (ENVO:00002010), including plankton (ENVO:xxxxxxxx)" | depth 5 m
CAGATCAAATTTGGGTAACAGTGGTGAAACCAGCCGTTGCCATTGAGAGAGCTTGTGCTCGGGATAACCTGAGTGAGGATGCCGTGCGGACAAGATTAGATGCCCAGCTGAGCAATGATGAGCGCGGGAGCTACGCTGATCATGTGATCGATAATTCTTCAGACGAAGCCCACTTATTAGCCCAGGTTGAGTCACTGTGGGCGCACGTTTCTTCAGCTTGACTATGCCAAACTTCACCACCCCCAAGTGATCGAGGAGCAATCGATGATTCTGGATTTACATGCGCACTCCATAAAGTCCGACGATGGTCGCGCGAAAGTACAAAACTACTGCCAGTGGATAAGCGCCAAGAACATACCCATTGACGGCTTCGTGCTGACGGAGCATCGACAGTTTGACGATGAATCCGATTATTCAGAATTGGGCGCGAAATTTGGCCTGACCATCCTTAAGGGTGCTGAAGTCGAAACCGAGTACGGTCACGTTTTGGTCTTTGGCGTCACGCCTGCCCTTCAGGAAGCCTTTGACTTCACCAACATTTACCTCAACCTTAAAGACGTTATTTCAGCCTGCAACGCTCACGACGCCATAGCAGTACCCTGTCATCCAGGGCGCAAGCGAGTGGGCATGTCCGCCCATTTAGAGGAGTTCGGCGTACCTGAGGGCGTGGAAATTGTAGAGGTCTACAACGGCGGCAGCAGAGACAGTGAAGATCAGGTCTCTATCGATATGGCCGACCGACTTGGTTATCGCGGCATTGGCGGCAGCGACGCGCATATTGTGAGCCACATAGGCCGGTGTGGAACACGATTCGCCCGACCCGTCGCCAACGAACAGGAGCTTGTGACCGCCCTGCGACAAGGCTCATTCGAAGCGGTCAAGATTCAGGCCAGTGACTCGTAGTTTCAAATCGGAGTTAATTGACTTGGGTATCGGGCAAGGCCCGCCAGTGGGCGGGGCCTTATTTGAAAATCACTCTATTTTTGTTGGGAATGCTATGCAGGCCTGACTAGGGGTATGCATAGCTCGTCGTGCTCCTCCCAAGCCAGCTCCACACACTGTCCTACGTGGACATCGGTCAGCGGATCATCAATGCCGGTAACGTTCGTGAGAAATCTGGGACCCTCATCTAAATCCACATAGGCCACGGCATAGGGAACCTTGGTGCGAAAAAAGGGGTGATAGCTCAGGCGCACCACGCTAAACGAATAAATCGTCCCCTTACCTGCCGATACTTTCCACCGCAGATCTCCATCAACACAGCCGGTGCAGTGTGCACGCGGATGCCACATGATAGTGCCGCAGTTTGCGCACTGCTGGTAACGAAACTCTTTGTTCGCCGTCGCCTGCCAAAATTCACCAGTATCCAACTCGTTGAGTTTGGGCAATGGTCGCGATGGTGCTTTCTTTTCTGCGTTGCTAACACTCATTGTTAATCCCTCCCCAAAATTACCGAAGCTGCAGAATGTCGTGCTCCCAGCATGCCGCCATTGCCGTGAGCGATGGCCAAACGGGCATCCGCCACCTGCGAGGTAGATTCGCCTCGTAGCTGTCGAGTAGCCTCCAACAACAAGAAAATACCTCGCATACCGGGATGATTTGACGACAGCCCACCACCGTCGGTGTTCAAGGCTGGTCCGTCATTGGGTCGATCAAAACGCAGTCGACCACCTTCAACCCAAGCCCCGCCTTCGCCCTTGGCACAGAAACCAAGGTCTTCAAGCAAGGCCAGAACGGTGATGCTGAACGAGTCGTAAATCATCGCGATATCCATCTCAGCTGGACTAACACCAGCCTGAGCAAAGGCGATAGGCGCGGATTGCGCCCCTGCAGATATGGTGATGTCGGCACCGTTTTCGGGATATTTCGTCGCCTCCCCCGTGCCCAGTATCCACACAGGTGACTTTTCGCAGTTTGTGGCAACATCTGCGCTCGCGATCACTACTGCCCCACCACCATCGGACACCATGCAGCATTCGAGCAAATGTAGGGGATCGGCGATCATCCGTGAATTGACCACATCTTCGATCGTGGTCTCCTGGATATCCACGAAATCTAGATCTGTCATGGCCTGAACTGCTTCCGGATTGCGCATGGCGTGAAACCGCGTAGCGGTTGAGATCTCTGCTAGCTGTTCACTCGTAGTGCCGTACTGGTACATATGCCGTTGAGCAACCATAGCGTAGTTAGCAATAAGCGTCTGACCCGCAAAGGTTTCCATGTTGTCGCCAGGGCTGATACCGCCGCCTCGGCCACCAGCGCCAATGGCCATGGCATTGCTGTGGGCTGTTGAGCCGTAGGTAAGCAACGCCACCTTTGCCTTACCTTCTCGGATCGCTCGAAGCGCATGGGCTGCATGGAACTCGTAGGAACTACCGCCCACCCCAGTGGTATCCATTACCGTTGGCTTGATGCCAAAATACTCGGAAATCATCAGGCCGCTCATGGTCCCGCCTTCACCGGCGTCGTATATGGCATCTACATCTGACCAGGTCAGGCCCGCGTCAGCCAGTGCCTTGGCGGCGCTCGCCGCCTTGATCTGTAGGGCATTTACCCTGCCCTCCACGTCTCTCGACGGATATTCATGAATGCCAACAATGGCGGCATCCCGGCTTTGGCCAGCCATACTCTCCCCCTTAAATTGTGAAACCAGATTTACTTGCCGAATCCCCGGGCGCTGATTACACCCCCGGCACTGACTAGATCAAGGCGCCAAGATGATTCAGCGCGTTGATCTTTTCAATCATGCTTTTTTCGTAGGCTTCCTCTGGCGCCTCTCGAATCAAGTGGTCTAAGTCCCGTGCGTCTTGCCCAACAAGTACCCGCCACTGCTTATTGCGCACAGCGTCGAGTATCACTTTGGCCGCAGCAGCCGCTGTCGTTGGCGCCTGGGTGCGGAAGGCTTCCGCTCGGTCTGCGAGCATTTGACGAATATGGTCATCTGGCACGTTGCCCACTGGCAGGCCAGCGGAAAGCATGCGTCGACGTACTACAGCCACCTCCTCATCCGGCAACTCCATACCCCACGGTCTGCCAAGTACCTTAGAGGAATTCTCCACGATCGACGTGCCAATATGCCCGGGCATGACGACGCTGCAGTGTACATGAGGTGCGTGGAGTCGAAGATCGGTAATAAGCGCTTCGGTAAAACCCTTAACCGCGAACTTTGCTGCCGCATAAGCTGTATGCGCCTGGGTTGTACCCAGGCTCGCCCAGAATCCATTGACAGAACTGGTGTTGACGATATGGCCTTCATCACTGGCGACCAGAGCGTCCATAAAGGCCCGACATCCTAAGTACACACCTTCCCAACAAACCGCATAGGTGCGCTCCCATTCGTCACGGTCACCCTCGACAAAGGATCCGCCACCTCCGATCCCCGCGTTGTTAAATAATAGATTGATATGCTTGGTTTGATGCCGCGCCAATGCCTCGTCGCGAAAGGCGAGCATTTGCGTCTCGCTGCTCACATCACACAAATGGTCCGTCAGACGTTGTTCGCCGGCAGCAGCGAGGCGCCGCGTTTCATCCATATTCTCTTGCGAGACATCACACATGGCAACATGTGCGCCCGCTGCGATAAGCTGACAAACAAGTTCTCGCCCCATGCCGGTGCCCCCTCCGGTAACCACAGCAACTTTGTTCTCAAAGCTCTCCATTGAACCTCCTCTCTCGAGCAAACGTTCTTATTCAGCTACCGACCTTGCTTTGATAGATCGATAACACGCATTTTCACCAAACTACCGCCTGGATGCGTGCAATTTTTCTTGGTCGATTAACCCCTGCCGGTACAGATTGGCCAGCGCGGCTTTCACAATGGCGGCAGCGTCTACCTCGAAGTGCGCGCGCAGCGCAGGGCGAGATTCGGACAAACCAAAACCGTCGGTGCCCAGCACCTCGTAACCCTCTGGCATCCAAGCGGCAATACCCTGAGCCAAGCTAGCCATGTAGTCGGTCACCGCAATCACTGCACCTGTGGCGTCATCAAACATTTGCGACAGTTTGCTGGTTCGAGCAGGCGCCTCTGGGTTCTGCCGGTTAGCTGCGGCGACTGCGAGGGCGTCCCTCTGCAGCTCCACAAAACTTGTTATGCTCCAAATATCCACGGAATAGCCGAGCAGCTGCAGCTCGGCTTTGGCAAGAATAGCTTGCTGCAGCATGCTGCCGCTCGCCAACAAATGAATATCGGCCTTCGAGCTAGCGGCGTCGAAGCAATAGCCCCCATCCAGAACACCCTGAACGAGCATATCCTGTTTGGTTCCCCCCTGCTCGATAACGCGGGCCATATCCGGCATAAGGTAGTTTTCGTTATAAAGGGTCAGATAGTAAAAGATGTCTTCTTGTTCAACATACATACGGCGCATGCCCTCACGCACGATAATCGCCAGCTCATAGCCGAAGGCAGGATCGTAACTGAGCATGCTGGGCACCGTACTGGCGAGCACATGTGAGTGACCGTCTTGATGCTGCAAGCCCTCGCCGTTGAGGGTAGTTCGGCCTGCGGTGCCGCCGAGCAAAAAACCCTTACACATCATATCACCGCAGCCCCAAACCATGTCCCCGACGCGCTGCATTCCGAACATGGAATAGAAAATATAAAAAGGAATCATCGGCAGGCCATGAACCGCATAGGCACTACCCGCAGCCATAAAGGAAGCCATGGCTCCTACCTCGCAAATTCCCTCCTGCAGAATTTGACCGTCGCTGGCCTCGCGGTAAGGCAACAGACTGTCTGCATCCACCGGGCGATACTTCTGCCCGTCATGAGAATAAATGCCCGCAACTTTGAATAACCCATCCATTCCAAAGGTACGCGCCTCATCGGGGACGATGGGCACGACGTAGCGTCCAAGTTCGGGCATACGCAACATGCTCGACAGCAATCTCACCATCACCATGGTGGACGACACCTCGCGCTCACCACTGCCGCTAAGAAACTCCGCGAAGGCCTCCAATGCCGGTACTTCGAGATTTGCACAATCTACCCGACGGTTGGGAACCCAACCGCCGTTGGCGGTTCTTCGCGCATGCAAATAGGCCATTTCCGGCGCATCGGCATCAGGGCGGTAAAACTCGGCATTCGCCGCCTGCTCCGCGGTGAGAGGAATACGCAGTTCCGCGGCGATTTTAATGCGTTCGTCCGCGGACATATTCTTGTACTGATGCGCCGTATTCTTACCCTGGGCGCCCATGCTATCGCCTTTGACCGTCTTCACCAGAATCACTGTGGGCTTACCTCGCGCGGCACTGGCCTTGGCAAAGGCGGCATAGATTTTCTTCTGATCCTGCCCTCCACGTTTGATGGCTCGTACCTCATCATCAGTTAGGGTATTCATCATTTGTTCGAGCCTTGGATTGCCCTCCACCCAGTGCTCTCGCTGCACGTCGCCAGGAAGAACCGAATACATCTGATAGTCACCATCCAGACATTCGTCCATACGTTTTTGCAGCACGCCATCGTCATCACGGGCCAGCAATGCGTCCCAGCCACTGCCCCAGATCACCTTAAGGACATTCCAATCGGCCCCTCGAAAGGTGCGTTCGAGTTCCTGAATGATCTTGCCGTTGCCACGCACCGGACCGTCGAGGCGCTGCAAATTACAGTTAACAACCAATATCAGGTTGTCGAGTTTTTCCCTAGATGCGATATTGATGGTGCCTAAAACCTCGGGCTCATCCGCTTCACCATCGCCGATAAAGCACCAAACCTTGCCGCTGGCTTTTTCTTTCATGCCGCGGTTTTCTAAGTATTTAGCGAACCGTGCCTGATAAATCGCCGCCGGGGTTGATAGTCCCATGGAAGCGTTGGGCAGCTCCCAAAATTCCGGCATGCTGCGCGGGTGGGGATAGGAAGACAGTCCGCCTCCGTCAGCGAGTTCTTGGCGGTAATTCTCAAGCTGCTGCCGGTTTAGTCGTCCCTCTAGAAAGGCGCGTGCATAAATGCCAGGCGCTGCATGGGGCTGGGGCAGAAACATATCCGCCGAGCCACGATCGTTGCTCGGTCCAGCGCCCTGGAAAAAATGGTTAAAGCCCACCTCTAGCATGGTGGCGCAAGAGGCATAGGTTGCGATGTGACCACCAACGCCTATGCCCTTGTCTTGCGCTCTGAGTACCATGGCGATGGCGTTCCAGCGCAGTACCTTTTCGATTTTCTCTTCGAGTTCGATGTCGCCGGGGTAAGCGGGTTGATCACTTGGAGGAATCGAATTTCGATACGGCGTATTTAGCGTTGCTTCGTCCAGGGAGATATTAAGGCTAAGCACATGATTTTGCAGGCTGCGCAAAATCTCTCGGACGCCAGCGGCTCCATACTGCTCAACGATCGCGTCGAGGGATTCCACCCACTCCGCCTTATCTTCACGCAGCATTTTTTGCAGTTCGATGAGCTGCGGGCTGTCACTCGTCATGATCTGCTCTCACACACCTAAACCTCACACGACAACGGTCTCAGGAATCGAGCGCGGCCTTTATCCGCTGGGCATGCACTTCAAGCTCGGCAAAGTCCGCCATACCACCAGCATGCATCTTCAGGTCAACCCCATCTGTGCGCGGCAGAATATGAAAATGCAGGTGAAAAACGGTTTGTCCAGCTGCCTTGCCGTTTAGCTGGGCCAGCATTATGCCGGGTACGTCAAAAGCCTCTTTTACCGCCGCGCCAACTTTTTGAACCGTCTCCATGGTGTGACCCAAAATAATCGGGTCAGCGTTAAAGATGTCTTGAGTGGGATCTTTTGGAATGACCAGTGTATGGCCCTGTACCTGAGGCATTACATCCATGAAGGCTAGCGAGAAGTCGTCTTCGTAGACCTTAAAGCTCGGTGCCTCACCGCGAAGGATCTTCGCAAAAATATTGTCGTTATCGTAAGCCATAGCTCAGACCCTTCACTGTTATCGCGTTCGATTTTTCTGCCCTGAGTTTGCGGCATCAAACGACGCTCCATCAAGTCAGGATTTGGGCACCCGCGCAAGGATTTCTTGGGTATGCGCGCCGAGTTCCGGTACATTATTTAGGCGTTCGGATAGCCACGGTGCACCTGGCACCCGAGGCAGTTCTACCGTCGTTTCGCCCACGGTCACCGGTACTGTGTGGAAGTCTGAATGACTCTTCAGCTTGCTTATGTTGTTCACCGGTGCGAAGGCGAGATCCGCCTTTTCAAAGCGCTCCTGAACCTCGGTATAGGCTAGTCTAGCCACCGCATCGCGAACGGCATCATCCACGAAATCACGATTGGCAACGCGGGTCTGGTTGTCGGCGCAACGCTCGTCATCAAGCAAATCCGCTCTTGCGATGCCCATTTCGCAGAGTCGTCCCCACTCGCGCTCGTTTTGCACCGATAACACAAAGTCCTGACCACATTGAGCCGTAAAAACGCCGTAGGGACAGATGCCAGGATGGGCAAGTCCCAATCTTTCAGGGGCAGCCTCGCCGTAGCGATCAAGTAAGTACGGTACTGCCAGCCATTGGGCAACCGCGTCAAACAAAGACACCGATAACTTGGCGCCTCGCCCGTTCTGACCACGCTGAATTAACGCGCCGAGAATTGCCTCGTAGGCGAATTGGCCTGTGGCGATATCGACAAGGGAGACACCTACCCTTCCCGCAGCGTGGTGACTGCCGGTAATCGCGCTCAGCCCTGATTCAGCCTGCATGAGCAAGTCGTAAGCTTTTCGATGACGGCCAGGGCCATCCTCTGCAAAGCCCGATATCGACATGGAGATCAGGCATGGATGCTCCGCATGCAGGGCATCAAGCTCAAAACCGAGCTTGGCAAGTGCACCGGGCTTCAAATTTTGGATAAAAATATCGCTCTGAACGATTAGGCGGCTCAAAAGTGCAACTTGATCGCTTCGCCGCAAATCAAGAACCACAGACTTCTTTCCAGCGTTAAGCCAAACGAAATAGCTGCTATTGCCCGCTACGGCAGTATCATACCCGCGCGCGAAGTCCCCCTCCGGACGCTCGATTTTAACGACCTCTGCGCCGGCTTGAACCAGCCGCATGCTACAAGCGGGGGCAGCCACTGCCTGCTCGAGGCTTATGACTTTAATACCTTCTAGAAACGACATTTTTACTCATATTTATTCATAAAAAAGAGGGCCTTAGCCCCCTTTTCTAACAATGATATTAGGTATCAACTTTTTGGGTTATGGCCCAATATGGCCTTGGTTTCTAGGAATTCCTCAAACCCGTAACGCCCCCACTCTCGACCATTGCCCGACTGTTTGTAGCCACCGAATGGCGCGCTTTGATCTGGTGGCGCACCGTTCACGTGGACATTGCCAGTGCGAATGAGTCGAGCGATCTTAACCGCACGCTCTGAATCTTCAGACGAGATATAGCCACTCAGACCATAGAGTGTGTCGTTAGCGATGCGCACGGCGTCCTCATCGTCTTCGTAGCCAATCATTGCCAGTACAGGGCCAAAAATCTCCTCTTGGGCAATGGTCATATCATTAGACACATGACTGAATACCGTAGGCTTTACGTAGTATCCCGCGTTAAGTCCCTCGGGGCGCCCAGTGCCACCGGTTTCAAGCGTCGCTCCCTCATCGATGCCTTTCTGAATCAAGTCTTGGATCTTATTGAACTGAACCTCGGAGACAACCGGACCGATAGTTGTGCCTTCCGCATTGGGATCACCCACCTTTACCTGCTCGGCAGCAGCCTTAGCAATCGCTGCCGCCTCATCCATGCGAGCGTTGGGCACCAGCATGCGGGTAGGTGCGTTGCAGCTTTGTCCTGAATTCGTGACTAAGCCAAACACATCACGGGATATGGCCTTGGCGAAGTCGGCATCATCGAGAATGATATTTGCTGATTTTCCGCCAAGCTCCTGAGCCACACGCTTCACCGTTGGCGCAGCGGCCTTGGCGACTTCAACACCCGCGCGAGTTGAACCGGTAAATGACATCATGTCCACATCGGGGTGCGACGAAAGTGCTGCACCGACCGTGGGCCCATCGCCATTTACTAAGTTGAAAACACCCGCCGGTACGCCCGCTGCATCGAGCACCTCGGCAAACATAATGGCATTGAACGGTGCAACTTCAGATGGCTTAAGCACCATGGTGCAGCCCGCTGCGAGTGCTGGCGCCACTTTGCAAGCAATCTGATTAATCGGCCAGTTCCATGGCGTAATGAAGCCACAGACACCCGCGGGCTCTTTGATTACCCGAGTCGTACCAATATCCTCTTCAAACTCAAACTCTTTTAGGACATTAACCGCGGTCATCAAGTGACCAATGCCAGTCGGTGCCTGTGCCTTAGCCGCGAGTGTAGAGGGCGCGCCCATTTCCTCGCTAATCACCCCTGCAATATCTGCCATTCTCTCGGCATACTTTGCTATAACCGCTTCTAACAGCGCGATCCGCTCTTCCTTGGTCGTTTGTGAAAACGTCTCGAAAGCGGCTTTCGCGGCCGCAACAGCTTTGTCGACATCGGCAACGCCGCCCATGGCAACGGCCTCGATTGGCTGCTCAGTCGCCGGATTAATTACGTCGAGCGTATCGCTCGTCGAAGGTTCGACCCACTGGCCATTGATATAAAACTTTTGTCTATTGCTCAAGGCAACACCCTCTTTGTCATTTGATAAGACGCTCTTCGGTGCGTGGCATCCCGAGCCTGACTCGCTATGTCGCCCACTTGCACCGCGTGCGATGGGATCAGCCCTCTGCATAGAGAGCAAAGATCTGGCAGTAGCTTAACGTCCAACTGCGTTTTTACAAAGGCTCGTATAAGAACTGGAAAGATTCGGGATAGACAACATATGTGTACGAAGGCTAAAGATGCTGAGCACAGCAAAATCCACTCGCCCATGCCCACTGAAAATTGTAACCGCCAAGCCAGCCCGTCACATCCAACGCCTCGCCAATGGCATAAAGGCCGTTATACCTTTTTGCCTCGAAGGTCTTGGACGAAAATTCAGCAGTAGATATCCCCCCCAGGGTGACTTCCGCTGTTCGATAGCCCTCGGTACCCCGGGGTCTGAAACACCAGCGGTGAAATTGCTCCGCTGCGGCTTCGCGCTGCAATGAGCTCATCTCGGCAACCGTGATGTCTTCAAACCAAGTTCCGGAGACTGCGTCAACGAGCCGGTTCGGCAGCGCACCCTTTAAAATTGCCGATAGTCGGGATTTACCTCGTTGTTGCCGCGCTATTTCAAGTTCTGTCAACAAATCGAAGTGCGGTAGAAGATCGATGAACACACTCTCCTTAGGTTGCCAGTAAGAGGAGGCCTGCAAAATGGCGGGGCCACTTAATCCTCGGTGCGTGAAGAGAAGATTTTC
>CEPJ01029964.1_pt1 | contig 10255 bp, 5 predicted proteins | sample 530561 | NCBI WGS metagenome assembly CEPJ01 (sample SAMEA2620404, study PRJEB7988) | marine metagenome | biome: marine biome (ENVO:00000447); feature: surface water layer (ENVO:00002042); material: "saline water (ENVO:00002010), including plankton (ENVO:xxxxxxxx)" | depth 5 m
GGTGCCCAAGGTGCTCACCTTCCTAGTAATCCACACGTCTTCAACTCACCTGATTCGCCTCTTCCGAATCAGGAACCTGAGGAAGAGAAGCAATCCTTAGTCGCATCTTCAAGGAGAGATGTGCCAATAGATGCAGAAATAATTCCTGATGAAATAGAGCCACCAAAGGAGAGATTCCCTAAATTAAAACAATTGAGAAGGCAGCCAGTTACTACCAAGCTCAAGATGAAGAAGGGAATGAAGCGCTCTCTTACTGGAAAATCGGTACTTTCTGAATTGATGGCGCCTGCTGCAAAATTCCCGAAGAAATTCCTCCGGAGGAGGTTAAAAACAGGGGATACACTTAGAATTCAAGCAGAAAATAGTAGGCAATCTCAAGTTGTAGAATCAATCCAAAACTTAGCGAAGAAAAATGGCGGTGATGTAAGCGATGAAGAGGTTGAAAAAATGATGTCTCACATCAATCCTAAACCTGTGATACCAACCGCATTCAAAGATCTTGTAAGCACAGAAAAGTCGAGGGCTGAAACAGTAAATTCAATACCTCGAATCGATGAATGATTATCGGTTTCTTTGGTTTAGCATGTGCGTTCTTATTGCTTTAGCAGCTTCCCAGTCAGAATGTTCTTCTTCGGTCTCTGGATTGAATTGTGGTATTGGAATCGGTCTCATCATAGAATCTATTGCAACCATGAAGAAATAGCCTTCACATATTTCGGTTTTTGTCCAGTCTGACTTATTCATAGCCCAAGCGGTTACTTTGGCGCACGCAGTTCTGTTTGAAGTGAAGACAATTTTTGCAGTGACTTCGATAAGGTCACCTTGTCTTGCAGGCGCTTTAAACTCCAAAGTATCGATTGATATGGTTACAAATTCGCGATGAGCAAACTTTGCACAAACTATGCCTGCGGCTTTATCCATCAAAGAAAGTAATCTACCTCCAAATAGGGTGTTGTACGAATTTGTGTCTTGAGGAAACACTTCCTCAATCAGCGTAACAGGTTCCTTGCTGAATGGTTCCATCAAACCGTCCAATCCTCAATCATGTTTCAATTCATTTGAGGAAATCCCAACAAATGTATGATTTCGAATGATAGTTTCAACAACCCTCAATCATAACTTGTTTAGTTCCATTTCCAAGAAACGTTTAGTTTCCAAAGATTTTGCATGATAGAACAATCTATCGGGTACCCCCCTAAAGGGGGGAACCCGGGAATACACATTTCCGTGGGTATTTTATGCCAATTCAATGTGGAACCGACAGAGGGTGGCCGAAATGAATGATAAAAAGAGTGCAATAACCGCATTGGTTTTCAGTTTGCTAATGCTAATCACACCGATGGCAAGTGCAGCAAACGTAACCACATTTAGTAGTGGAGAAAGCGAGATACTAGTCGAGGTTAGAGACAGTCCAGAGTACACAAATATCGAAGATGGAACCGTGACACTTCCAGCAGGAGACACAGTAACCAGTGCTTCGGTTAAACTATCAACAGGTATGGCAACCCACAACGATCACTCTACAATAAACGGCGACACTGCACAGTATGTTTGGGACCCAGCATACAATGTAGGCCAAACCGAATACTCAACCCTCTCTGATTTCACATACCAAGAGGAGATAGTCAAACTTGTAAGCGGAGGCTTCTCTACAGATTTTGAAAGGACTGACGCTGGATTTTTCGACCACACCCAGCCACCAATATTTGATGGAACAACATGGCAACACGGTAGCCTTTCAGAAGGAACAACTCTCAACGATAATTGCAACACAGGTAATGATTGCTGGGGAACGAACATGTATGATTTTGACAATGATTACACAAATGATGACCAAGGATCACCATTTTCCTACAACTTGATTTCCCCAGCAATGGAAGTTGACCCTGGGTCTACAATCGCTCGATTTTCAAGCTGGCACGGATTACATTGGACACAGACCAACCCAGGTGCTAATCCAACCAACACATACTACGACTGTGCTTATTTGATGGTTAGAAATTCATCCTCTCCAAATTTCCCATCTCCTGATCTCCAATGGCAATACATACCATTCGATGTTACTAACTCAACAGGTGTGGGCTACTCAAATGGATTGTATCCGATTGGCTCTGGAAACGGAAGAATCCAAAATTGTGATGGCCTATCTGGCACAGATTATGCACTAGGTGGTGAGTCTACAAATCCAAGTTCCAACCCCAACGGATGGGCTACTCTTGCTGTGAATTTGGCAGAACACGTCAATAAATATGTCCAGATAAAATTCGTTATGAGTCACAACAATGGCGCAGGAGTGCCTGAAAACGCTACAATGCCTGGCTGGTTCATCGATGACTTCAGGCTTGGCGATCCACTTCCTCAAACCGGGTGGATGACAGTAAAAGGATTCACTCCTAAACAATCACCTAACCCTGGATTCCCTGATGGCTACGGTGTCTTAACTCTAGAGCAAGTGACTACTCCAACTAATTCGCTAACAGTCACAGTCCTCAAAGGTGGCACAACGGACATAGTCTTCGACAGGGATGGAAACCAGATGGCAGATCTCGAGGGCCCCATCGTGGAACTTTGGGGTATTGAAGCAGCTGATTATCCTGTTATCGACATCAAATTTGTGTTTGATACTGGTCAATACAAACTCTCCACAGCCGAACTGCATGGCATAAACATAGGAACTCGAGTTGGAACAGGTATGAATGATACCAACGTCATATTCGATCCAAGAATAATTGATGGTGTTTGGCAAAGCTCTGGGGGAGGGCAACCGTTGTTCTACACTCCAACTATCAAGGATAATTCCTTCAATCCACCGCAATACGTGACTAAATTCTCGCAACCAATTCTCGGAATAACTCCAAGGGTACTGGATGACTGCTCGGAAGTTCCGGTGATAGAATTGACACTGCGAGATAACTCAATAGTTAATCTGACAGTAGACCAAGCATGGTATCCATCAGAGGCAATATTTGGGTTCTCCTCGATCATCTCTTACTCAAACCCATGTGGACTTTCAGAATTATGGTTTGATCTTGACTTTGGTCACGCTGCTACCTCGGTTGAATTAGACATTGCGAATGATGGAGATGTTGAATGGGCTATGAACGAACCTGCCTTCGGTTCTTTTGGTAGGCAAACAGAGCTTTGGGCTGGATTTGCAAATGGAATGAATCATGCAATGGATGAAGCAACAGTCACTTTGAACATTAACGGCGAAGGAACCGGTGGAAGCTTCATGCTACCAATGGGTGCAGAGGTACAACTTGCAGATGTTGTAATGTATGACAACACTGCTGGTGGATTTGACTTAACGCTGTCATCAAGCGGGCAAGAGGTTTTCTTGGGAACCATGCCAAACCAGTCATTAATTTCTTACGATACACTTGGAATGATGTTCCCATTCCAGAGTGCAATAAACTCCCTGCTTGACAATCCACTACTCCAACCATCTTACATAGATGAATACGGAAACAACTGGGCTACATTCCACTTCGATATTTCTAACCCAAGTGCTGCGAGCGGAACTCAAGTTACAATTGGGCATCTTGATGTAATCTACGATTGGGAAACTACTCTAAGTGCGTCTAGTAATTTTGATAGAGAATTGAACCAAGGTATTGCGCTTGGAACTGGAGCAAATGTGGATGTTCCACTGGCGATTGCTGCTACCACGGGAGGTGGAGTTGAATTCTCTGACCTATCGATTACAACTGCATCAGGTTATGACTCCACACTTACGTTAACTGGTAGCCCTGAAGGCTTGTATCCTAACGGAGACATTATCGAAGCAGTATCGACACATACCGTTCAACAGAGCACAGGAGCATCGTTTGCAGAGGCACGTCTACGCATGGAATCTTCTAGCGGTGTTGTCGAATTAGCCTTCTCTGAATTGTCGCTGTTTACTGAAGCATACGATCCGCACAATTTGGTGACTATGGAATCATCGTCATACAACACAGTCGGAGACGAAATGGAAGTGAAGTGGAGATTCAGAGTTAACCCTGCTTGGGAGGACACAGCAGAATTGCGAATATATGCAAGCCTTGTTGCCGATAACGGAGTAAATGGTCTACCAGGTGCAGTAGTTCTCGCCCCTGAGAATGGTAACGCAATTGAAAATGATGCAATGATTTCATCATTTGAACTAAGAAATGAAGCTGGTGATGTCCAAGATCTGACATCCGCAAGCTCTAACCAAAATATCAATCTGGTAGGTACGGTAAGACTAGAGGGCTTAGATGTTGCACCAGACCCCACAGCGTACAACATGTCCCTTCAGAAATGGGATGTTCAAACCGTAAACGGGTCAGTAATATCAGAATGGGTTGAAGTTTCCAATAGTACTGGTGTTATCGGTGGCAACTTCGATTGGAATGTCAACTTGGGAGCAACAGCTGCCGGTACAGCTACCTACAGGTTCATGATTGATGGGTATGAGGGTGGCGACACACTATGCCCTCCTGCACCTATTGTTTCCGATGAAGATTGTGCAATACCTTTCAATCTAACAATAGATACATACTCACCAACATTAGTGAATATATCAGTTTTGAAGGCTTCAAATTATGATCCAACTATCTGGACAAATTGGCGAAGTTTGGTTGACGACACTTGGGTTCTACCAAGTGCACAACAAAAGGTAAGAGTTCTAGCGCAAGACATACCTTCTCCGCCAACATCTTTGGATATGTACTACTGGGTGGAATACGATCATGACTCAGACATGGATGGTGTTGCAGACCCAGACGAATATGTCATGATGACATTGGTGAGTGATGGTGAAGCACCGACAGCAAATTACACCGGAACATTCAGTGACGATGCAAACAAAGGACAAGACCCTCCAGGAAAAGTAAGTATCTACATCGAAGGAACTGACCTAGGAGGCAACAAGATAGAAGGTGGAGTTCCTGGGTTTGAAGATGATTTAGTCACTTATGTATCAATGGATGCCAAAACTCCAAACATTAGGAATTTCTTCATTGAGGACTCCAACGGCAACAGACTTCACAATCCAAACGAAGGCGCTCCTTTCTATCAGGGGCCATGGAACATGACAATGTATGCTGGAAATTCTTACCACTTAATCGTGGAGGCTACAGATGAAAACGGCTGGAGAGATATCAATTACTTCGAGATCGACCTCGGTCCTGAAAACATGGTTGTATACTATTCGCCTAGAAATGAAACAGCATGGTCTGACACAAACGACATTCAAATCATTCCGGCAAGCAATGAAAGCGATGGTCCACAAGTCTTGAGAATGGATGGTGGAAGATTGATTGATCCATTCGAAGATGAGTTCTACTTGGACCTTCCAATTAGGCTGAATTGGGATATAATTGGTATACAATCTACTACCTATGTTCCACAATTGCGAATCAAAGATATGGATCGTGATCCTTCATTGATGAGTGAATCTGGTGGAAGGCATAAGCAACGCTGGGTCTACAGTGATGGTATTCAGTTAGATTACAGGAACGGAATTAGTCCTAGCTTTAGTGATTTGTCGGCACCATATTCCCAAGATGTTGAGGTCGCCTTCGTATTCCCTGGTGACACAGTCTCTATGGAAGGTCAATATGCTTACATTGATGGAATCAACAACGGAGTATACGTCCTTCCTGAAGGTGAATTCACTCTAGAGGTTACACGACAAGAGGCAATGATGGATGGTAACAAGGGCTACTTAGCTTACCCTGCGGGAGGAGCTGATGGCTCAAGGACAGATGGTCCAACACTCCACACAATCGATGGTGGCGCGTTTAACATCAACATAACAGCACCACCTCTGTCAAACGAGTATGTGTACACGTTTAGGTTGGTCAATCTACCCGAGGGAGCAACAGATACAACAGCATCAATTTGTGACGGTAACAGTGCCTTTGGATGCGCATCATTTACAATAAAGGTTGATGGGCAAAAGCCAGAAATCGAAAAAGATTCATGGTCAGCATCATCTGGATTAAGCCAAGAATCATTGGGCAATACAATGCCATCCTCAACAATGCACTGTGTAGATGTTCAGGCAATAGTTGAAGAGAACGCTGCGCTAATTGCTGGTGAAGTAAATCTAATGTGGTCCTTCTACACAGATGCAGATTCTAATCTGACATGGCCAGTTTATGGCCAAAGATTTGGTGCTGAACCACTCACCTTCCCAATGGATTTGAAGATTCAAGGTGGCGACTATCTAGTCAGTGCAGAGTGTGTTGACTTGTGGCCAGATCCAGTTGACCCAACTCAGAACCAAATTACGAGTATAGACATCGTAATGTGGATTGAGGGCAGGGACTCTGCAGGTTGGACAATCGATGGTGGTGGACCGAATAGCGGAGGCGGTATCAGCTCAATCTATTCATCAGATCCAGAGCATAACTCACAATACAGACTTGTGTATGAAGAAGCTAAATTCGATGTAATAGAGGTCAGAATGACTCCGAAGAATCCTGCTGTTGGAGATATTCCTGAGCTTGAAATAACTATCAGAAACACTGGAACCAAAGATGGAAATGTGACTCTTGAGATTCAATCAGTTAAGGATGGAGGATTCCCAACTACAGAATTGACTTTCTCGACGGATGAAATTCCGCAAGGTGAGAGCCTAGACGTTTTCGTATCAGATTTGGAAATATTTGCATCAGCTACCAGCGGGATGTATTTCCTAGTGGTCGAAGCTGAGTCGAATCAGATTTTGTGGAATGGCTCTGAGAACTCGAAGTCGTTTAATGTCGCAGAGGCAAGTGACGATGAAGGGTTCTTATCAGGCGCTGGCATGTTAATTGTAATTGGATTGGCAACCCTGATTTTGATACTTCTAGTTGTAGTCGTGATTCTAGCAAGGAGAGATTCTGGTGATGGAACATATGAGTATGAGTACGAGTATGAGGAAGAGGAGAAGTCCTATGCAGAGGTTCCAAGGTCAGGACCGCCATCTGCGGGACCACCTCCAGCATCAGCCCCCGCTGTAGATCCACTAATGGCCGCAGCTCTTGCAGAGTTCCCTCAGTGGGACCAGGCTACAATCCAAGGCTACTTTGACCAAGGATGGGACATTGATAGCTTGAGAGATTGGGTTAACAATAATCAGTGATTCAAGATGAATCTTGATTGGGATGATATTCATTGGGAGGACCCCGATGGAGGTACTATCGTATTGCACGGTATATTGCCTACAGTAGTATTTCCCAATGGTATGCGCCCAAGATTAACCTGGCACGGTCTCGGGATTATGGGTTCATCTGAAGAAATAGATGTATGGGCAGAAGAGGAAAAATCCGAAAAAGAGGACCCGGGGATTAATCTTGATAGCGCAATATTGAATGGTGGACTAGACAGTCTTTACTTAGAAATGCTAACCTGGGTCGAAGAACTACAAGTTGGTAAATTCCCAGACCCTGAGCCAAGGCGTTTGCATAAAGCGGCAGTAAATCACCAGCGTCCAGTTTTCTTTGCTGAGCCCGATATGGATGATGAATTGTGGGCTGAATATCTTGGAAGAGAAGCGAAAGCAATGACAAAGCCGTGGAAACTATTTCGAATAGTTTTCACATCGCGCAGATGGAGAAAAACGATTAAGAAAATGAGGAAAAATGTGGTTGAACAACCACCAAGAGAACCTGATGGTTTGCAGGCTGCTAGTGCCTTGGCAGCCACGTGGTGGTCACTAAATCGTGAAAATTCTGATGCCGAATTAAGCTCAGAAAAGGACCTCAGATTTGCTGCAAGACTCCGAGGAGGCCTTGCAAAACTAAGACAAGATCATGGCTCAGGAGCAGTTCTTCTTGTTCCAATTCAACAGGCCTGGAGAGAATCAATGCTAAATGCACTGAATTCAAACCCAAAACCAGAGGAGAGTTCATCACTTGTTGTCGCCTCGGGTGTAGAGGAGGAGTAATCATGAGCCGTGCAGCAAACATGGAAGTCCGTGTAGAAAATCTTCTTGTTAGGTTCAAACCATCACCTCCAGTTGACCTAGAAGAGGCCGTTGAAAGGCTCGGCGGAGTAGTCAACGGAGATGTCATAATCAAGATGCTAGATGCGCCACGTGCAACACTAATTATTGACTCAGAAGGACGTATCATTGTTCATGGCACACACAGAATTGAGGCTGCCCGTGCTGCTGCAAAAGAAATGTTGCTAAGAATGGGGAGAGATGACTCTGGCTTGGTTACAGAGTTGGGCCCAATCGTGGCCTCATTCAATTTTGGCGAAGAGATACCTATTCACAATATCAAGATGAATCTGGGTAGTGGCACATCGTCAATTGATGAAAGACTTGGATGTCTTAGACTAAACGACACAAGACATGATCTGGAGTTACTGATTTGGGAGAATGGTAGGTGCGTCGCTCTAAATGCTAGACATCCGAACATGGTTGCAATGTCAGCAGTTCATTGGAAAGCAAAATTTGCTGATAAGAAATCCTTGAAGGCGTGAGATGATGGATTGGAAAGGCCCAATCCTAGATGATCATTTTCATCTTAATCGAAATGGTCGTTTTTTAGATGCTGTAAAGGATTTCAAAAGAGTTGGAGGGACAGATTTAGTCCTAGTCCACTGTCCAGATTTTTCTAACCCTCCAACAACCAGAGAAGGGCACAAACAAGCATATGCTGATACCATTTCGATGTCAGAACAAGTCCGAGAGTTAGACATCGGTGTTCGAGTTATATTAGGTCCTCATCCAGCAGCATTCGCTCATCAATTTGAAACACTACAAGACCGAGCAGAAGAAAACTACTGGGATAGCATTGAAACAGCGCTTGAGTATGTGCATGAGGGAAAAGCACACGGTATTGGAGAGGTTGGCAGACCTCACTGGAAAGTATCTGATGAGATCTGGGAGCGCTCGAACTCATTGCTATTAGAGACAATGAAAATGGCTGCAAAGGAAAGTATACCACTTCAATTGCACGTCGAAGGAGAATCTGATGAAACATATCCAGACCTGGCAGTTATGGCTGACAAAGCAGGATTAGATAGGAAAAAACTGGTTAGGCATTATGCTCCTGCGAGAGTGGATCACTCTTACACTTTAGGCATAACTCCAAGCGTTTTAGCCGGGAGTGGGTCAATTGACCAACTCATGCAGACATTTGAACAATCATCTAATGGATTCATGTTGGAAACAGACTACATGGATGACCCTAAAAGACCTGGAGCTGTTTTGGGACCAAAGACAGTGCCAAAGCGTACTAAACAACTCCTAGCAGCAGGTCTTGACGAAGAAGTTCTCTATCACACACATGTTGACTTACCCGAGCAAATTTACGGTTCGATTTAACCAAGACTTCATGACCTTGGATACTCTCGCATGGACTGGTGGAAACATGAAGAGAGCGATACTAATCTCTGTTATCATGTTGTTCTTACTCGTTCCAATTAATGCACAAGCACAAGGTGCACCAATCGGAGTTGAGGTTGATTGCGACCAATCTACAATCAATATCAATGTGCATCCTGAGCAAAACGAACCAGTAAGCGTAACCTGTACTGTTACAAACACAGGCTCCTTTTCCCAAGATGTTACTATTGAGAGTGAAGTAGAAGGAAATGATTTCTCATTATCACTCTCTGAAGACTCCTTTGACAAGATGGCTGCGGGTGATGAAGAGACATTCGTGGCGACCTTTGCTGCTTCACCCAGAATCGCTGTAATCAGTGAAGACTTTACTATCACTGCAAGGGTTACCAACTGGGGCATGGAGCCTGTAATGGTTCCATGGGGTCAAATGAATTCAACAGGAGAAATTGGCGGAACAGTCAACTCAATGCCGTATTCAAGAATGGACCTTGAAGTATCAAACCCATCAACAAGAAATATCGAGGTTTCGGAAGAAGCTACAATACAATTTACAATTTTTAATGACGGAAATCGTATAGATAATCTAGAGGTGGAGGTAGTCAACCAACAGGAAATTGAAGATGCAGGTTTCAAATTTGTATCAGACCCATTCTTCAGGGCGACAGTAAACCCCGGTTCCTCATCGGACCAAGGAAACATTGTTCTTGAAGCTCCATCAAGTGCATCCAGCGAAATTTCAGTTCAGGTTGAACTTAGAGCATATTCCAAGTTAGACACCTCAGCAGAAGCTAGTGAAGTTTCGATCAGAGTGGTTGTTGCACCATCCAGCGGAGGTGGGGGCTCGATTGGTTTGAATGATTTTGACACAATGGATCAGGACAGTATAGCAATGATTGGAATGGCAGGCGGAGGGCTAATTGGTCTTATTTTCCTGCTCGTCATAATCTC
>CEPJ01086041.1_pt1 | contig 10252 bp, 19 predicted proteins | sample 530561 | NCBI WGS metagenome assembly CEPJ01 (sample SAMEA2620404, study PRJEB7988) | marine metagenome | biome: marine biome (ENVO:00000447); feature: surface water layer (ENVO:00002042); material: "saline water (ENVO:00002010), including plankton (ENVO:xxxxxxxx)" | depth 5 m
AATTTACAAGAACATTCAATTGTTTTAGTAAGAGGTGGACGTGTTAAAGATCTTCCTGGTGTTCGTTATCATATCGTTAGAGGCGCTCTTGATACCGCTGGTGTTGAAGGAAGGTTACAAAGAAGATCTAAATATGGTGCGAAAAAAGCAAAAGCAAAAAGTTAATGATGTTCTTTTAAGAACCGCTCAACTATAAAAAAATGAGAAAAAGAAAAGCAAAAAAACGTCCACTTCTTCCAGACCCAAAATTTAACGATCAACTTGTAACAAGATTTGTTAACAATCTCATGTGGAATGGTAAAAAATCCACTGCATTCAAAATATTTTACGACGCATTAGATATTGTCGAAACAAAAAAGCAGGACAAAGAAAAATCTTCTTTGGAAATTTGGAAAGATGGATTGTCAAACGTAATGCCACACGTTGAAGTAAGAAGTAGAAGAATTGGAGGTGCTACTTTTCAAATTCCAATGCAGATAAGAGCTGATAGAAAAATTTCACTTGCAATCAAATGGCTTATAAGCTTTGCGAGAAAGAGAAACGAAAAGTCTATGTCTCAAAAACTTGCAGCTGAAATACTTGCTGCCGAAAAGGAAGAGGGAGCTGCAGTTAAGAAAAGGTTAGATACTCACAAAATGGCAGAAGCCAACAAAGCATTTTCTCACTTTAGATTTTAAGTAATGGCAAGAGATTTAAAATATACACGAAATATTGGTATTGCTGCTCATATTGATGCAGGAAAAACAACTACAACTGAAAGAATTTTGTATTACACTGGTGTAAGTCATAAAATTGGAGAAGTTCATGATGGTGCAGCTACCATGGATTGGATGGCACAAGAACAAGAAAGAGGAATTACAATTACCTCTGCTGCTACAACCTGTACTTGGAATTTTCCAACTGATCAGGGAAAGAAAAATGATTCATCAAAGCCATACCATTTTAACATTATTGATACCCCTGGTCACGTAGATTTCACCGTTGAAGTAAATAGATCATTGAGAGTTCTTGATGGTCTTGTTTTTTTATTTAGTGCTGTAGATGGTGTTGAGCCCCAATCGGAAACAAACTGGAGGCTAGCGGACAATTACAAGGTACCTAGGATGGGCTTTGTAAACAAGATGGATAGACAAGGATCTGATTTTCTTGCCGTATGTAATCAAATTAAGGAAATGCTGAAATCAAATGCTGTTCCTATAGTATTACCAATTGGTGAGGAGGAAGATTTTAAAGGAATTGTAGATTTAGTTAAAAATCAGGCCATTGTATGGCATGAGGAGAATATGGGATCAACCTTTGATGTTGTGGATATTCCTGATGATATGAAAGAAGATGTTCAAAAGTACAGGGCTAACTTGATAGAGGCAGTAGCTGAGTATGATGACAATTTACTTGAGAAGTTTTTTGATGATCCAGATTCTATTTCTGAGGATGAAATTCATGAAGCCCTAAGAAAAGCTGCTCAAGATATGAGCATAATTCCTATGGTTTGTGGATCAGCTTTCAAAAATAAAGGTGTACAATTTTTACTTGATTGTGTTTGTAGATATTTGCCATCACCTGAGGACAAAGAAGCAATTGTTGGTACTCACCCTGACGATGGCTCTGAGATTTCTAGAAAACCAATTGTTTCTGAACCGTTCTCTGCTTTAGCCTTTAAAATTGCAACAGACCCATATGTAGGAAGACTGGCATTCTTTAGAGTGTACTCAGGAAGATTAGATGCTGGTTCATATATATTCAATAATAGATCACAGTCAAAAGAAAGAATTTCCAGGATTTACCAGATGCACGCTGACAAGCAGAATGCAATAGATTTCATTGAGGCAGGTGATATTGGTGCCGCTGTTGGTTTTAAAGATATTAAGACCGGTGACACATTAAGTTCAGAAAAGCATCCAATAGTTTTAGAAAGCATGGTTTTTCCTGATCCAGTAATTGGTATTGCTGTTGAACCAAAAACAAAAGCAGACGTTGACAAATTAGGAATGGCTTTAGCAAAACTAGCTGAGGAGGATCCTACTTTTCAAGTAAAAACTGATGAAGCATCCGGACAGACCATTATTTCAGGCATGGGAGAACTTCATTTGGATATAATTGTTGATCGTTTAAAAAGAGAGTTTAAAGTTGAAGTAAATCAAGGTCAGCCACAGGTTGAATACAAAGAAGCTGTAACAGCAACTGCAAACCATAGAGAAGTTTACAAAAAACAAACTGGTGGTAGAGGTAAGTTTGCGGATATAGTTTTTACCATGGAACCTGCTGAAGAAGGTAAAACAGGCCTAGAATTTACCAATAACATTAAAGGTGGTAATATTCCCAAGGAATATATTCCTTCTGTTGAAAAAGGCTTTAGAGAAGCCATGAAAAACGGTCCATTAGCAGGATTTGAAATTGATGCATTGAAAGTTGCTTTAAATGATGGTTCATTTCACCCAGTTGACTCAGACTCTTTATCATTTGAATTGGCTGCTAAACTTGGATTTAAGGAAGCTGCTAAACTTGCAAAGTCAGTTATTATGGAACCAATAATGAAATTGGAGGTTTTGACACCTGAGGAGAATATGGGAGATATTGTTGGAGATTTAAACAGAAGAAGAGGTCAGGTAAACAATATGGACGATAGAGCTGGAGCTAAAGTTGTAAAAGCAATAGTTCCACTATCAGAAATGTTTGGTTACGTAACCTCACTTAGGACTTTAAGCTCTGGTAGAGCAACATCAACGATGGAGTTCTCACACTATGCTGAAACACCATCAAACATTTCTGATGAGGTAATAGCCTCTATAAAAGGAAACAATCAAGAATAATTATGAGTCAAAAAATTAGAATTAAATTAAAATCTTATGACTTCAACTTGGTTGATAAGTCTGCAGAAAAAATTGTAAAAACTGTCAAAACAACTGGTGCAATTGTCACTGGACCAATCCCTCTACCAACTAAAAAGAAAATTTTCACTGTTTTGAAATCTCCTCACGTTAATAAAAAATCAAGAGAACAATTTCAGCTTTCTTCCTACAAGAGATTGCTAGATATTTACAGTTCTTCATCTAAAACAATTGACGCTTTAATGAAGTTGGAATTACCAAGCGGAGTAGAAGTTGAAATAAAAGTATAAGTAAAATGGCTGGATTAATAGGAAAAAAAATAGGAATGACAAGTCTTTACGACGACAAAGGTAATAATCTTGCTTGTACAGTGATTCAAGCTGGCCCATGTGTTGTAACCCAAATTAAAAATTCTGAAAAGGATGGTTATGATGCAGTTCAAATTGGTTTTGATGATAAAAAGGAAAGGCTGATAAAAAAATCGGAAATCGGTCATTTTAAAAATAGTAATCAATCACCTAAAGCTAAACTAATGGAATTTTCTGATTTTGAAAGTGAACTAAAAGTTGGTGATACCATATCAGCAGATTTATTTGTTGAGGGAGAGTATGTTGATGTTACAGGTGTTTCTAAAGGTAAAGGATTTCAGGGTGTTGTAAAAAGACACGGGTTTGCTGGTGTAGGACAATCTACTCATGGTCAACACAACAGGCTAAGAGCCCCAGGTTCAATTGGAGCAGCTTCTTACCCCGCTAGAGTATTTAAAGGAATGAAAATGGCTGGGCAAACTGGAAACGAAAATGTTACTGTTCAAAACTTAAAAGTTGTAAAAGTCATCTCTGAAAAGAATCTTATTGTTCTCAAGGGATGTGTACCTGGTCATAAAAATTCATATCTGTCTATTAAAAAATAATGAAATTAGAAATTATAAATATCAAGGGTAAATCAACTGGGAGATCAGTAAGTCTGTCCAAAGATATATTTGGTATTGAGCCTAATGAACATGCACAATATTTGGATGTAAAAAATCATCTGTCTAATAAAAGACAAGGAAATGCAAAAACAAAAGAAAGAGCTGAAATCAAGGGAAGCACTAGAAAAATAAAAAAACAAAAAGGGACAGGTACAGCAAGAGCTGGAAGTATTAAAAACCCCCTTTTCAGAGGAGGTGGTACTATTTTTGGACCAAGAAACAGAGATTTTAACTCTAAGGTTAATAAAAATGTTAAGAAGTTAGCACGTAAATCTGCATTGTCCCAAAAATTATCAAATAACGCTATTTCAGTTATTGAAAAGTTAGATTTCAAAACACCAAAAACAAAATCATTTGTTGAGATTTTGAAGTCTACTGGCTTAGATTCCAAAAAAACATTGTTCGTTCTTGAGGGAGGTAATAAAAATGTATATTTGTCGGCGCGAAATTTGAAAAAGTATGAGATTGTTTCTGAATCTGAAGCTACAACATACAGTATTTTGAATGCACAGCATCTTGTAATTGAGGAAAATGCCGTTGTTAATTTAGAATCAATATTAAAATAGTTATGAAAGTAATTTTTGAACCTATTATAACCGAAAAAGCAACTAATGATAGCGAATTAAGAAATCGTTATTCTTTTGTTGTTAATAGGGAAGCCAACAAGATTCAAATCAAAGATGCTGTTGAGGAGAGATACAACGTAACTGTTGAGAAAGTAAGGACACAAATATACGGCTCTGAAAGAAAGACGAAATATACCAAGAAAGGTGTTCAAAGAACAAAAACAAATATTAAGAAAAAAGCAATTGTTGATATTCAAGATGGAGACTCAATTGATTTTTATAACAATTTATAATGGCAGTTAAAAAACTTAAACCGATAACACCAGGGCAAAGGGGCAGAACAGTAAATAGCTTTGAAACTATTACTACAACGAAGCCTGAAAAGAGTTTGTTGATTCCTAAAAAAAGGTCTGGAGGACGAAATAGTCAGGGCAAAATGACCATGAAATTTAGAGGGGGAGGTCATAAGAAAAAGTACAGATTGATTGATTTTAAAAGAGATAGATTTAATGATGAAGCAGAGGTTATGTCAATAGAATATGATCCCAACAGGTCAGCTTTCATTGCATTGACAAAATTTGAGGATGGAGAGAAAAGATATATTGTAGCCATAAAAGGTTTAAAAGTTGGAGACAAAGTGGTCTCAGGAGATAGGGTTGAACCGAAGCTTGGTAATTCAATGCCTTTATCATCAATTCCACTTGGAACTACAATTTCTTGTGTAGAGTTGAACCCTGGAAAAGGAGCAAGTTTAGCTCGTAGTGCTGGTTCCTTTGCACAGCTCATGGCTCGTGATGGAAAATTTGCTACGTTAAGGTTACCATCTGGTGAAACAAGGCTTGTTCTTGTAAAATCAATGGCTACTATAGGTCAAGTCTCTAACACTGATCATCAGCTTGTTGTTTCAGGAAAAGCTGGTAGAACAAGATGGTTAGGAAGAAGACCGAGAACAAGAGCTGTAGTTATGAATCCAGTTGACCATCCAATGGGTGGTGGGGAAGGTAAAGCCTCTGGAGGACATCCTCGTTCAAAAAATGGTATTCCCGCCAAAGGATACAGAACAAGAAATAAAAAGAAATTCAGTAATAAATTTATAATTGAAAGGAGAAAATAATCATGCCTAGATCATTAAAAAAAGGACCGTTTGTACATAAAAGCTTATTAAAGAGAGTTCAAGAAAATCTTGATTCAAATAAGAAAAATGTTATAAAAACCTGGTCAAGATCATCAATGATTATCCCTGACTTTGTGGGTCAGACAATTGCTGTTTACAATGGTAGACAGTTTGTCCCAGTATACATTACTGAAAATATGGTTGGACACAAATTAGGTGAATTTTCACCAACAAGATCATTTAGAGGTCATGCAGGTGGTAAAAAAAAGTAAAATAAATGGGATCAAGGAAAAGAAATAGTGCAAATGCCAATAAAGAGCTTAGGAAGGATCTTGTTTCTGCTAGCTTAAATAATTGTCCAACGTCACCAAGAAAGATGAGGTTGATTGCCGATCAAATAAGAGGAAAGAAGATTGATAAAGCCCTTTCAATTTTAAAGTTTAGCCCAAAGCATGCGTCAAACAGATTAGAAAAACTATTACTTTCAGCGATTAATAATTGGCAACAAAAAAATCCTGAAAGTGATATAGAAAATGAAAACATTGTTGTTAGTGAGATAAGAGTTGATAGCGCTGGTATGTTAAAAAGATTGAGACCTGCACCTCAAGGCAGAGCTCACAGAATAAGAAAAAGATCAAACCATGTAACCATGGTATTGGATAGTTTAAAAGAAATTAATAAATAGCAAATGGGTCAAAAGACAAATCCGATTGGAAACAGATTAGGTATCATCAGAGGATGGGAATCTAACTGGTATGGTGGTAAAAAATACGGTGATATGATTGCTGAGGATGAAATTATAAGAAAGTACATTTTTACCCGTTTGTCAAAAGCGAGTGTTTCAAGAGTAATTATTGAAAGAACTTTAAAATTGATAATAATTACCATAACAACTGCAAGGCCTGGAATTATTATTGGTAAGGCAGGGCAGGAAGTTGACAAATTAAAAGAAGAACTTAAGAAAATATCAAAAAAAGACATACAACTTAATATTGTTGAAATAAAGAGGCCTGAGCTCGAAGCTCAGCTTGTTGCTTCTTCAATTGCAAGACAGATTGAAGGTAGAATTTCTTATAGAAGAGCCATTAAAATGTCAATCGCAGCCACCATGAGAATGAATGCAGAGGGTATTAAAGTTCAAATTTCTGGCAGATTAAATGGAGCTGAAATGGCTAGATCAGAAACATACAAGGAAGGAAGAATTCCATTATCAACATTTAGAGCTGATATTGATTATGCTTTAGTTGAAGCTCACACTACTTATGGTAGATTGGGTATTAAAGTATGGATAATGAAGGGTGAAGTTTATGGAAAAAGAGAACTTTCTCCTCTTGTTGGCTTGAGTTTGGCTTCATCAAAAAATAAAGGAAATAAACAAAGAAGACGTTAATAATGTTATCACCAAAAAGACAGAAATATAGAAAAATGCAAAAAGGTAGGATGAAAGGTCTTTCTCAGAGAGGTCATCGTCTATCCAATGGTATGTTCGGTATCAAATCTTTAGATTCAAAGTTTATTACTTCTAGACAAATAGAAGCAGCTAGGATTGCTGCAACAAGGTATATGAAAAGAGAAGGTCAGTTGTGGATTAAAATTTTTCCAGATAAACCAATTACAAAAAAACCATTGGAGGTAAGAATGGGTAAAGGAAAAGGTGCTCCAGAATATTTTGTAGCTGTAGTAAAACCTGGAAAAATTATGTTTGAAGTTTCAGGAGTGCCTATTGATGTTGCTAAAGAAGCATTAAGGTTAGCTTCTCAAAAGTTACCTGTAAAAACAAAATTTGTTATTGCCAACGATTATGAATATGTCAGCTAATGAAACAAAGTGAAATTAAAATATTAACAGATGATGAGCTTTTGGATAAGCTTCAAACTTTGATTAAAAGTCAAGAAGACACTAAGCTAACCCATGTGGTTTCACCAATTGAAAACCCTTTGGTCATAAGAAAAAACAGACGAACAATTGCAAGAATGAAAACTGAACTTGCTAAAAGAAAAACTAGTTAAAATGGATAGTAGAAATTTAAGAAAGGAAAGAATAGGAGTAGTTACAAGCAGTAAGATGCAAAAATCAGTTGTTGTTTCCGAAGTTGGAAAAGTAAAGCACCCGAAATACGGTAAGTTCGTTTTAAAAACAAAGAAATACCATGTCCATGATGAAAAAAATGAATGTAGTGAAGGGGATGTAGTTAAAATTATGGAAACTAAGCCAATCAGTAAAAATAAATGTTGGCGTTTGGTTAAAGTGTTAGAAAAAGCTAAGTAATGGTACAACAAGAAAGTAGATTGTTAGTTGCAGATAATACAGGAGCTAAAGAAGTTCTTACTATTAGGGTTCTTGGTGGGACCAAAAGAAGATATGCTTCATTAGGTGATAAGATTGTTGTTACTGTTAAAAATGCTACACCAAATGGTACAGTGAAGAAAGGTCAAGTTTCAACTGCAGTTGTTGTTAGAACGAAAAAGGAAGTTAGGAGAAAAGATGGATCATATATTAGATTTGATGATAATGCCTGTGTGTTACTTGATTCTGCAGGTGAATTGAGAGGTACTAGGGTTTTTGGTCCTGTTGCTCGTGAATTAAGAGACAAAAATTTTATGAAAATCGTGTCATTGGCACCTGAAGTTTTATAGATATATGAATATTAAAGTTGGAGATACCGTAAAAGTAATTGCTGGAGATGATAAAGGCTCCACTGGTAAAGTTTTGAAAGTAATTAGAAATAAAAATAGAGTTATAGTTGAAGGTGTTGCTATGGTTAAAAAGCACAACAAACCAAACTCAAATAACCCAAAGGGCGGAATTACTGAAAAAGAATCATCCATTCACATCTCAAACGTTTCATTAACAACCAAGGATGGCGAAACAACAAGAGTTGGATATAGAATTGAAGATGACAAGAAAGTTCGATATTCTGTAAAAAATAATGAAATAATTTAAAATGAGTTACACACCAAGATTAAAAAAAGAATATAAACAAACCATTACTAAAAGCGTAATGGAGGCACATGGATTGGTTAACATAATGCAAGTACCAAAACTTAAAAAGATAGTAATCAGTAAGGGTGTTGGTGCTGCTGTAGCTGACAAAAAAATCATAGACCATGCTGTTGAGGAACTTACATTAATCTCAGGCCAAAAAGCCGTGGCTACAAAATCAAAAAAAGATATTTCAGCATTTAAATTGAGAAAAGGAATGCCTATTGGAGCGAAAGTCACCTTGAGAGGTGATAGAATGTATGAATTTTTAGACAGATTAATTACTGCTGCTTTACCTAGGGTAAGAGAGTTTCAAGGTGTCAAAAATTCAGGTTTTGATGGCAGAGGAAATTATACTCTGGGAATTACTGAGCAGATTATTTTTCCTGAGATTGATATCGATAAAATCAATAAGATTTCTGGAATGGACATAACATTTGTTACATCAACGAATGAAGATAAGTTGGCAAAAACATTATTAAAAGAATTAGGACTACCATTTAACAAAAATTAAAATATGGCAAAAGAATCAATGAAAGCCCGTGAGGTAAAGAGAGCTAAAATGTGTCTCAAGTACGCTGAAAAAAGAAAAGCTTTAAAAGAAGCTGGAGATTACATAGGGCTGCAAAAGTTGCCCAAAAATTCATCTCCCGTAAGGACTCACAACAGATGTAAAATCACTGGTAGACCCAAAGGTTACATGAGGCAGTTTGGTATTTCAAGAGTCAAGTTTAGAGAAATGGCAAATAAAGGTTTGATTCCTGGAGTAAGAAAAGCAAGTTGGTAAATTAAATAGATATGAATACAGACCCGATAGCAGATTTTTTAACAAGAATTAGAAACGCAAATTCAGCAGGGCTAAGAACTGTTGTTATTCCCTCGTCAAAAATAAAGAAGGAAATCACAAAGATATTATTTGATCAAGGTTTTATTTTAAATTATCAGTTTAAAAATGACACTGCTCAAGGCTCAATTAAAATTGCTTTAAAATACAACCAAATCTCAAAGGAACCAGTAATTAAGAAGATTGAAAGAGTAAGTAAGCCAGGGCTAAGAAGATATTCATCTAGTTCAGAAATTCCAAGAGTTTTAAATGGTTTAGGAGTAAATATAGTTTCCACCTCAAAAGGTTTAATGACTGGAAAAAAAGCAAAAAGAGAAAATCTAGGTGGAGAAATAATTTGTAATGTTTATTAATAATGTCACGAATAGGTAACAATCCAATAACGGTCCCCGAAGGTGTAAATGTAGAAATACAAGCAGATTCTGTAAAGGTCTCTGGAAAATTGGGTACATTAAATCAAAACATTGATGGTGTTTCTGTTTTAAAAGAAGAAAATCAATTAATAATAAAAAGAAATTCTGAATCCAAGGAACATAAGGCCAAGCATGGTCTTTACAGATCACTCATTAACAATATGATTGTTGGAGTTTCGCAAGGATGGAAAAAAAGCTTAGAGCTTGTTGGTGTTGGTTACAGAGCCCAGAGTTCTGGGCAAAAATTGGATTTATCGTTAGGATTTTCACATAATATAGTCATGATGCTCCCAGATGAAATAAAAATTGAGACAATTAATGAGAAAGGAAAGAATCCTATTATTAATTTAACATCTTTTGATAAGCAACTTGTTGGCATGGTTGCTGCAAAAATTAGATCCTACAGAAAACCTGAACCATACAAAGGCAAGGGAGTAAAGTTTGTTGGTGAAGAAATTAGAAGAAAAGCAGGTAAATCAGCATAGTTATTATGAATACAAAGACAAAAAAGAGAAATAAAATAAAAAAGAGA
>CEPJ01140818.1_pt1 | contig 10235 bp, 5 predicted proteins | sample 530561 | NCBI WGS metagenome assembly CEPJ01 (sample SAMEA2620404, study PRJEB7988) | marine metagenome | biome: marine biome (ENVO:00000447); feature: surface water layer (ENVO:00002042); material: "saline water (ENVO:00002010), including plankton (ENVO:xxxxxxxx)" | depth 5 m
TGTCGGTGTACGAGGCTGCGCAAATCGATGCCCCCAAGATCGTCCTTGCGGGCAGTCAGTACGGAACGGGTTCCTCTCGTGACTGGGCCGCAAAAGGCACCTACCTGCTTGGCGTCAAGGCTGTGATCGCAACGTCGTTCGAACGCATTCACCGTTCAAATCTGGTCGGCATGGGGGTCCTTCCCTTGACCTTCAAGCCGGGCGAGTCGCACGAGACCTTGGGCTTGACCGGTCATGAAGCCTACACCATTCCGCTGACCAACGACGTTCAACCGCTGCAGTGGGTGACGGTTCACGCAGAAGCCGAAGACGGGACCACGACATCGTTCGATGCCCAACTGCGATTGGACACGCCCGTGGAGGTCGAATACTACCGCAACGGCGGCATCCTTCACACGGTTCTGCGCGAGATGGCTCAGCCCAACGCTTGACGCCATTAACTTGAAGTTCAAACGATTCCCAGCGGGAACCGATGGCTCAGCTCCGTGGGAACGTTCGTTTCCGGTTTCGCTCCGACGATCACGATGTTAACGTCGTCATCGAAGGCGAATCAAGTTGGGTGCAAAAACACGTTGAAGCGCTCGGTCTGACCGGCGTCGGCTGGACCATGCCCACCGGGACCGACGTCAAAGCGACGAACCTTTCCAGCGTCAGTCGAGCCCGTCAAGAGGCCGGGATCGACATTGAGATGGACGATGCTCCCGAAGACCAGCGACCCGCTGACATGGGGCCAGCGCCCGATCCCAGCCGCATTCCGGTCGTGCGCCGTCCCATCGGTGAGCTCAATCTCCAAGCGAAACTCAACGAGGCAGGTTTGGAGCCAGCCGAGCGACCTGATTTGATTGAACTGATGGACATCCTCGAGGACACGGATCCTCCCACACCCGTTCAGGGTGCGACCAGCGTCGACCCGATGGCTGAAGCCTGGTTGCGGGAGTTGTTGCAGGTCGTGGTTCGAGATCACGGCATCACGGGGTTGAGGACCGAGGACATCGAGGAGATCGCCAGCAGCAAACTGGGAGGCCGTGAGGGAACAACCCTCGAGGTTTGGCTGGAATCGCTTTTCTCTGCGGGCAAACTCGTCAAAATTCACGGTGGAGACGCCACCGGATGGGGTCCATCCCCAAAGTGGCTGTCCGGGCGAATTTAACTCGGGTGAACCCGGGCAAAAATGAGCGATAAAACGACGCAAATTTTGAACATAAACGGGGGCTTGCGCCAATGCCCAGCCGGAACTGGAGTGCAAAGGCATTATATCCGAACATGACATCGCACAGGTAAGTGATGTCCATGCTAACCCAAAATGACCTCTCTAAAGCCCGAATACGCAGCGTTTTTCTGACGCTGCTGATGGTGCTCAGCACCACCGCAGCGCTGGCCACGACCGCCAGTGCATCGGTGGCCCGCTCGTACACCACTCACCGCGATCCGACGGACCTCGCAATCGGTGATTTCGATTGCGACGGCCACAACGACCTTGCGGTTGCAACCGACGGAACCCACACCATGTCGATTCTGTACAACGACGGAAACGGCAACTTCAACGAACGCCAGGACATTTGGGTGGCGGGCAACCAGAGCCGAAACGCAGACTGGGACGAGTACGCCAACGTCGAGCAGGTGGAAGTGGGTGAATTCACGGGCGACGACGCCATTGACATCGTCATTTACCAGAAGAACAACCCGTTCAAGACCAACGACCAAAACCTACCCGCCGGTGAACCCGGTAACGTCACCATCATCGAAAACGACGGATGTAACAACCGAGATTGGACCATCGGAGCCCGGTTTACCCACTTTTGGGTGTGGGACATGGCCGTTGGCGATGCGGACCAAGACGGCAACGACGACATCTACGTGCTCGAACTGGAAGAGGACATCACTCGCCAGAACGTCGTCACGTACCGAAGCCCCATCACGTCCACAACACAGGGCACACCAACCTTCCTCGGTCTTTCGACGCAGCACTACTACCAGACGCTTGAAGTCGGGGACTTCGGGGAAACCCAGTCCGTGGGCTTGGGCGGGTCGTGCACCGACGACGACATCTTCCTGCTGCGAGGGTACGGCGTTGACTACAGCACGGGCTCGACCACCAACCCCGGAAACACCGACAACGTCACCATCGTGGAGTATTCCTGCACCGGTGTTCCAAGCACGCCAGGTTCCTACCCTGCTGACATCACAACCGGATCATCGAACCCCACCGTCATTCAGTTTGGAGTCGTCGGTTCCCGAGCCTTTGACATCGCCGATGTTGGCGGCAACGGCTACGTCGACACCATCGCCATGATGGACGGCAACGCCGAAAACGTGACCTACAAGTCCGCATCAGCCCAAGGCACCTTCGGAGCCACGCAGACGGCCTACTTCGGCCCCTACATCTCGTACTCGATGGCCGTGCACGACCTCAACGGTGACGGAGAGGCAGACTTCGTGAACCCCACCATCGCCTTCCAGGAAAACACCACCGACTCAGCAGGTGGTACCGATTCAGGGTTCTACCTCAACTACCCCACCACCATTCAGGTCACCCTTTCCGACGGGAACGGCGGCCACGTCAGTCCGCTTTCCTACCCTGCGAGCCGTCGACCCTCGTCCGTTGTGGTGGGCGACCTCCAGGGCGGTTCAAACTCCGCACCTGACATTGCCGTCGGCCACACCAACTACGCCTTTGGCGGTTGGCGAGACAACCTCGGATGGGCAGGCCAGTACGACACCATTTCGGTGATTGAAATGGACAACAAAGACATGGCCGTTTCCGACCTTGAAATATCGCCCACCGACCGATTCTTCGGATTCGTCGGTGAGGGAACACGTGACATCAACGTCACGGTTACCAACACGGGCATGGACACGCTCAACGGCCAAACCGCTGACCTCGACCTGACGCTCAAGATCGTCGACGAGGCCAACTCAACCAACACATCGGTGTACTCCAACGACTGGGACTCTCCTGAGGACGCATCAGGTTGCGGATCCGGCTGTACGTGGACCTTCGAGGAATACGTCGACGGTGCGACCAACTGGCACCTGGAGACCAACCACTCGACCGGAGCGACCACAGGCAACAACGGGCCGAATTCCTCGGCCAACTACCTCAACCCGACCGATTTCATGTGGGCCGGCAACATGAAAACCAACTCCTCGGGCGTTGAATGGAGCGGCTACGGCAAGAACTGGGACGACAGCATGGTTCTCAACGACGTTGACCTGACGGGTGCAGATCGTGCGTTCATGAGCGTCGAACTCTTCCGACATCTCGGATTCGGCGCCCTCGGTCAAACGTCCACAACCGGCCTCCTCGTCATCACCGACGTCATGGACGACCTCGCCATCATCGAGGTTTACAGCGAGGAATCCGGCTGGAACCTCATTGCATGCCCCGGTCTGGCAGCCGTTCAGGGTGCCTGTTACTCCGGCGCATCCATCTGGGGCGGCTTTGACGAAGAGCGCGCAGACAAGCTCAGGTATGGCTACTACGCAGAAACCCTCGTTCAGCAAGGGTCCTTTGCCTCGGGTACCATTTACGGCTGGGACAACTTCACCGAAGACGACTTCGGGCTGTTCGACCTTTCGCCTTGGGCCGGTGAGAACGTTGACATCCGTTTCCGATTCAGAACCGGCTTCACGGGCTCGACTGCGGACGACAACGAAAGCCGATGGTCCGGGCGCGACGGCTTTGCTGTGGACAACCTTTCCATCTGGAAGCAGAGCACGGCGTTCCTGCCCCCACAAACACAGTCCACCACCATCGGGCCGTTCACAAACCTCCAACCCGGACAGGAATACACCACGTCGATTCAAGCCGACCTGCTCAACGACACCACCTATCGCATTTCCGCCGTCCTTTCCAACAACGGCTGGGACGAGCAGGACATCAACGACGACATCGTCTCCTACGTGACGCCGTTCAACGTTTACGACCCGACGGTCGAATCGATCGATTACTTCCGACCCGGTGGCCTCTACGCCGAGGGCACGTTTGACATCGGTGTGGTCACCAACAACTACGGCAACACCCCGGTGGACTTCGGAATCGAAGCCACGGTTTATTCCGCGACACCCTCCGACGTGTACTGCGGTACACCAACCGCCGTCTGCGATGAGACCTTCGAGGGCGGCAGTGAAGGCTACCGCTACGAGGAGAACCAGCAACCAAAGGGTGCCATCTACAACGAAAACTCGTGTTCGACGAAGATCTTCGACAGCAACGCCTACTGGTTCGGCCACCCCTGCGACACGGGAACCCTTGGCTACGACGACGCCTGGGCCAACCAGACGCTTACGATTCCAAACATCGATTTGACAAGCATGAGCGGTGATTTCGTTTCCCTCAACTTCGAGTACTACGCTGACACCTTCTACACCATCGACCAAGACGGTGAATTGGACCCAAGCGACTACGCCTCGATGAGCGTTGACTACAACAAGGACGGTGCAAACTACACCGGTCTGGTGTTCGCACAGTGGAACGACTACAACGAGGACGGTACCTGCCGAAACGACGACAACGGTGACGGGATCATCAACGCGACGGAATCCTTCGACCAAACCGAACTCGCCCCGATCGGCGACCCGTCCAACAGCGACGGCACCGGAGGCTACAACGTGTTCTTCAACTCCGATGAACTTGTCAAGACCGCAAGCATCGACCTGACGCACTTGTACATCCAAAACCGTTCTTCGCCCGATTCAACCCAGTGGCGGTCGGAGTGCATGTCCCTGCAGGGGTCAACGGTGGACGTTCACTTTGACTTCCAATCCGACGACGACGGACGAAACGGCATCAACGACGGCTTCAAGGGCATCGGTTTCAACAACATCTCGCTTCAAGAATACACCTTCATTCAAGACGCAGTCTACACCGATTCCCGCACCAACGTTGACGCCGGAGAAGCGGCCACCAACCTCATTGCAAGCCACGAGTTCTTTGCGGGCGTGTATCGCCTGGACGTGAAGACCGTGTTCGACAACACGACCGTGGGCAAGCCTTGGTTCAACGACAACGAAATCTCGGAGGCCAACAACATTGAACGTGTCATCTTCAACGTGGAATCGGTGGACATCTCCATCGGAAAGCCCAACATTTTGGCATGCCACGACGACCAAACGCTCGAGTGTGTCCTCCCCATCGACAGCGCGTTGACGCATTCCTGGGAATTCCAAGCCACCAACGGTGTGCTTGCAGGGGACTACATGTTCTACATGGAGGTCACCGACATGGCCGACGGAAGTCAGGCCCACCTCGTGGATTCCGGCCAGGCCGTGACGCTGCAAAGCCAGGAGAAGACAACCGTTTCCTTCACGCCGTGGAACGGCTGGATGGACGGTTCGACCTACAACATCAGCTTCTACGGCCGTCTGTCCGATGGCTCAGAAACCGGCAACACACGCTACTTCCATGCAACCTTTGCTGACCATGTTGATGTGGCCATCCTCTCGGATACATCTTCGCGCACCACCGCCATCAAGCAAGATTTGGCGATTCTTGGCATGTCCTACACCCAATTCGAAATCAACGACTGGCCCACCTACTTTGACGCCAGTTGGTTCACACACTACGACAAGATCGTGCTGCCGTGGCAGGACATCTTGGCGGCCAAGGACACCCAATTCGGCGGCGACGGCTACTATCAGTACCTCGGCGAGCCTGCTCGCCGAACGGTGCTTGAGAACTTCATGTCAGCAGGTGGAACAATCCAAGCTCACCTGGGCCCACTCGGAAGTCAGATTTACGGCACCGACCAAGGATTGGCAGGCCGACTGCCGTTTGGCTTGGACATCCAAAGCCGAGACACAGCGAGCACGCAGGTCACCTACAACACGATGGATCTTGCCGACCCTTACCACCCCGTCATGGACAACATCGACGTCAACGCCTTCCAGGGCTTTGACGCCAACTCCGGTGTGGCACAAGCGGTGTTGAACACCAAATCGGTCAGCACCAACAACGTGCCCGAAACCTGCGACGGCTACATGGAAGACGGCGGTTATTTCCAGCGTCTCATTCGCTCTTCTGAAGACATCCAAGACACCGTCTTGGGCGTGTGCAGCTACTTCTCAGGTGGTATGATCATCTCGACCATCGACGTGGCCACCCACTCCGAGCGAGCGGACAGCACGACCTTCCCGATGCTGGGCAACTTGCTCAAGTACAAGGTCAACCCCTACCCGGATGGTTTTGGCACCCTCAACAACGGTCTGGATTTGAAGATCAACGGCAACGAACTCACGATTGACCCGAGCACCGGCAAATACCAGCTCCAACACATGAAGAGTTCGGCCACGTTGACCTTCAGCTACGAAACCGACACAACCGCCTCGCTTGAGACCGACTGGATCATCGACGGCCCGACCAACTGGGACGGCAGCAGCCTTGCCAGTGGTGTCACCGGCCACACGACCGAATCGGAACCCAGCAAGATGTTCTGCAAGGCAGACCTGGCTTCGCAAACCGGATGCGCTCAAGGCGAACAATGGCACATCACCCTGATGCTGCACGACGAGAACGGTCACGCCCGAATCATCGACGTGACCGTTGAAACCAACGATGTGCTGGCCGATGAGTTCCGACCCGATGCCGACGCCGTCATCGACATCCGCCCGGAATACGAGGACAACGTCGAGTTCGTGGGAACCAAGACGGTTTCCAACGCCGAATGGGACGTCCATCGCCTCATCCTGCAGGGTGAGGGCGACGATGGCGAACTGGTCGTCCACTTCGACGCCAGCGGGTCCATGGACTTGGACGCCTTGGAAGGCAACGGCATTGAGACCTACGAGTGGAAGGTTCTCTTCGACGCACCGTACGGGGACGATTCCTTCGATTTGACCGGACACACGTTCACCCAAACCGCTGCCAGCGGCGGACAGTGGTCCTACAAGTTCCAGAACGTCACCGTTGATTCGACGGGCACCACGGAAAACCAAATCCGCATTGAGCTCGTGGTTTACGACAGCGCAGGCAAGTTCTCCGAAAAGCATCGAATGTACTTCGTCGTCGTGCCGGATGGCTTTGGCGACGAGGCACCTGACGTGCAGTGGGACAACGCCAACCTCAACAACACCAAGTTCGTCGACGACACGATCACCATTTCGGGCACCGTGTTGTCCGGCTCTGAAACGGGTGAGGTGTTCGTCGAGGCTGCGTTCTTCCAAGACAACCTCAGCGCATCGGCCGCCGTCAAGTACCAGCTCGGTCTCCAGCAACTCTGGGCCAAGAGCGACAACCTCGGTGACGGGGACAACTTCGAGTTGACCCTCGACATGAGCGGGTTCTACACGAACACGTCGACCAAGCAATCGGTCTACATCAAGTACTACGAGGGCACTTTCCCCAACGAGCGATGGGTCACGATCAAGTGGATTGAACTTGACCTGCCCGCCTGTCAGGGCTTGGAAGCGGACCCGCAGGCGCTGGAAGCCGGCGGTGAGTTTGTCATCGATTCAAACGGCGATTGTCAATGGAACGGTGCGTGGTCGTACGACCCGATCACCGGCGAGTGGACCGCACCTCAATCCACCGAGGGCGGCGATTCAGCCGCTGGCGGCCTGGACCCGATGATGTTGATCATTGGTGGCGCCGTTCTCGTGATCATCATCGTCGCATCGCTGATGTTCATGCGTCGTGGCGACGAGAAGGACGATGCCTTTGCAGGCATGGAAGGCGCCTTTGGTGCCGATGCCCTCGATCCAACCGAGCAGTACGTACAGCAACTCATCGCTCAGGGTTACCCTGAGGAGACCGCTCGTGCCTTTGCGGCTCAGTACGTCGGAGGTGGCGCTGCGCAACCCGCTGCCCAGCCTGCTGCTGCCCAACCGGCAGCGGCGCAACCTGCGGCCGGTTACGATCAGGCGGTGTACGAACAGTACTACCAGCAGTTCATGTCGCAAGGCTACGATGCAGCCACCGCTGCAGCCTACGCCCAGCAGTACGCTGTCCAGTACGCACAATCGCAACAGTAAGGGTTTGAGGCCTGGAGTGGCCTCGGCACCCGTTGAGATTGAGCATCTGGCTGGCTGAACCGGACGAGCGGAGCCCCTCTTGCTTCCGTTTTGCCACTTGATTTCGCTGGCTTTGTCGAATCGACTGCTCTGGACGGTTGTGGTTGTTCCCTTTCGATCCCCCCCTCGCGGTGCACGCGGATGAGCAAGTCTCTTCAACGGGAGTCGCTGGAGAACCCTCGATACGATCATGAGGAGCGCGTTGATTGTCTTGGTTTCTCTCACGGTGGTGTTGGCTGGCTGTCTCACAGAAGCTCCGTCCACCATCGAGGAACCTGTTGAGGTGGCGTTGCCAACCGCTCAACAATTCCCCGCTTGGGAGGGCGTCGATCACAACAACGTCAGTCGTTCTGGAGCCTCCTTCCGGAACACGTCGTACCTTGCCTATTTCTCCGCTCCATGGTGCGCCCATTGCGAGTCAACGTTGGATGCGTACGACCGTGTAATTCCCGCCGACCTTGTGCTTGTGTTCTCTCGTGATGCGAGGGAACGCTATGCGAACATGAGCGCCTGGCACAACACGACTGAGCAAAATCTCAACCGCACCGTTGATCGGCCGTTTGTTCTCCACCCTGACCTTGCCATCGAGGTGGAAGTGACATCGATTCCTCATGCCGTGTTTATCAACGCCCAAGGCTATGCATTCCACGTTGAAATTGGTAAACAGTCCAATCAGACCTACATTCAGGACGTCTGGAATCAAACGAAGGCCGCCGTGTTTGACGAGACGTCCGGTTGGAATCACCGTGTTCAAGCGATTCCTTGACCGCATGGACCACTTCTCTGTCCGTTGACGGCGGGCAACGTCCGCCCGTCAATCACTCTTCTTCGTAGGGGTCGAGGGACGGCTCTTCCTCGATGGGGATGTACCCTTCCGAATCAAGGTGGGAATCAAAATCGGGCGTTCGCATCCGCCAGTTTTTTGGAAGCGGCGTACCCTTGTCGATGATCTTCAACATGCGCTCCTGCCAGGCAACGGGTTTTCGCTGCATGATGTACATGTAGAGGACGGAGGTTCGGATTTCCTCCTCGATGACGGTGTAGCCCGTTGACGCCTCAAAATTCATCGCTCGTAGCAGGTTGAACGCAGGGCGGTTGATGAGCTGAAACCAACGCTTCGCGTTTCGGATGCACAGCAGTATCACAATGAGAATCATCAGCGAATTGAAACACAGCACCGAGACGTCGAGTTTTGGTCCTCGCACCCTCTGAAGAAGGACGATCATGATCAGAAGCAGCGGAACCGCCGTGATCAGGAAAAGGGTGTTTTCAGAAATGGGCGGTTTTCCCATTTTTTGACGAATGGCGTGCCAGCCGTTGTGATTTTTCTCGTTGGGTCGGAAAACATCCTGTTGTTGGACAGCGGCTGCTTTGACCAGTTGGAGCAACCCGTTGATTTTACGGAATTGGGTCATGCCGACGTCCATGTTGTCGTCCAGAATGGCCTGGAGGCGCAGCTGCGCTTCGGAATATTCACCCATGTCCGCCAGGATGGAAGCGATCTCGACCACGGGCGTGACCTCGTCAGGGGCCACCTCTCTGCACGCCTGCCACCAGTGAAGGGCATCGTGGAGCATGCCAAGTTCGTCGGCCATCAAACGGCCGCCTCGGACCCACATGTCCATTCTGCTCGGGTCTGCAGCGACAATTTTCTTGATGGCTGCGAGAGCTCTGGCGCCGTCTTTCATGCTCGGCGCCACGCCCGCTGGCAGGCAGGCATCGACGTAAACCGACCAGGCCTCAAGATGGTCCGGGTCAAGTTTGGTGGCTCTCTGCGCTTCCTTGATGGCGCGGTCTCGGTCGCCCCCGTCAAGCGCTTCAAGTGCGTTCAGGTAGTGAGACTCAGCGCTCAATTCATCACGTCCATTCACTCGTCTTTTCGCTCAAACCGACGGGGGGTCCGGAAATCCCTCGGGGGGCGGTTGTGTGCGTGCCCCGGTCGTTTTCCCTTTGAGCGACGGAAGTTTCCTTCGGACGTTCTTCGCTGCTGCGGTCGACCACCTCGTCGGTCGTCACCACGTCCCTCTCGCTTACCGTCGCCTCGCCGTTGCCAATCGTTTCGGTCCCCCTGCGGTCGTCCTCTGTTCCGACCTTCGTCGTCTCGAGGGCGTCCACCGCCTCGGGGGTTTCGATGATCGCGTCGGTCTCGTGGTGCGAAGGAGCGCCTGCGGTCGTTTCCACCTTGTGGCCGGTCTCGATGACCGCTCGAACGGCCTCCTCCACCTCCC
>CEPJ01037424.1_pt1 | contig 10220 bp, 10 predicted proteins | sample 530561 | NCBI WGS metagenome assembly CEPJ01 (sample SAMEA2620404, study PRJEB7988) | marine metagenome | biome: marine biome (ENVO:00000447); feature: surface water layer (ENVO:00002042); material: "saline water (ENVO:00002010), including plankton (ENVO:xxxxxxxx)" | depth 5 m
TATATTCATCAAGAATATTATTATTTGAAATTATTATAGCCTCTTCTTTTGTAATTGAATCTTTTACAAATCCATCGTATGCATTTATCAATTTATTTTCATTAATCCAATAGTAAGGGGTGTCTGCAATTTCTCTTAGTTCTAATGATTTAATTCCATTACTAAAATTGATCTTAGATGGACTTAATAAGTTTTCATATTCCTTTTTAATATAAGATTTCCTAAAGTGGTCTCCATGAATTTCATCTAATTCAGTCCATGAGAAATAGAGACCACTAATTGTCCAGAAAAGAAATTGAATGCCCAAGAATAAACCTAGGTAACGATGAGCTGTTCTAATTTTTTTTGATGTTTTACTTTTTACAAAAACCAATTGATCTAATGTTTTTCTGAGTCTCTGTATTTACAACATTTGGGTAATTTATCATATACCTCAATTGCAGAAATGTATTCACCATTATCATGTCCTGATTGCGCAATTTTAGTTCTAATTTCTTCAATGTCAACCTTGTTGTTATTGTAAATAATTGATAAATCATCAGTCTTCTTATTCCAGTTAACATATTTTACACCACCGATAGATAGTGTAGCCTTTTCAATTCTTTTTTTACACATAGAACAATTTCCATCCACCTTGAAAGTCTCTTTCTTACTTTTCTCATTACTTTGGCTAAATGCAAAAAAAGGGACAATTAAAAATAATAATATATACTTTTTCATAATTCTAATTTAATATTTTAAACCTTAAACCCAAATAATATGTAGAACCAAAAATTGGACCATGTATAATAGATGCATCAAACATAGGATCAAAAGGATTATTTGCCATAATAATTGGATTATCTTGTTTAAAATTATTTATGTTTTCTCCTCCTAGATAAACTTCAAATTTTGAACTAAAAACTCTTGTAATTTGAGAATTAATAGAAAAATGAGGATCTACAAGTTCAAAATTGTCTCTTGGATTTCTAACAAGTCTTTGTTTACCAAGTCTATTGTATGTTATATCAAATTTCCAGTTTTTATCATTGATTTTATTGGATTCAATACCATAATTAAAAAATATAATGTTTCTAGGTTGTATTGGTTTTTCTTTTAACCCAGAATTATAATAAGATTTTACATCGTATTTTTTATATGCCGCTGTTATGTTCCAATTATTTTTTGAAAATAAAAACTCAGCCTGAAAACTATTCGATTTTGATTTTCCTAACGTCGAATTGTAAAAATTAAATTCTCCTGGTGTTTCGAAATCAATAATAACTCTATTATCAAAAGCTGTATTATAATAATCAAAAATTATATTTCCTTGACCTCCAAATAAAAACACTTTATGATCTAAGCTAAATCCTAAGTTAGTAGCTTTTTCTGGGCTAACACCATATAACTGTTCGGTAAAAGTCTTATTTAAATTTATTCTGTTACTTAAGAATATAACTTGATTTTCAGCAAAAATATTCGCTATTTTTCTTCCTGTACCTGCAGAACCTTTAATTGAAAAATTATCATTAAATAAATATCTAAAGTGAAGTCTTGGAGTAAAAAATGAACCAAGGTTATTATGATTGTCATACCTCAGACCAAATACTAAATTAAAGTTGTTAAGGTTGTCGAAACTATATTCAAAAAAACCTCCAAATGATTTATCCGTTCTTTGAATATTAGATTTAAATACGAACTCATCATACGAATCACTAGAAAAATTCAACCCAACTTTAATTTTATTCTTGGTATTAGAAATAATAGAATTGTATATCAAATTGGCAAATAAACTTTTTTGATTAATATTATAATCATTTAAGCCATAATAGGATTCTTGTTCATGAAAATTATATGCTAATTGAAAGCCTAGACTTTGATATGGAATATTTGGATTTACATAACCAAGCTTGAATGAAGAATCAAATCTATTTGTAAATATTTCACCTCCCCAAAATCTAGATAAATCAGATTTTTCATTAAAATCAACACTCCCAACTCTTTTATTATCATCTAAATACCTAATATTTAAAAAACTAACAATACCATTAGCTGCATCTGTATACTGCCACTTGCTTAATAAATTTAACTGATCTTGGATAGGTTTATCTAGAAACTTATCTCCATTTTTATCATTAGCTCTTTTTCTATCATTATAATGGATAAAAGAAGTAGTTTGAATTTTATCACTTATTGATGATTTTAGATGGCCATTAGCTTCAACTCTTCCATCAACACTATTAAATAGATTGAAAAAAAATGGGATATCGCTGTAAGGTTTTTTAATCTCAGTATTAATTTGTCCAACAATACTTTCATAACCATTAGTCACACTCCCCATCCCTTTTGTAACTTGTATACTTTCTATCCATGTTCCAGGTGTAAATCCTAATCCATATGTTTGAGAAGCGCCTCTGACCATGGGAATATTTTCTTCAGTTATAAGAATGTAGGGACTTTTTAAACCTAACATTTCAATTTGCTTAGTTCCAGTTATTGCATCATTATGATTTACATCAACAGACGGATTAGTTTCAAAACTTTCAGAAAGGTTGCAACATGCTGCTTTTAATAACTCCTCTTCAGAAATTTTGACAATATTTTGAGGCATTAAATATGTTCTTTGTATTGTTTTTCTTTTTTTAGATACAGTTACTTCATCTAATTCATTATCAACAGAAAAAGTTAAATAATGATTTATAAATTTTTTGTCTTCAACATCAATTGTATCTGTTTTAAAACCTATGTAACTAATTACTAAACTTTTTACATCTTTAATTTTTTGGATATTGAACTCCCCTCCAGCTTTTGTTATAGTTCCTTGGTTAGTATTTAGCCAAAAAACATTAGCTCCTTCAATTGGAAAATCAACTCCGTTATCCTTAAAAAGAACTTTCCCTGAAATAGTTTGGGAAAAAGAATAATTTATTATAAAAAAAAGAACAAAAAAAGAAATTCTTTTAATCATTAAGCAAATTAACTTATTATGAGATAAAATAACTTTCAACTTTTATGAAAAAAGTTGCAAAATTTTGACATTTTTAGGTGAACATGTTTTTTTTGAACTGAGATGGAGTCATACCAGTTTCTTTTTTAAAGTGATTTGACATGTGAGAAGGTGAATTATAATTTAATGAAAAGGAAATTTGCTTAAGACTTTCATTCTCATAGCGAATTAATTCTTTGATTTTTTGAATTTTACAATTCATCAAAAATCTTTCAATTGATTTTCCCTCAACTGAAGAAAAAATTCTACTTAAATAGCTATAATTATAGCCCAAAGTTCTCGAAATTTCAACAGACAACTTCGAATTATCAAAACTCATAGTTGAAACTTTAGACACAATTAATTGCTTTATCCTTTCAACAATTACGGTTTTCTCGTTCTCTAGAATTTCAAATCCTTTTGACTTTAATTTCGAGTTAATAAGCTTTAGATCACCTGCACTCACATCTTGATTAAGTTTAATTAAACCAATTTCAACATTTTCGTAATTGATCTTTAAATCATCAAAGATTTGACTTACTGAATCAATACACCTAGGACAAACCATGTTTTTAATGACTATTCTATTATTAATCATACTTTTGTGAATATAATATCTTTTAATGGATTATTTAGAATTAATAGGTTGGATAGGAAATGTTTTTGTAGTTATTTCATTTCTAAATAACGATACTTTAAAACTAAGATCTTACAACCTAGTTGGCGCATCACTTTGGTTAGTTTATGGAATTGTTGCTGGATCTTTTTCTATTATTTTTTTAAATATTGTGGTAATATCAATTCAGACTGTTAAAATATCTCAAATTATTAAGCAGAGGAAAAAGTCATAGTTTATTTATTTCTATCCAAAAGGGCAAAATATTTTTTCTTTCATATCTAAAAAATGGAGTTATATCAAATTCTCCTTCATTCAAATGAATATTTTCCATTAAAACATATCCATTATCATCGGTTTCAACTTTTTTACTGAATACCTGACTACCAACTTCAATTACCATTTGACCTGATATTAAATTCAAATTATTAAACTTAAATCTAAAATTATATTTTCCCTCATACACTTTAGTTCTCCAAAATCCAAAAATTTCGTTCTGTACCCAAATACCTCTTTGTCCAGAAGCATCATTTCTGTTTAGAAAACTAGGGTTTTCAAACTCACTTCCAATAATTATCCTTGGCTTATTAATAATGTTTTTTGAATTAATTAATTCATTATAAATATTATCCATTTCAATTTTCATTTCAATAGCAAGTTCCTTTTTATTTTCAATTAAATTTTCAATTTCATATGGATCCCCATCAATATCAAAAAGTTCAAAATCTTCAATAGGTGAATCATAATTTGCGTTTCCAACTAATTTATATTTTCCTTTATTCAAAGACATATTTTGATATAATTCAGGCGATTTTCGAGTCCAATAAGAAAAAAATGATCTTTCTTCTAAAGGCTTATTTAGAAAATTTTTTCCATCAATTTTTATGTCTTTTGGAATCTCAATATCACATAAATTCAACAAAGAAGGTAAAACATCTATATGAGCTGATAAGCTATTAATATCTTTACCATTATTTCCATGAATTTTAGGAAATTTTAAATAAAAGGGCACTTTTATTCCTCCCTCGTAAACTTTTCCTTTCAAACCTCTTAAATTAGATGCATATCTTTTTTGTTGAGCCCCATTATCTGTCATGAAAATTATTATAGTATTTTTATCTATTTTAAGCTCCTTTAATTTTTCAATTAACTTTCCTACATTATGATCAATATTAGTAATCATACCATATATTTTTTTTGCATCATTAATGTCTTTTTTTGACATTTTAATTTTTTCATCTTCATAAATCAAAGATGGATCTAAATCTTTATATAAATCATAATATTTTTCAGGTAGCTGTAATGGTGTGTGAGGAGCATTAAAAGATAAATAGCAAAAAAATTGATTAGACTTGTTACTTTCAATAAATTTTAGGGCTTCATCAGTGAAAATATCAGAGCAGTATCCATCATATTTTTTTTGCTCATTATTATGCCAAAGTATAGGATCAAAGTAACTGCGGTTGGCTGAATAGTAGTTGGTAAAATCTCCTACTTGACCTATACCTCCAGACAAATGAATTAATGATTCATTAAATCCTTGGTCTGTGGGTCTAAATGGATAACTATCTCCTAAATGCCATTTCCCAAAAATACCTGTGTTGTAATTATTTTCTCTTAATATCTCAGATAAAGTTAGTTCATCAGTTGACATCATAGCTCCACCATTATAAGTGTCAGTTACTCCTGTTCTCAAAGAATACCTACCTGTAAGTAAACTTGATCTAGTAGGAGCACAAACTGGAGAAACATAAAAATTATTAAATCTAATACTTTGACTAGCTAGTAAATCCAGATTTGAAGTTATAATCTGACTATTATTATTAAATCCAATATCTCCATAACCCTGATCATCAGTGATAATAATAATAATATTTGGCTTTTGTTTAACCTTATTGCTACATCCAAAATGGAGAGTAAAAACGAATAAAATGAATAAACCAATTCTCATTTATTATATTTTTTTGAAAGCTCTATTAATATTTTTTGTTGATCTTTATTTAAACCATCAGCAGTAAAAATTGAAACTCCCGATGCACCATTTTCTTTTGATATAACTATAGCTTTTTTTAAATCTTCAGGGTTTCTCAAAGCAGGAGCGTATAAACCAGAAATTAGAGGAATATCAACATCCATAGTTCCCTGCTTAGTTGCAAAACCTATCCAATTAATATTTTCTCTATAAAAATTTTGATAAAGCATTGGATATACTTGATCTAAATTCCAATCATTCCATGCCTGCCTTACCATTTGTCTAGACATTTCAGGAAATGGGAAAACAGCAGCTGTTACTTTTTTATTTTTTGAATGCGATATTGCAATTATTTCATTAACCAATGAAGAAACAGCATTTAATCTAAATTGCCTCCACTCTGTTGATAATTCAGGGTTTTTAAAATCTATAGGATCTTTATCAAAAATTTTCTTAAACTCTTTTCTAGCTATGGGATGATATCCAAAATCATACTCAGGTAATTCTTTGTCTTGAACTATGTTATATTTGGGCTGCAAATCAGCGCCTAAAATAACATCTGGAAATCTAACATAATCTAAATGTACAGATTCAAGATCATCAACCTGCATAAGTCTTTTAGCATTGTTTATAATATGATTTCTAGCATCGGGATGAAAAGGTGAGAGCCATTGATAATAATCTACATAAGCTCTATAGTCTAAGGAATTCTGACCATTCCTGTTAACTGCATACCAATCTGGATTTTTGTTAGCTATGGTATCCCCAGGGCGATTTAATGTCCACATCCATCCATGGACCTTGATGTTTTTTTTCTTAGCTAATGGGATAATTTTTCTTAGCACATCAGGCGAACCACTAACTAATATTTCAGAGATACCTAATGAGTCATAATAATTTAATTTTTTTACCCATTTATCATTTTCAAATGAGTTCCCGGCACCTGTCCATGTACTAAAGGTAAAATTCTTTTCATTGGAATTACATGATATTATTATTGAAAAAATAATTAAAACTAAATTGATTTTTTTCATAGTTGATTTCTACTAATAAGACCATTTTGATCAATAGAATAATTTAAAATTCCAATTTCAAAATGTGTATTAATATTAAAGCCTTGATCAGTTTTTGTAAAGTAACTAAAAATTGTTTTTTTATTTATTTTTTCAGGATTAAAATTAATAATTGTTCCTTCTTTACTATCCAATAGATATTTATAATCACCAAATTTGATTTTCCTAAAAATCGCATATAAAGTTTGTTCTAGCTCAATATCAGTTTTTAATGACAACATTGAGTTTTCTTGATCATCATTAAAGACTAAAAATCCCCAGTTTTCAGGGATATGCATATTTATTTCTCCTTGACTTGTCCATACCCAATTATACTCAGGTAAAAATTTTCCATCAATTTTTTTTCTATAATATTTATTATTTTTTAGATCAAAATCCCAATTAACTCTAGAAAAATTTATTCTCCAAATATCACCAGACTGAACCTTTTTGTTTGATTTAGGTTCCTTTAATAAATTAATTTGATTTAAGGGAATTGCTATTTCAACAGTCCAATACTTATCTATATCATTTGGGTTATTTAATGTTCCATTCACTGAAATAGCTGATTTTAATCCTTGAATATTCCAACTTGAATCAGCTTTACCACCAAGTCTGTATGGTTTATCCAAAAACAAATCCCATTCTGTTCCCAGTGCATTAATTTCAATTTCTCCATAGCTAAAGACATGATCATTAGGGTTAATAAATACTTCAAAGTCATTATTAAAGTAAATAACTTCATCTCTAATTTTAATGTCAGCCCAAATATGTTCTTCAAATAATCGAGCGAAAACATATAAATTTTTTTCATCCCAAAGCATTTTGACATTAGTTTGCTGACTAGGAACTTCAGAGCCTTCAATATCAATAAAATTGGATGTGTATAATGAATTATTCCATTCATCATCATTTCCATCAATAATAATTTTATTTTTTGATTTATTAACAATATAAGTTTTAGGGATAATTACTTCGTTTGAAAGCTTTAGATTAACATAGGATTTGTTTGAACATGATATTATAAAAGCCATAAATAAAACCCAAAAAAATCTCATATTTCAGACAAATATATAAGGGCAATAAATAAAAAATAATATAATAAGAGATGGAATTACAGCAAAGGATACAGCACCAGCTCCAAAATCTTTAATTAGACCTATTTTTTTACTGTATTCGGGATTAATAAAATCACATAATTTTTCAATTGAAGTATTCAAAGCTTCAATTGATAGTATAAATCCAGAAAGAAAAATCTGGATTATCCATTCATTTAAAGAAATTTCAAAATAAAAACCAGCAAAGACGAAAAATAAAATAAAAACAAATTGCACTTGAATTGAAGCCTCTGTAATTAATAATAAACACATTCCTTTAAGCGCAGTAAATATTCTTTTAATTCTGATTTTAAAGAACTTAAACATTAAAGTTTTTTAATCTTGATGTTTCTAAATGATACTGGGTGACCTTCAGACTGTAAGGAAATATAACCGTCTTTTAATGGCATACCAATTTTATCAATAAAATTTTGTGGAACTTTATTACCTCCAACTTTTAGATTAGTATACGTCAAGACTTTCTCACCTTCAACTATATGATGAATTAATGAGTCAGAATAAACAATTACTTCAACATTAACCCAATCATCTTCATGATAGGTCTTTGAGTTTGAATTAATACAATGTTTTTTCGCTAATGAGTCTTCAATATCAACATCAGTACCAGGAGTGCAAATATTGGCAGTTGACCTCTCATCTTCACCCAGTCCGCCTAACAATTGAGTTTCAGCACTAACTGGAAATTCTTGGTCAATAAGCATAGAACTTGGGTGTTGACAATGTAACATTATACCACTATTTTTTACTGACCAACCTGGAGCACCTTTTAAATGTTCTCCACTAAACTTATAATCAAGACTTAAATGATAATTTTTAAATTTTTCCTTGGTGTAAAATATATGTCCAAATTTCTCTTCAAATTCATCATACTGATCATAAGAAACATTTATCTGTCCATCACTCGCTTTAAAAGTGTCATTGTAATTATCACCAAAGTCATGATATCTAATCTTGACTTCCCAGCCATCTAAAGATTTACCATTAAAAATTGTTTTCCATTCATTTTCTTTACTGCAAGAATAAAAGACAATTATTATCAATAAAAATATTTTTTTCATAATATAAAGTTGTTGAATAAAGTTAGTAAAAACATTTAACCCTTCAGACCAGCTGCCTTTATAAATAATTCAAAAATTCTGTCGCCAAAAAAACTTCTAACAAATAACATTGACCTAGCACCATAACCAACTAAATATCTCTTTTTTGGATTTTTTGATAAAATTATTTTTTCGACACATTTTGCAACAACAATTGGATGAGAACCAATTGGATTCTGAATATTTTTTTTTAATCCTCTCATCATAGCTTGATTTAATTTATTATAGGGTGATTTTTTTGAATTCTTTTCTAAATTTTCCAACATAATATTTCCAAATTCAGATACAATCATGCCAGGTTGTAATAATGAAATATTAATTCCGAATTTTTTAACCTCAAATCCTAAACAATCAGACCAGCCCTCAATGGCATGTTTTGTTGAGTGATACCATGACCCTAATGGAGTGTAAATTTTACCTCCTACTGACGAAGTATTAATAATTAATCCACTATTTTTTTTTCTCATGTGAGGAAGTACTTCTTTTGTCATTCTTGCAAGTCCAAATAAATTAACATCAAATTGATATTTAGCCCTATCTATTGATATATCCTCGACAGCTCCCCACAAACCAAAACCAGCATTATTCCATAGTACATCAATTTTATTCTCAATTTTAATTATATGTTCAACAACATCTATAATGTCATTTTCTTTAGTTATATCAAGTTTTAAGGCAAATCCACCTGCACTTATAATAGGTTGCATTCTATCTAATCTTCTTGAACATCCATAAACAACAAAATTCTTTTTTGCAAGATATACTGCTGTTTCTAAGCCAATTCCTGACGATGCTCCTGTAATTAAGATGACTTTTGACATTTCCGATTTAAAATTTACATCCAACTTTTATTGGATAGCTCCACTTTGTAAATAAGGTTATCAGTTATTACCTTTAATTTATTAAAATCAATAAAGCTAAATCTAATCATACCTCCTGCAGTACAAATAGTTAAATCTGCTAAATTTAATCTTTTATACCAAATGTCCTGATCAATAACAATAGATTGAATTTTGTGGATTTCAATAATTCTAGTTTTGATATCCCAAAATCCAGATTGAACTTTAATAAAATTTTCTGAAACACTTAAGAAACTATTTCTATAAAGTCTGTACGAAAATAAAAATGAAAACACTAAAAAAGTTAATTGAATTATTAAATAATTAATTATTTCAAAAAAGTTAAAAAAATAATTTAATGTGAAGAATATAGCTGATGGTAAAATTCCTATCAAGAAAAGATTAACAAAAAATTTTCTGATATTCGGTTTTATTAAAATCTCATTTTTATCACTTGATTTATAAATAAATTGAAATAATTTTTTTCTATCAAAGGAATTTGCACCAGGAATATACACCTTTGAGCCATCATTTGATTTTTCACTTGAAGTGCTAATACTA